>Ga0224508_10001472_pt1 | contig 21143 bp, 21 predicted proteins | sample SF_Jan12_sed_USG_4_FD_170157 | JGI IMG/M metagenome (GOLD analysis project Ga0224508, IMG submission 170157) | Sediment microbial communities from San Francisco Bay, California, United States - SF_Jan12_sed_USGS_21 | ecosystem: Environmental > Aquatic > Marine > Sediment | place: USA... | reverse complement strand
GGGCGGAAAGAACTCCTTGGTTTCCTTGTTCATGACGTTGACCACGCACATCATGAACAGCCGGCCGCGAATGTCGCCGACGATGGGCAGATCAAGCAGTGTGTGCAGCTGTTCTTCGAAGTAGGCACCGACCTCTTTCACGTTGTCGAAAATCTTCTCACGCTCCAGGATCTCGATGTTCTTCAGCGCCGCCGCGCAGCACACCGGATGACCCGAATACGTGTAGCCGCCCGTGAACCAGCGATCCGGGTCGTTGCTGAGGACCTCGTACATACGATCCGAGAAGATGACCGCACCGAGGGGCAGATAGGCTGACGTCAGGCCCTTGGCACAGCAGATGATGTCCGGCTGGACATCGAACATCTCCTTGGAGACGAACCAGTGGCCGAGACGGCCAAATCCCGTCACGACCTCATCCGCAACGTAGATGATGTCGTATTCCTGGCACAGCTCCCAGGTGCGGCGGTTGTAGCCTTCCGGCGGTACGATAACGCCGCCGGATCCCAGTACGGGTTCCGCAAAGAATGCGGCCACATTATCCGCACCGAGTTCGAGGATTTTATGTTCCATCTCGTCGACGAGGCGATCACAGAACTGCGCCTCGTCGAGGCCCTCGGGAGCGCGGTAGAAATTGGGGCTGGTCAGGTGATGGATGATGTCGTCAATGTAATTGAAGTCCGGCATGCGATCGCCGGCTTTTCCCGACAGCGATGCTGTGAGGTACGTCGTACCGTGATAGGCGTCATGGCGACTCAGGATATGTTTTTTGTTTGGCTTGCCGCGCGCGCCCTGGTACATCTGGATGAGTCGAAAAGCGCTGTCATTCGCCGTTGAACCGCCGCCGGTAAAAAATACGTGATTGAGGTCGCCCGGTGCCAGTTCGGCAAGCTTCGCCGACAGCTTTGCAGCCGGCTGGTTGGACATATCGGTAAACGGATTTGCGTACGCGAGCTTGGCAGCCTGTTCGGCAATGGCATCGACCATTTCCTTGCGCCCGAGGCCGATGTTCGTGCACCACATGCCGCCGACGGCATCGAAATACTCCTTACCGTCGATGTCCTTGAGATAGGCGCCGTGTCCCTCGTCGATAATCAGGGAACCGTGCTGATTATAGCTGACGAAGTTGTGATACGGATGCACGTGATGACGTCGATCCTGCTCCCAGACTTCCTTGTTGCTTGCTTTGCGGCCGCCTGTCGCTTCCGACTTGCTCATTTCAAACCTCCATAAAGATCACGCCGCTAATTGCACCGCTATTGTTCCATAATGCATGCCGTTTCGCTCGATCGAGCAGAATTTCCGGTATTCGCCGCATCATTTAGGCAAAATAATGGGTTGACATCACCGACCCATAACTAGCTTGCCCATGGCAGACGGTTCGACGACCAGTTCACCGACGTTCTGGCTGCTCGCAGCCGATGCGCTGCTGTTGCTGCACGTCGTGTTTGTGGCGTTTGTCATAGTCGGCCTGATCCTGATACTCGTCGGGGGCCTGCGAGACTGGTCCTGGGTCAGAAACGCCTGGTTTCGCCTCGGTCATCTTGTGGCAATAGCGGTGGTCGTACTGCAATCCTGGTTTGGAGTGATCTGCCCTCTCACCACCTGGGAGATGGCGCTGCGACACAAGGCGGGCGATGCCGTCTACTCCGGGACCTTTGTATCCCACTGGCTCGAATTCGTTTTGTACTATCGGGCGCCCGCTTGGGTATTCGCTGTTTGCTACACCGTCTTTGGTGCACTCGTTGTGACCAGCTGGTTTTGGGTGCGACCGCGCCCATTCGGACGTTCTGCCCGACTCGAGAACAAGTAATGCAGCACAGGCCGCGCAAGAAAACCCGCTTCCAGGCGACGACGCTGATTGCCGGCGTCGTGGTCATACTGATACTTTTTATCTCGGTAGGCTATTTCTTCACGATTACGGAACGGCCTCCCGACGGCGAACAGCAGCAGGTCCTGGCTGCGCTGCGGTCAAACAACGAACTTTGGCAAATCAACCGACCCGCCTCGTACAATTACATCGTTGAACGCGACTGCGTGTGCCCGGCGGAGTACACGCGACCTTACGCGGTAACGGTTGACCGGGGCGTTCGAACTGCAAGCTACGTACTGACAACTGACGAAGCCGTCGTCGGCGCGACCAAGAATCCTCCCGAAGCCGTGTGGCTCGACGACCTCTTCATGATAGCGACCCGGTCAGCGGCCCGCCATGATAAGGTCGATGTGATCTTCGACCCCCGGTTCGGCTATCCGTCCAGCGTAACGATCAACAGCACGAACACTGCGATAGGACGATTTGCGGCCTACCGTGTTCGTGATTTTGAAGTCATTGAATACAACTAGTGTCGTGCGGCGAGCCGTCTTGCGGCGCACAGCCGTCCTGAGCTGCGTCCCCGCGATCACCCACGGGCCTGTTTAAAGCGGGTCTGGACCGGCAACTTCATCATCGGGCTGCTGCTCGCTGGTACTGGCTCAGGAATGACCAGATCAGATCCATACCCTGATGCTGATACTCTCCGGTCGCAGGTCCACACCGTGGCTGATCGGGTAATGAGTCGAACTGTTCCGCAGTCACACACGTTGCCGGCATTCCCCGGAAACCCTGTTCCGGCCACGAGTGGCCGCCGTCGGGATCCATGCAGCTGACGACTTCCTGGCCTTCGATTCGGCAGTCGCCATATGCCGTACAGGTCAGGCCCGCCTGCTCTGATATCTCGTTCCGCCACGCCTGCGGACCGGTCTTGCAGGCCATTGCCGCAGCCCACTTCTCAGCCGTCTCCGCGGCTGACGTGTAAATGAAGCCGTCGGCACTGCCGGCTTTGCCGTCATACCTGACAACTTCATCCCGACCGCCGAACAGATGCAGCATCGGCAAATCGGTTTGCGGGCCGCAAGCGTGGCCGGGCGCCAACTGGCCAATTATTGGCGCCGCAGCCGCAAATCGGTCGGACAAATTGCAGCCGAGTCGCAGCGTCATCATGCCACCAGCGCTGACCCCCAGAACATAAATTCTGTCGCTATCGACCGGAAATTCAGCCTGAATTGCGTCCAGCATCTTGCCAAAAAAGCCGAGGTCGTCATGGCAGGAAGTCCAGGCACAGGGCGCGCAATCGCCGCACTCGGGCGGGCATGGGTAGGGCGCGCTGTTATCGGTGCAATGCGGCCCCGCCGTCGTTCGCGGCAAGTTGGCCGCAAGGTCGTTCCAGGACGTAATGAGCCCGGGCCGACCTTGTTCGCCTGCAGCCGCGAAGTGGCTCCCCTGAGGATAGACGACGACATAGCCGTGCTGATCGGCATGCCGGTTCAGGCCGTGGGCGGCCTGAAAGCCGGTTGCCGTACTCGTGTAACCGTGGATCGCGACGACTACCGGCAACTCAGCCTCACCTATGATCGCGCCAACCGGTATGTGCACGAAGTACTCTCTTTCGATGTCGTCGTGCCGCAATGTCCTGCGCAGCATGGGCTGGTAGTCCGACGCCTGGGCCGACTCGTGAGAATGGCTCATGGCGCGGCCGGGCGTGGCGCTGATCACAACGGCAATAGCTGTGACCAATAACAAATGTGTCGACCGGTTTATCATTGCCCATAGTTTCATGCACGCGCCTTGCTTTCGCAAGAACAGCACCAGATACTGATCGGCCAGCGACACAGTGAGATTTTGCACAATGGCGTGGACTGTCTATTTATCGGGCGAGATACACACCGACTGGCGCCAACAGGTAAAACACGGTGCACAATCGCTCGGGCTGCCGGTTGAATTCACGTCTGCTGTCACCAATCATGAAGCCAGCGATGCCGCCGGAGATTTGCTGGGAGCTGAAGATGACGACTTCTGGCGCGACCACAAGTCGTCCAAGGTCAACGCAATTCGCACCCGGACACTGATCAATCGGTGCGACGTCGCGGTCATACGCTTCGGCGACAGGTTCAAGCAATGGAATGCCGCGTTTGACGCCGGATGCTGCGCCGCACTCGGGAAACCGTATATCACATTGCATGGCGAGGACATCGTGCATGCACTCAAAGAAGTCGATGCGGCAGCGTTGGCCTGGGCCAGGACACCCGACCAGGTTGTCGCTATCCTCAATTACGTCATCAGCGCGGAGTAGCCCAGAGACGACCGTGCTGGCACTGTCGATCATATTATTGGTATTACTGAAGACCGCGTGGCACGAGGGGTCACATGCGCTCGTTCCATGGGCGCAGGGAGCAACGCTACACGAGGTGCGGCTATTGCCTGGCGTCAGTCCCGATCTCGGCTTCTATTTCGGTTACGTCTCGCGCGACGACGACGGTACCTGGCTGATCGGCGCCTGCGTTTTGGGGATGCCGCACCTGTGCCGCTCGAATCGATTCCTTATTGCTGATTAAGCGGAGATCTTCATGAACGATCCAACTCTGACGGGCGGCTGCTTTTGCGGCCACATCAGGTTCGAGGTTGCCGGCCCGATCAGGTTTTGCTGTTTTTGTCATTGTGAAAGCTGCCGCAAGGCCGCGGGCGGCGCGTTCGTGCCCTGGGCCACGTTTGACAAATCGACATTCAACATCACTTCGGGCCAGATGACATTGCATCGCTCCACCCCCGGAGTAACTCGCGGCCACTGCTCGCAATGCGGCACATCATTGACGTACGAACATAAAGATCGTGTCGGCCAGATCGATATCACGCCATCGAGTTTCGACGACCCGTCATTATTCTCCCCGGCTGCGCACATTTGGGTCGAAGACAAGTTGCCATGGATCAGTATCGATGACAGCTTGCCGCAATACGCAAGAACGGTAGTGCCCGCCTAGCTTCGATCGAATACTCGAGGAAGTAGAGAATGAAAAGAAGATCCCTTTCCTGTTTCGTCATCGTCTTCAACGAAGCAGATCGTCTGCACGACTGCCTGCAAGGCCTTGCCGGTTGGGTCGATCAGCTGATCGTGCTGGACTCGGGCAGCACGGATAACACGGTAGAGATTGCGCGACAGTACACGGATGAAGTGTACGTTACCGACTGGCCGGGTTTCGGTCCGCAACGTAATCGCGCCCTCGGCAAATGCAGTTACGATTGGGTATTGAACATCGATGCCGATGAGCGCATGAGCGACGAGTTGAAGCGGGAGATCGATGAGTTACTGAGTCAGGACACACTCGATGCGAATCTCGTCAGCGTCCCCTGGCGCACTTACCTGTTCGGTAAACCGTTGCGATTCGGGCGATACTCTTCGCCACAGGGTAAATTGTTTCGCAAAGACGGGGCTCAGTTCAAGGATGCCCAGGTGCATGAGTCGTTGATCATTGATAATCCGAAAACCGTCGTGCTCAAATCGACCCTGGATCACCACAGTTGGCGGAGCTACGAGCATGTGCAGCAGAAGCACCTGCAATACGCGTCGCTACTGGCCGAACAAAAGTTCTCGGCCGGTAAGCGTAGCCACATCAGCTATGCCATCTTGCGCTCATTTACAGACTTTCTGCAGCAGTATCTGCTGCGGCTCGGGTTTCTCGATGGCGTCCGCGGCCTGATCATGGCCATCATTCTCGGTCAGTATGCCTTCCACAAATATGCAGCACTGGCAGCGCTGCACCTGGAAGCAAGCAGCAAAAAAGCCTGATGCGCGCAGCGTGCCGGGCCCCTGACCGCATTATCCGATGAAGATTCTGCACGTATTGCTGTCGCGAAAACCGCTACCACCACCGAAGTACGGCGGCACGGAACGCGTCGTCTGGGCCCTGTCGAAGGCGCAGGAGGCTCAGGGCCATGAGCTGCGCTTTTTGTGGGGCAAGGCAAGTTCGCTGCCGCCCAATGTCACGGTCTGCCGACGGGACATGCCAATCAATGCACAGATCGGAACCTGGCCGGATATCGTGCACTTTCACTTTCCGTATTATGACGAGCTGGATATACCGTTTGTCTGCACCGAACATTTCAATAACGTTTTCCAGCGGCCGTATCCGAGCAACACCATATTCCTGTCGCGAAAGCATGCGGACCTTAATGGCGCAGACTGCTTTGTATACAACGGGCTGGACTGGTCGCGCTATGGCGAGCCAAATCTGACGGACCCCGCCGACTACTTTCACTTTATCGGCAAGTCCAGGCTTGCGGCCAAGAATCTGCGCGGCGCCATCGACATAGCGCAGCTCGCGGGTGTGAAGTTGCGCGTCCTTGGTGGCCGCAGACTGAATATTGGTCGCGGCAGCTACTTTTATCCGCAGCGACACGTACGCTTCTGTGGCGAGCTCGGAGGCCCGAAGAAACACGAAATCATTCGCGACTCGCAGGGCCTTATTTGCCCGGTACGCTGGCATGAGCCGTTTGGTCTCGTGATTATCGAGAGCCTGTTCCTGGGAGCGCCCGTATTTGCGACACCTTACGGATCGCTGCCCGAACTCATCGAGTCGCCGGACATCGGTTTTTTATCAGCGCATAGCCAGGAGCTTGCGGACGCCATCGGGCAAGTCGGCGATTTCGACCGCAGGCGCTGTCACGAGGTTGCCAGAACAAAGTACGGTGCGGATACTATGGCGCACAACTACATGAATTGTTACGAACGCGTGATCAACGGCGAGCAACTCAATGCTCGACCGCCAATAGCGAGTGGCGCCGGACTTGAACTCCTCCCTTTCACCTGATTTTCAGGAACTGCAGAACGCTTTCGATCAGATCTATGTCCTGACGCTCGAGCGTGCCAGGGAACGTCATCGGCACATCGAGCGCATGCTGGACGGCCTCGAGTACCGGTTTTTTCCGGGCATCGACAAGCAGACGCTCGATTACGACGAGCTCGTCGACGATGGCATCTACGACGATACGGCGCACCGCAGCCGCAAGCGCACGCATCGTTCGATGAGCCTGGGTGAGATAGCCTGCGCCCTCGGACATCGCGCCATCCAGCAGGACGCGCTGGATGCCGGCCATGAACGCATTCTCATCCTCGAGGACGACGTGCAGCTGCATCCGGAGCATCTCGGCGCATTCAGGGTCGCAATGCGGGAATTGCCGGCAGATTGGGAATTACTGATGCTGGGATTCTACGGCGAAAAGTACCCGGGCGTGGCAAGTTCAATAAAGCGCGCTACCTACCTCTTTTATCACCGCTTCGGCCTGTTCAACTGGGGCAAGGTGAACAGGAAATTCCTCGAACAGCTGATCATGCAGCGCTATAGCCCGAACCTGTGGCGACTCGGCAAACTCGTCGGCGGCCATGCCTACGCGCTGACGCAATCGGGTTGCCGCAAGCTTATCGACTTCCAGACGCCGATTTTCCTGCAGGCCGACCGCGTGTTCAGTTACTACCCGGCCTACCACGAGTTGCGGGCTTTCGCGCTCGACAAGAAACTGTTCACGCTGGCCGACATTTCGCAGGACTCCTGGATCGGCTATGACGACCGCGCCAGTAAGATCATGAAAAAGGGCAAGTCACTGCTTGGCGGATGACGTCCGGTCGAGGACGAGGTCGATTTTCTCGAGCACGCTGTCGATGCGAATCAGATTCATGGCATCCGGATCCCGAACGCGCTTGCCCCACGCCAACGCCTCGACCGGTTTGCCGAACTCGCGCTGCACCGCCTCTGGATATGCGTCGACAACGAGATGTTGACTCAGGTAAGGGCCGGTACGATGCCGGTTCGACGTTGCATACAACCCGACAACCGGCGTGCCGACCGCAGTCGCCATGTGCGCAGGACCGGAGTCCGGGCAGATTACGAGGTCGGCACGATCGATGACGGCCAGCAGCTGTTTCAGCGACGTGTGGCCGATCACGTTGGCAACGGGAGATGCGGTCGCCTGGCATATTTTTTCGCCGTACGCTTTCTCGTAGTCGGTCGGCCCACCCGTTAGAATCACCTGTGCGCCATGTTTGTCGGCCAGGTACAGAGCGACCGCGGCATAATTATCGGCGGACCAGTTGCGATAGTTTCGCAGGCGCTGGCTGCTGCACGGGCTGATGACGCACAGCGGGCCGTCGCCGGTGTGCAGCTTGGCTGCGAATTCGCGATCGGCGTCTGCAATCGGTATATCCCAGCGCAGCTCCCGGTCCGTGATACCCAGCGCCTCGACAAAGCCGAACAGTCCGTCCATGACGTGTTGTCGTGGCTGCGACGCTATCTTCCTGTTGGTGAAAAGCCATTGCCAGTCCCTGGCCCGCGCTTTATCGAAGCCGATACGCTCATCGGCGCGAACGGCGCAGCTGGCAAGATTCGCGCGCATCGACGCATGCATATCGAGAAGGAAGGAAAAATGGCGGCCGCGCAAGGTTCGCCCGACATCCCGGTATGCTCGCAAGCCGCGCGACTTGTCGAAAGTGACGAATTCGATGCCTGCTGCGCCGCGCAACAGCTGCAATTCGGTTTTGCCGATGATCCAGGTGATCATCGTCTTCGGCCATGCCTGCTGTAGCGTACGAACTACCGGCAATGTATGGCAGCAATCACCGATCGCCGAGAGCCGGAGCACACAGATTGCCTCTGGTGGGATGACGGGCGGAGCCTCCTGAATGTCGCCGTCAGCCGACGATTTTCTTGATGAGCTTGCTGGTACTGCGGCCTTCCACGAGCGGAACCAGCACGACACGGCCACCCCAGGATTCGACTTCGGTCGCGCCTACGACCTGGTCCCGGGTGTAGTCGCCGCCCTTGACGAGCACGTCGGGCCGCAGCGCCTCGATGACGTTCAGCGGCGTGCTCTCGTCGAAAAATACCACCGCATCGACGGCGGCGAGCGCGGCTATGACACAGGCTCGGTCACCTTCAGCCGTCACGGGTCTCGAGCTGCCCTTGAGTTCGCGAACGGAACGGTCGGTATTCAGCGCAACAATCAGCCGCTGGCCCTCCTGCGCAGCCTTTTGCAGGTATGTGACATGGCCGGCATGCAGAATATCGAAACAGCCGTTCGTGAATACGATCTTCTCGCCACGACTGCGCCATTCCTGCACCAACCCGCCGAGTTCTTCGAGCGTGTACACGGAGTCCATGAGGCCATGACTGGTCTCGTGGATGGACTGCAGCAGGCTCGACTGATCGATGGCTACAGTGCCGACTTTGCCAACGACAATGCCGGCGGCAAGATTCGCGACGTGCAGCATCTCGCGCCAGGCGAGGCCGGCAATATGCGCCGCCGCCAGAGTTGCAATGACCGTGTCTCCGGCACCAGTAACATCGAAGACTTCACGAGCAACAGCAGCGCAATGTTCGGTCGCATCTTGCGTTATGAGCGTCATGCCATCCGCACCGCGAGTTAGCACGAGGTATTCGATACCCAGCTCGCCCACCAGCTTGCGCCAGGCTTCAATCAGCGCGTCGACATCGCGGCCGCCGATCCCTGTGGCGAGCTGCAGTTCCGCCAGGTTCGGCGTCAGCGCCGTTGCGTTCCTGTAGCGGCTGTAGTCGGATCCCTTCGGGTCGACGAAGACGGGAATCCCCTGGTCACGCGCTGCATCGATGATGGCCTGGCAGACGTCGATGTTTAACGCACCTTTGGCATAGTCGGACAGCACGATGCCGTCAATTTTGTCCGTGAGCAGCGTCTTGCCGTTCGCCAGCAGTCGCGCCATGTGAGCGCTGCCAATCGGATCAAGTTCTTCTGCGTCCACACGCAGCACGTGCTGGTGCCCGGTGATAATGCGTGTCTTCGTAATCGTCGGACGGTCGTTGAGGCTGACAATTCCTGTGACGTCGATATCGGCCGCCGCGAGAATCTCGACGAGTTCATCGCGGGACGCATCGGCACCGGTAAAACCCGCTACGGCGACATTCAGGCCAAGTCCCGCGATGTTCAGAGCAACATTGCCGGCACCTCCCGCACGCGTGGCCTCGCGGTCGTAGCGCAGTACCGGCACCGGCGCCTCCGGGGAGATCCGGCTTACGTCACCCCACAGGTAACGATCGAGCATCAGGTCGCCGATAACCAGCAGCCGTTTGCCACCGAAACCGCTGCGCACGACCTCGGCAACGCGGGCGATATCGGGAGACTCAGCGCCCATCGACGACGTTTGCCTCGGCCCAGTCGCAGATCAGATGGCCGATCAGAATGTGTGCTTCCTGGATGCGCGCAGTGACTTTGGAGGGCACGACAAGACAGTGATCCACAATGCCGTGCATCGCACCGCCATCACCGCCCGTAAAGCCGACGGTTGTCGCCTCTCTTGCATTGGCCTGCTCCAGCGCCGCGATAACGTTAGGGCTATTGCCCGACGTGGACAGACCCATCACGACATCGCCGGCCTGGCACAAGGCATCGATCTGTCGCGCAAATATCCTGTCATAGCCGTAATCATTGCCGACCGCCGTGAGGATCGATGTGTCGGTTGTCAGCGCTATCGACGCCAGGCCGCGGCGCTCGCGCGAATATCGGCCGACCAGCTCCGCGGCAAGATGCTGGCTATCGGCGGCACTGCCGCCGTTACCCATCCATAGAATCTTACCGCCGGCGGCCAGGCAATCGCTGACGCGGCGCGCAACTGCGGCAATGTCTGTCGCGAGCGGCCGTATGCCACCAATCACATCGAGGTGTTCCTGTATTGCTGTCTCGATGTCGATCATAGTTCACCGCCGGTTTTCGAGCTGGCGCACGAAGGCCCTGAGGTTATCAAATACTGTTACCTCCGTCGCCAGCGGCTCGGCTAATCGCTTGCCCGACAGGACCAGTGCCGGGCGCACTCCAGCCGCCAGAGCAGCCTCCGCATCGCGCACGGCATCGCCAATCATCCAGGTATTTGCCCGATCGAAGCCATAATCCTCGTACGCCTGTTCGATAAGCCCAGGTCGCGGCTTGCGGCACTCGCAAGCGTCTGCATCTGTATGCGGACAGACGTAAATCGCGTCAATGACGCCACCTGCGGCGGCAACCTGCTCAAGCATGAGCCGGTGAATCGCATCGAGTTCAGCAGCCGACAGATCGCCGCGGCCCACGCACGCCTGGTTGGTTATGACGAGCACCCTGTAACCCTTACGATTGGCCGCGGCGATCGCGTCGGCCGCGCCCGGCAGCAGCTCGAAATCGTCGACGCTGCATACGGAACCCGGCAGATCCTTGTTGATCACGCCGTCCCTGTCGAACAGGACAAAGCGGTCCCGATCATCCTGCATTTTGTAACTCGACGTCGGGCAGGAAGGGCTTTATGTGCTCCCAGACAGCTTGCGGCTCGACACGCGATTTACTGCCCACGAGACAAAAGAAACTCGGCCCGTCGGGCGAAAAACTTGCCGCCGTGTCCCAGGTCTCGAACTCGTGTTTGCAGCCGACCGACAGCAGTTGGGGGTGCTCATCGGTTCCGGCCCTGACGTGGTAACGATCGAGTTCACCGCGCTTCAGTGCGCACATATAGTAGAGCGAGTACTCCGTCCAGCGTCTGCGGCGAAACCGTTCGATCGTCCAGTTCGACGGGTGGCGGGGCCTGTGCAGCCAGCCGAGCACGTCTACCCAGGTGCCGTGCGGCGACCCCGATAGCTCGGCCGCGAGATTGTGACAGAGCGCGTTCGAAAGCACGGCGGGAGTAACGTGCATCCCCATGCCGGGGTCGCGGGTTGCAGGACTCATGCCCAGGATCCTCGCTGACGACTTCCACCATTGTGGATGATGTGCCCGCTCCTCGTATTGCAGCAGCGCACGTCCGTCGATAATCAAATCGTCATAGCTCAGCGGCTTCAGACACAGGACATCCGCATCGAAGGTGATAAAGAAGTCCCGCTCGATGCGGCGCGCCGCGGCAAGTTTTACGATCTGCTGTCGTCGCCAGCCACGCAGCTCGCGGTAGTTGGCAAGTTCCGGCACGAGCTCTTCTTCCGACAATACCTCGATATTCAGTGACTTCCATCGTGCGTAACGCTCCGCAACGATGTTCACTTCATCCGGTGGCGTCACCACCAGGAACGGATCGATGAGACCGGGCTCGGCGAATGCCTGCAGCGTACGGAAGAGAATCTCGGCGCGATTGAGGTCGTCAACGTCATAGCTGCCACGAACGCACAGCGGCATCACAGCGCCCAGGGCCCGCTTATGCTGCCGCTTTGTCGAGCCTTGCGGCGCGGATCGGATTCCCGCTGTTTGCTGATCTGTCATGCCCGTTCCGGCAACCATCGGTGTCACTCATGCCAGCACCTGGTTTGAACTCCGAGGCCGACTCAGAATTCCCAAAGGACACCGATTGCAGGCAGTAAAGGCATCCAGTAATCGAGACTGTTTACAAGACCGTCCTCGCCGGTAACTTCGTCTTCTTCGATATCGAAGTCGAAACAACACACGTTGCGGCGGTTGCTCAGGTTGGACACCTCGAAGAATGCCATAAGCGAGCCGCGCTGCAAGTTCCATGTCCTGCTGACGCGGAAATCGAGGCTCGCGAAAGTACTGTGGCGCAGCACGTTGCGCGGACCCGGCACGGCAACAAACTGCATTTCGCCATTCTCATCGACGTCGTCTTCGACCAGCGTCAAGTCGGTTGCGGGCCAGCCGGTATGCACGCTTGCCGCCAACGCCACGTCCCATTTGTCGTTGCGCCAGTTGATGCCGCCCTGAAAGGCATGCGGCTGGTCCCAGCTGCGCAGCTCATCCCTGCCGTCGATGCGGTCGGTCGCCTCGGAGTAGGTATACGATGCCCACCAGGTCAGCGGGCCATTGTAACGGTCAACGGAGATTTCGACGCCCGACGATTGCGCGCCGCCGGGGTCGAGACGTACCCGATCGGGCTGAATCTCCGGAATCAGCCCCAGCGGGTCATACAGGTTCTCGAAACGCGGTCGCACATCGTCCATCGCCTTGTGGAACACTTCCAGCCGCAGAGAATACTGGTCGCGAAACAGGTGCCGGATGCCCGCGATGAAATGATCAGCACGCTGAGCTGGCCAGAAATTTGTGATGCCGTCCTCGATCTGCAATTCGTTGATCGCCTGCGACTGATGATAGCGGCCCCAGCTGAACCGCAGCTCGGTTTTCGGACCGAGCGCACGCATAACACTCAGTCGCGGACTCAGTTGTGCATCGGACGACAGCTCCGTATAGGTCTGGTCATCCCAGCGCAGGCCCCATTCGAGGATTGTTTGCGGCGAAATTTGCCACCGATCCGAAAAATACAGTGAGAAATTGCTCCCGTTCGGCGTAGCCGAATACGCATTGCTGATTGAGCCGGGCTGGTTCTCGTATGCGGCCTGTAACTCAAAGTACTCCGCTTCGTTGCGATACGTGTAATCCGCCGACGCATAGGCTGCTTCCAGACCCCACTGCAACAGGTGTATGTCAGATCGATTCAGGATCCAGTCCTGGCGCAACGCGTATTGTTCAATGTCTCGTCGGTCGTAGACCGAACCCACAATTTTTTCTGCATCACCGAGTGAACCATCGCGCAAATTGGTGAACGAAACGCCGGACAAGAGCACCTTGCTGCGCAAGTCCTTCGACCAGCGATTCTCGAGCTGCACCCAGAATTGCGCATTGCGGGTCTGGCTCTCGACCTGTTCGAGTTCTGCCGGTTCTGATTCGAGAACGACTGTAACGCTGTCATCGGCGAATAACCCATTAACGGACAGGGTGGCATCGGGTGAGAAGTCGACTTCGTATTCGGCGAACACATCGTAGTAACTGGGCCGACCGAGCTTCGGGTTGATGACGAGATCGAGGTTGCCACGTCGGGCGGACAGCAGCCAACGACGATCCGCGCGGTTACCTGCAGTCAGTATCGAGGTATTGAAGACGCTGATGCCGATTTCCGTATGGCGTGGCCGTGGCGACTCCAGCGTTTCCATGAGCACGAGCCCGCTCATGCGATCGCCGAATCGCACCGGGAAGCCCCCCGTATAGACCTCGATGCCCTCGATGGCCCGCGCATCGATGGCGCTGAATATGCTTTGGTAGTCGCGCACGTGAAATGGGTCGAACAGGCGCAAGCCATTGAGCATGATGCCGATTTCGCCCAGCTCGCCGCCGCGGAAATGCGACCTGGCGGAGGCCCCGCTCGCGGCTGCCCCGGGCAAACGCTGCATCGCACGCATCGGGTCTTCACCAATATCGGGCATGGTCTGGATCGTGTACTGATCGAAGACGAAGCGCGACGCCGCGATATCACGCAGGATCTCGTAACGGCTCGCCGAGACCGATATGGTCTCGATCTGCGGCTTGCTAGGATCCATACCGACGCTGACGATGGTCGTGTCTCCGGGCCATACGTCGATAATCCGCTGCACCGGCTCGAAACCGGCTGCCTCGATATCGAATCGATAGCGGCCCGGCAACACGGCCGAATATTCAAAAATTCCCGAGGTGATGCGACTGGAAACGTCCAGTACAGGACCCACCGAGATCGCAATCTCCGCGACAGGCTGGTCGCTGCCCCGCCTGGTAACCACGAGCAGGATGTTGCCTTTAGGCAAACCGTCACTGTCGTAGCGCACGACGAGGTAAACGCCGGCCTCCTCTCGAACTGTCAGTCCGTGCGGTCGCAATATTTGGCGCACGACCTCGAGCGGCTCGCTGGCGTCCGACTCGACCGTAACGAGCAGGTCGGCACTGACGAGGTTGGTGCTGTAGGCGAAGGGTTGACCGGCGTCACGTAACTCGTCGATGACTTCGGCGACAGGGCGACCTTTATAGAGCGCAGCATCGCCCTCGGCAGCGTCTATAGCCACCGATAGCAGCAGTAAAGCGACCAGCAGTATCCGCAAGATTACCGGCCGCTGCCTGAATCAATCGCGCTCACGTAAATCACCCCACCCTGCACACGCCAATCGAGATCGACACCCATCATCCAGACTCGCAATGCGTTGGTCGGCTCGGTTGCAACCGTACCACGCAGCATTGTCGCGTTCGCGAGCTGTTTAGCCGCTTCGCTTTCGAATTCGAGCTGCAAGCCGGTTTCGCGGCTTACCCAGTGCAAAAATTCGCGCGCACTCTTGCCGTCAAGCTGGGTTGCCGGCGCCGTGGACTCTATCCATTGCCAGGCGTCACCATACCCCTTGATGTTGACGACATTCGGACGGCTGCTGCCGGATAGCGTCAGTCGCTGGCCCGCGACCGCCGTCTGATCATAGTAATCGCCGTCTATAGCGACCTCGCCTTCACGAACGCTGACCGACAAGCCGTGCTCATCGACATAGGTCATATATTGCGTACCGAGATGCCTGACTCTGCCGTGATCCGTCTCGATCTGCAGCGTCGATACTCTGTCGCCCGAGCCCGTAATCGCCGCCACCTGCGAGTCGAAATAAATGCGGCCCGAGCGCAGGAAAACGGTGTCCGTCGACACGAACTCGATGCGCGTATCTGCATCAATTCGCAACGAGCCGCCGCCGCCCCAGTCGAGTCCGATGCCGGCATCGCTACCGGTAACAATAGTCTGCCCCGCTGAAATGACGGCGAGATTGGGCAGTTTCTGCAACTCCGACTGCTCGCCGAGCAGATAGATCGAGCCGTAGCTCTTGCTGATCGCCGCAACCTGTACCGGCATCGCTTCATCGACGCGCAACTGATTGACCCCCAGGGCAACGGCCAGCAATACCGTCGCCGCGATGGCGAAATGCATAACGCGCCGGCGCGACTTACGTTGGCCTGTCGCGACCAACCACTCTGCGCGCACCGCCGCACGCACTTGCTGCTGATCCTCGGCCGGCGGCGCCGGTCGCGGCGCTGCCTGCCCGAGCAAGGTTGCCACCGCGTCGTCTGTATGTTCTGTCATGTCTTTTCCCGATCCGGTCATGATTGCACCATTGTGTCTGACGGCTCGTTGAGCGCCTCGCTCATCGTCGAATAAACGTCTGCAAAAGCACGCTTCGCCCTGGCAATCAGGGACTGGGTCGCCTCGGTACCAATCTCGAGCCGCGCCGATATCTCTTTCACCGAATGGCCCTCAATGTATTTCCATTCCAGTACATCGCCATATTTCGCCGGCAGGCGATCGAGCGCCACCTGTATCAGGCGCAATGCTTGCGTACGCTGATATTGGCGCTCCGGACTGTCCACGACCGGCGCCTGGAAAGAGTCGACCGCGGCTTGCACTTCGGGGAAATCTTCAACGAGCACGATATGCTCACGGTGCCGACCCTGGGCGCGCAGCCAGTCGTTCATCTCGTTGCGGCAGATTGCGCACAGCCACGTGAACAGCGCCGATTCGGCACGGAACGTGTGCAGCTTGCGCACCGCCCGGGTTAACGTAATCTGCACGACTTCGCGGGCGCCCTCCGGATCATCGGCCAAGCGCGCGATCGCAAACCGGTACAGCCGCGCGAAGTTCTCTTCGAAGAACCGGTCAAAGGCTCGCTCGTCACCCGCAAGTAACTGTTTTACAAGTCTTTTATCATCAAGATAAACTGGCATGGCATCCATTCTCCCAGTACCTGCCCATTAGACGGAAAAGCGCCGGGAAATCGGTCGCGGGCGATACCGGAAACGTGGGGTGTATTGATTCTACTCCCTCTGCGCCCCCAGCCCTGGACCTCGTGCAGGGTTGTCGGCTGCCGGAGCCGACCACGTGAAACGCGACGAGTGGCCAGCGAAAGGAACATGAACCGCGGCCTGATGGTGATATTTACGTATGGGCGCTGAGCACGGCGATAATCTCCCTTCGCTTACCCACATGCACTCAGGCAGATCATCCCCGCACTCAGCGCCCCCGATCCGCAGGTTCGCAAAGGGGCCAGTCGGCGGGATATTGCTCGGAGGAAGTAAAGCGCAGCGCAGCGAGCCAGGCCGACGAGTAACATCGCGGTCACGGGCTCGACTCGGTCTTAAACTAACGCGGGTATCAATAGAGAATGATGTACCGCTAGCCGGTATACCTTGAGTGGGACGGATAACCTGCGGCTGTTAGCGTTTCATCGCCTCGAAAAACTGCGCGTTGGTTTTCGTGTCCTGCATCTTGTTGAGCAGGAACTCGACGGCCGCGAGTTCGTCCATCGGGTGCAGTACTTTGCGCAGTACCCACATCTTCTGCAATTCATCCGGTGCGGTCAGCAGCTCTTCTTTACGCGTCCCGGAACGGTTGATATTGATTGCGGGGAACACGCGTTTCTCCGCGATGCGGCGATCCAGATGGATCTCCATGTTGCCGGTGCCTTTGAACTCTTCGTAGATGACCTCGTCCATCTTCGATCCCGTATCGACCAACGCCGTCGCGAGGATCGTCAGGCTGCCGCCTTCCTCGATGTTACGCGCCGCGCCAAAAAAGCGCTTCGGTCGATGCAATGCATTGGCGTCGACACCACCGGTCAAGACCTTGCCTGATGAAGGCACGACCGTGTTGTAGGCACGCGCGAGTCTGGTGATCGAGTCGAGCAGGATGACAACGTCGCGCTTGTGTTCAACGAGACGCTTGGCCTTCTCGATGACCATCTCGGCTACCTGTACGTGCCGGCTTGCCGGCTCGTCGAATGTTGACGACACGACCTCGCCGCGCACTGTGCGCTCCATTTCCGTGACTTCCTCGGGACGCTCATCGATCAGCAAAACGATCAGATCCACATCCGGCGTGTTCGCGCAGATCGCCGAGGCAATATTCTGCAACAGCATCGTCTTACCGGCCTTTGGTGGGGAGACAATCAGCCCGCGCTGGCCCTTACCGATCGGCGCCACCAGGTCGATGATGCGTGCCGTCAGGTCTTCGGTACTGCCGTTGCCCTGTTCGAGCTTCAGGCGCTCGGTCGGGAACAGCGGCGTCAGGTTCTCGAACAGAACCTTGCTGCGTGCGTTCTCGGGCGAATCATGGTTGATTTGCCCGACCTTCAACAATGCAAAGTAGCGCTCACCGTCCTTGGGCGGGCGAATCAGCCCTGATACGGTATCACCCGTGCGCAGCGCGAAGCGCCTGATCTGGCTGGGACTGACATAAATATCATCAGGCCCCGCCAGGTACGAGCCGTCGGACGAGCGCAGGAAACCGAAACCGTCCTGCAAGATCTCGAGCACGCCGTCACCGTAGATATCCTCGCCGTTCTTTGCGTGCGCCTTGAGGATGGCAAAAATCATCTCCTGCTTGCGATGGCGCGCGAGGTTTTCGAGACCGAGCGACTCGCCCAGCGTGACCAGGTCAGCGGCTTGCCGGCTCTTGAGCTCGGTCAGGTTCATGATGTTTTTGCTCTGTTCGAGCTGTTCGGGCGGAATTACCTCCAAACTCGCATCATCGTCTTCAGGAATTCCGTCCTGCGACGGACGCCGGCGGCGGCGCCGGCTGGGGCCACCCTTGCTCTTGTTGCCGGACTTTGGCGGCCGGCTTTTCGTTTGATTACCCAAGTACCCTCTCACAGATTGCTTTCCAGGAATTCAGTTAGTTGCGACTTTGACATCGCGCCGAGTTTTTGTGCCTGTACGGCACCGTCTTTGAACAGAATTAGCGTCGGAATGCTGCGAATGCCGAACTTCTGTGCAATATTCGGATTCTCGTCGACATTAAGTTTCACAACGGACATCCGGTCCGCGTATTCATTGGCCGCTTCATCGAGCAGCGGCGCAATCATTTTGCAGGGCCCACACCATTCGGCCCAGAAATCCACCAAGGCGGGCTTGTCGGACTGCATTACATCAGCTTCAAAGCTGCCATCATTCGTGTGCACGATGTTGTCGCTCACCGGCTACTTCCTCCATACAAATTCATGGTTTGATTCGTTGTTAGCGATGCCCGTTGTCGATCAGGCTGACGAACGAACGTTGATAAAATGGATGACGCTGCCGTAAGGTTCAGGCAATATGTCGCAGCTTTACTACCGAATGTTTCCGGCTTCTCTCAGGATTCGATGATTGCGAAACTGGCGGGTGCGACGATTGACGCGTCGATTACGCTAATTTGAACGCTTCGCGAGTCATTTTGCAAGCCCAATTTGCAGATTTTTCGGCCCCACTCTATGACAACTAACCATCTGAGCGACCTCAGGTTTGATTCCCTGGACCTGCATGAGACCGTGCGGGCCGGAATCCGCGATGCCGGATTCGAGTTTTGCACGCCCATTCAGGCCAGCACGCTGCCGATCGCCCTGCAGCAGCATGACGTCGCGGGCCAGGCACAGACGGGCACCGGCAAGACGGCGGCTTTCCTGATCGCAACGTTTGAGCGCCTGCTGGCCTCCGAACCCGGCGCGGACGGGCAAAGACAGCCGCGGGCTTTCATGCTCGCACCGACCCGGGAGCTGGCAGTGCAGATCGCCAACGATGCCGAACTACTTGGCAAGCACACGGGTTTCAAGATCGGCCTCGCTTTCGGCGGCACCGGCTATGAGCAGCAGCGTCGCACTATCCAGGACGGCATCGACATCCTGATCGGCACGCCGGGTCGCATCATCGACTACTACAAGCAGGGCGTTTTCAATCTCGACCGCGTCGAGGTCGCCGTTCTGGATGAGGCCGACCGCATGTTCGATCTGGGTTTCATCAAGGATATTCGCTATCTGCTGCGCAAGCTGCCGGCACCAGGCGAACGCCTTAATATGCTGTTCTCGGCGACACTTTCGCACCGGGTGATGGAGTTAGCTTACGAGCATATGAATGAACCGGAGCTTATTCGCATCGAACCCGACAAGGTAACCGCCGATCGTGTGCGCCAGGCAATCTTTTTCCCGTCAAACAAGGAAAAGTTGCCGCTCCTGGTCGGGCTGATTCGTGAAATGGGCGCCGTGCGCATCATGGTATTTGTCAATATGAAGCGTGAAGCAGAGCGCGTGGAAGCCTGCCTGGAAGCTAACGGGATTCACGCAAAAGCCATCTCGGGCGACGTGCCGCAAAAGAAGCGGCTGAAGATGCTGATGCAGTTTCAGAGCGGCGAGCTGCCGGTGCTAATCGGTACCGACGTCGCCTCCAGGGGCCTGCATATCCCGGATGTTCAGTACATCATCAATTACGATCTGCCGCAGGATGCCGAAGACTATGTGCATCGAATCGGTCGCACCGCACGCGCTGGCGCCGCCGGCGACGCGATTAGTTTCGGTTGCGAAACCTATGCGATGTCCTTGCCGGACATCGAAGAATACATCGGCCACAAGATTCCCGTTGCCAAGTACGATCCGGCGCTGTTGCCCGAACTGGAAAGAGCGAAATCGCGGCCGCGACGACAGTCGCAGTCGCGGCCACGCCAGGGTCAAAAAGGCTCGGGACGGCGACGACCGGCACGCAGGAATTAGCGGTCCAGGGCAGTTTCCCGTTGCATCTCTCAGGCGCCGAGGGTGGCGGTGATCTTCCTGAGCGCATGTAGGTAAGCGAAGGAAGATCACCGCCACCCTCGGCGCGTCCCGATCATAGGGTTTGCGCGGCTCGTGGCCAACTACAGCAACTCTTTAACGCCCTCCGCATTGATGAACTCCGTCGCCTCGCGCGACGGTTGCGACGTGTCGGGACGCGTTACTGCGACGAGTTTCCTGACACCGTAGTCTGCTGCGCTCTTGAGGACTGTACGATTGTCGTCGACGAATAGCGTTGTCTGCGGATCGAAGCCCTCTGCCTCCTGCAGCGCGTGCCAGAACTCCTGGCGCTCTTTGGCAAAGCCATAGCTGTGCGAGGTGTGCACTTCGTCGAAGAACGCGGTCAGACCCGTAACCTCATCTTTCAGATGCAGCGTTTCGGGATGGGAGTTCGTGACCAGCAGCACGCGAATCTGGCGTTCGGCGACAACCTCGAGAAACCGTTTCGCACCGGGAAGGTAGTCAATGCGATGATGTTGGTCGCGATGCAGCTGGATGATGTCCAGGCCGAGAAACTCGCTCCAGTGGTCCAGGCAATACCATTTCAGATCACCTTGCGCGGCGCGGAATTTCGCGCACAGCTTTTCGCGGGCCTCGCCGGGCGACAGGCCGTGCTTGTCGGCGTAGCGCTCCGGGACATGCGTCAACCACATGAAATTATCATACGCGAGGTCGAGCACCGTGCCGTCCATGTCCAGCATGAGCGTCTCGCAATCGTCGAAGGCCGTTTTGGAATCGAATGTCACTGCTTTATAATGCGCGCCCCGCGACACGTCCGGAACCTTACATGAACCTCAAAGAACTGATTGAACCGATTGCTGCACTAGCCGTCGAGGCAGGCAATGCAATTCTGGAAGTCTACGCCACCGATTTCGACGTGCAAAGCAAAGAAGACACGTCTCCGCTGACGCAGGCGGATCTGGCGTCCCACCGGCATATCGTTGCGGGCCTCGAGAAATTAACCCCGGACATTCCGATCATCTCCGAGGAATCCGGGCTGCCCTCCTTTGCAG
>Ga0224508_10001471_pt1 | contig 21145 bp, 16 predicted proteins | sample SF_Jan12_sed_USG_4_FD_170157 | JGI IMG/M metagenome (GOLD analysis project Ga0224508, IMG submission 170157) | Sediment microbial communities from San Francisco Bay, California, United States - SF_Jan12_sed_USGS_21 | ecosystem: Environmental > Aquatic > Marine > Sediment | place: USA... | reverse complement strand
AAGCTCTGGAGAAGGCCGGCACGGTACCTGATTACTTCATATTTGGTATGGCGCCCTCCAGCGGCATGCTTTCCCTGTATGAGCGGGGCCTGGTGCTTGAGGCCATTAGCCGCGGGATGAATATCGTAAATGGTCTTCACGAATTCCTTGGCGATGATCCTGTATTCAAAGCCGCATGCGCGGTGAGCGACGTCGAGATCTTCGACGTGCGCAGACCTCCGGACAAGAAAGACCTGCACATGTTCACGGGCGATATTGCCAAGGTAAGCTGTCCGGTCATCGCTGTGCTTGGTACTGACTGCGCGATCGGCAAACGAACGACCGCGACGATACTGAGTCAGGCGCTGAATGATCGTGGCGTGAACACAGTAATGATTGGAACGGGTCAGACGGGTCTGATTCAGGGTGCCCGTTACGGCGTTGCGCTCGACGCCATTCCGTCGCAATTTTGTGCCGGCGAACTCGAGGCGATGGTCATCAGCGCCTTCATGACCGAGGCGCCCGACGTAATTCTCGTCGAGGGGCAGGGGGCTTTGAGTCACCCGGCCTTTTCGACCACGTCGTTCATTCTTCGTGGCGCCTGTCCCGATGGTGTCGTGCTGCAGCACGCGCCGAATCGTGAGCATCGTTGCGACTTCCCTGGGATGGCCATGCCCGAGCCGGCTACGGAGATTAATCTCATCGAGACGTTCGCCAACACCAAGGTAATCGGCGTGACGATAAACCATGAGAATATGAGTGATACCGAAGTAGGCTCGGCAATCCTGCGCTACGAGGAGGAGCTGGGTATCCCGGCAACCGACGCACTTAGCCGATCTCCTGAGCGCCTGGTGGAAATGGTTCTTGGCGCCTACCCAAAACTCGCGGAGAAGCTGCCCGCAGCGGCGTGATGGTTGCACCGCGCCTTGAGATAGACCTGGGCAAAATACAGCACAACACCTGCACACTGGTTGAGCGACTGGCAAGGCGTGGTATCTCGGTGACCGCCGTGACCAAGGCGACACTGGGTTCGCATGAGATTTCTCACGCAGTGCTGCAGGGCGGTGCGACTGGATTGGGTGACTCACGTATCGAAAACATCGAAGCGATGCGTCGTTCGCACCTGTTTGCACAACTGTCGCTGATTCGTTCACCGATGCTCAGTCAGGCGAAGCGCGTCGTGATGAGCGCAGATGTTAGTTTCAATACCGAGATTGCGGTCCTGAGACGCCTGTCTGTCGAAGCGGGCAAGTTAGGCCGAACGCATGCGGTCGTTCTCATGGTCGAGCTTGGCGATTTGCGCGACGGAATCATGCCCGACGATCTGGTAGCAACTGTGCGCGAGACGCTGAGTTTGCCGAACATCGTGCTCAAAGGGCTCGGCACCAATCTGGCATGTCGAAGCGGAACCTCGCCGGATGACGCAAATATGGGCGAGTTGTCGAGGCTTGCCGCGTTGATCGAAGCGACGTTTGGCATCTCGATAGAGGTTGTTTCTGGAGGGAACTCCGCCAACCTGGAATGGGTGTTCGGCAGCGAGAACACCGGGCGGGTCAATAATCTGCGCCTGGGAGAATCGATTCTGCTGGGCCGTGAAGCACTCCACCGAACCGCCATTCACGGCTTGCACACCGATGCGATTACGTTGGTCTGCGAAGTAATCGAGTCCAAGTTCAAGCCGACGCAGCCCACCGGTGAGTTGGCCCAAAATGCGTTCGGCGAATGCCCGGATGTAGTAGATCGCGGGACCGTCGCGCAAGCCATTCTGGCAATAGGCGTACAGGATATCGACCTGGGTGGTTTGCTGCCTTCCAGGGGAATCGAAATTCTCGGGGGCAGCAGCGACCATCTCGTAGTAGCGTCAGGCGCCGGTCGCGTGGCAGTCGGGAGTGAGATGTCCTTCCAGCTCAACTACAGCGCGCTCCTTCGTGCGATGACTTCGCCTTTCGTGACCAAGTCGTACCAATCGGCCGTCCGTGTATCCGACCTGCGTCAAATAGCTTAATGGACTGTGCTGGCATGCGTAGGCGTGAACCTGAAACCGGAGCGAGCAGAGTGCCTGACGGAGTTGGCAGCTCTAACTGATTCCAGGCGCATGTCCGGCCTGAAGAATGCTCAGGACTGATGTCAAGACAGGGCGGGACCGACGAGCGTACACGTTGCTGGCGCAGACCCGCCGACACCGCGGGAACAATAATATGAAGTCTTGCTTGTGAGGATGTAGTTTGCACTACATTCATGGCGTAAGCTCCTGCCCTGAGGATGCCAATTTGGATCTCGGTCACCTATATTCTTTCACCAAGTTATGGGCCTGGGTAACAAATGAAGAGAGCAGTAATGACCCAAAAAAAACAAGATGTCGAAGTACTGGTCATCGGCGCCGGTCCTTCAGGAAGCCTGGCTTCCACGTTATTGCACAACGCAGGCGTTAAGGTACTTGTTGTTGAAAAACAGAAGTTCCCGAGGTTTTCTATCGGAGAGAGCCTGTTACCACAACTGATGGTCTTTCTTGAGAAGGCCAACATGCTGGATGTTGTCAGCAAAGCGGATTATCAGTTCAAGAATGGCGCTGCATTTCGAATGAACGGCAAATACAGCGAGTTCAATTTTGAAGAGAAATTTTCAAGCGGTCCGGGAACTACGTTTCAAGTAAAACGAGCTGAGTTTGATAAGCGACTGGCTGACTGTGCCGAGACCCAGGGAGTCGAAATTCGCTACCAGAATGAAGTGAAGCGACTTCAGGAAGTGAATGATGGATACCTGGTGGACGTCATTGATGACGAAGGGATGCCTTACCAGGTTCATGCCGGTTTTATTCTGGACGCAAGTGGCTTTGGTCGAGTTTTGCCTCGCCTGCTTGATCTTGAATCACCTTCGGACCTCCCCATGCGGCAATCGATGTTTTGCCACATAAAGGACAACATTGACAACGATGATTATGATCGCAACAAAATATTGGTCAGCGTTCACCCTGAGCATCAGAGTGTCTGGTATTGGCTGATCCCTTTTTCAGATGGCAGTTGCTCTCTTGGCGTGGTTGCAGAACCGGAGTATTTTGAACGGCTAAACGGCGATGCAGAAGACAAGCTCAGGCAGTGTGTAGCGGAGGAGGCAGACCTGGCCAGGCTTCTGGAAAACGCGGAGTGGCACGGTGAAGTGCAACAAATCAACGGATACTCGGCAAATGTAAAATCGCTCTTTGGAAAACACTTTGCGCTTCTGGGCAATGCGGGAGAGTTTCTGGATCCTGTCTTTTCATCAGGAGTTACCATTGCGTTCAAGTCTGCTGATTTAGCAGCGTCCCTGTTGATCAGGCAAAAACAGGGAGAAGACGTCGATTGGCAGACAGACTATGCAGATACCTTGATGAAAGGGGTTGATACATTCCGGGCATTTGTTGAAGCATGGTATGACGGCAGGTTACAGAATGTCATTTTTTACGAGGATGCTTCCGACGACATCAGGAAGATGGTTTGTTCCATATTGGCTGGCTACGCCTGGGATGAAACCAACCCGTACGTAGCCGAGGCCGAAAGACGACTCAATGTCCTAGCTCAAATATGCGCGAACTGAGAGCGAGCCCAGTGGGGCATCTTTTCGTTTCTGTCATAAGAATATGACACACGTCACAGTTGGGCCAGTGACCGGGTCGGTCGCGCCCCGGTAGCCCGGTAATTTAGTCTTGGGGCATGAAAAAGAGAAGCTACTCACGCCTCACCATCGCCGCACTGCTTCTTGCGCTCACATCTTCACCCGCGTTCGCCGGCAAGTTCAACGCCGTTGTCAACGGCAAGTCCTATCACTTTAATTCGAGTTATGAGTGGAATGAAGACAACTACGGATTTGGCGTGGAGCATGAATTCACGCAGAAAAGCGCCTGGCGGAAAGTCGCAATGGCCAATGCGTTTCGTGACAGCACCAATAACATGTCCTACATGGCGGGTGCAGGCCTTCACAGGCGAGTATACGAAACCGACAAGCTGGCTGGATTCTACGTCTACGCGGGTCTCAATGCGTTCCTGATGACCCGTGACGATGTGAACGGCAGCCGGCCGTTCCCCGGTATCTTGCCGAGCATCAGCGTCGGTAATGACAAGGTCGGTCTCAACCTGACCTATATGCCCAAGAAGGCTGTGGAAGCAACCACGAATTCGAACATGGTGGACCCAACACTCAGCGGCATACTTTTCCTGCAGTTCAAGGTCAGCATGGATCAATTGCTGCCGTAAAACCTCCGCGGTGATTCCCAAGCCTGTCTCTGAGCTGCAGGCACTACATTTCCGTCTCTAGCCCCGATCGGGCATACTCGGAACGACAATTCGACCAAACAAGACCCTTGAGCCGTGGCGAACAAGAGCAATGAAAATCAGCCCGGGGAGAAAGCTGGCTCTGTATCGGATCGGTCGTCGCGACGCAACGAATTTGACGATGCGGTCACGACGGATATCCCCGACGATCTGACGAAGGCTTTCGACGAGCATCATACGGGGGATCCAGGCGATCCCTTCATCACCGATGTATCGTTGACCAAATACGTCGATATTGAAAACGACGAAGTCTTGCCGCCCGGATTCCTCCTGAGGGACCGATTCGAGATCGTCGAACTCGTGTACGCCGCCGGCATGAGCCACATATATAAAGCGATCGATCAACAACGACGTCCGAAGGGCTCGGGCGATGTTCATGTCGCGATCAAGATAATGCGGCCGTCCATCGTGTCTGATGATCTGGCTCGCCTTTCGCTGCAGCGAGAAGCTGCCATCGCGCAAAGGCTGTCGCATCCCAATATCATCAATATATTCGATTTCGATGATCATGACGGGCAGTCCTTCCTCGTTATGGAGTGGCTGGAGGGCGAGTCGGTAAACGCCATGCTCCGCCGCACGAGTGGCGAGGGGGTTGAGGCGGGCCTCGCCCGGGCGGTGATCACGGGTTTCGCAACCGGCGTGCAACATGCACATCGAAACGACGTGGTTCACGCGGACATAAACCCGTCCAACATCTTCATAACCGATACCGGTGAAATCAAGCTGCTTGATTTCGGCGTCGCAAGAACCGCGAGCGCCGCCGGAGAGTCGGAGGAAGATCGATTTGCATTCGTGACACAAACTTATGCAAGCCCTGAAGTGTTGTCCGGGTTGCCAGCGGTCGTTGAGGATGACGTATTTTCCCTGGCCTGTGTTGTCTACCGCCTGCTGAGCGGGAGGCATCCATTCGGTGGCGCACTGTCGTTGGTGGCCAAGGATAAGCGCGTTTCGGTGGAGCCCATACCCGGACTCGCCGACGGGGAGTGGGACACTCTGCGCCGTGCATTGTCTTACGAGCGAGCGGACCGGCCCGGCAGCGTCGGTGAGTTCGTCACCTGGGGTGCCGATGTCGCCGAGGGTGACGAGTCCGAAGAGCGCCCGGCCCAGCGATTCATGCCGCCGGACCGAATGTGGCTCGCTATTCTCGCTACGGCCGTAATTCTGGCCGGTGGTGCGTGGCTTTACTCGCGCGGCACTGTCGATGAGGTCACGTTGCCGGTCGAGCCTGCGGTACCGGAGGAAACAGCGGCGGCGGAACCCGCAATCACGGCCAGCGAGGCGCTCGTGATCGCCGCCAACCAGGCGTTCAGAGATGGGCAGCTCATTGCACCTGCCGAGGTTAACGCCAGAGCGCTATTTCGGGCCGCGCTGGTCCTTGAGTCTGGAAACCCCGAGGCCCTTCTTGGATTGCGTGCGATCAGCGATGACTTCGTGCAAGCAGCGCAGGAGGCACTGAACAGGGATGATCTGACCGCAGCTTATGCGGCGCTGACTGTTGCGACCGAGACGGATCCGGAAAACCCGACCATCGGAATTGTCGAGCAGTTGCTGTCTGCAAAAGGAGATGGGGAGCTAGCGGAGGCGCGCCTGGCCGTCACAACCGGCGATTTCGACATTGCAGAGCAAAAGTTATCAATAGCGGAGCAATATCAGCACATCGATCCGGCGGAAGTCCGGAGGCTCCGTCAGCAGATCGAGGAGCGTCTCACCGAGCGTGCTGCTGCCACCACTGCGGACACGGACGTGGCACCGGCAAGTGAGTTGCCTGACGCTAACGATGCACCGGAGGTCCTGACACCGGAGGTTGAAGCGGCGCAACTGTCACCCAACGCAGTGGGTAGCGAAGCCGAAACACTGGATGCACCGGACCCGCAGGTCGCGGATGAACAACCCGGAACGGCTATCGAACCAGCTGAGGTACAGCCCCCACCAATCACCGAAGAACAATCCGACAACGCATTGCTACAGTCTTCCACGAACGAGCTGGATGTATCGGAAGTGCCGGAAGAGGCTGTTCCGGAAGTCGCAACGACTCCTGCCGTCCCCGAGATGCGTCGCCTGTCATTGCAGGAACTCGGGATCAGGGAATACAGCGCACCGACATTTCCCCGCCGTGCGCTTCGGCGCAATCTCAGCGGCATGGTCGAGGTCAAATTCGTTGTCAATGCGGCCGGCACCACAGAATCCATAGAGGTTCTACATTCCGAGCCGGGTGATGTGTTCTCGCAAAGTGCGATCAATGCCATAGAGAAATGGCGTTTCGAGACTCGCGAGGAGCCGATAAACGCCCAGATCACGCTCAGGTTTGATCAATAGTCGCACTCGGCAGTCGCCGCATGCAGGCGCTAGTGTTTCCACTTGGCCGGGTCCACCGCGTAGAACCTCCTGAGCTGTTCGTACAGGGCAGGCAGGCGCTTTCGCATGGCGCCGGCCTTTTCGAAGAACGACTCGGTCGCCACCGCAAAAAATTCTGGCGGGGATGTCAGGCCATAATCGTCGAGCACCTTGTTCTTGTGCCGAGCCACTCGATCCCCGAGTGATTCATACTCTTTCCCGAGGACGTCGGCCCATTCTTTATAGTGGCTGGTGTCACGCAAGATTGGCAGCCCATTTGTGCCGCTGTTTTCCTCGTCGAGTTTGTGTGCAAACTCATGGAGAACGACATTGTAGCCATCACCGGCATTCACGGCGCCAGCCAGGACATCGCTCCAGGACAGGACAATGGGTCCCCGGTGCCACGACTCACCGGCACGGCGTGATCGACTGCGAACTTCTACGCCACTGTCGTATTTGACCTGGGTCGCTTCATACGTATCCGGGTAGATCAGTATCGACGAGAAGCCCGGAAAATAGGTCGGCTCCCGGTTCAGCAACAACATGCATGCAATGCCGGCAACCGTGTAAATAACCTCGGGCGTGATTTCTTGCCCGTTGATGCCGCGGAATCGTTTTTCGTTTAAGAACACATTGACGTGGCCGAGGAGCTGTTCGCGTAAGTCGTCCGGGAGCAATGAGTAGAGACCAACGTTTCGCGACAGCACGTCGTCAAGGCCCTGAGGCGGTTGCAATCCGCGTTGTCGCATGCGCCGTTTGTGGACGAGTTTTGGCTTGATGTACCAATACAGTCCAATTGCCGCCGGCACGGCAATCATTACCAGGAAAATCACCAGACCCTGCATGCGTTGGTTTCACTACTCGATTAATCGATTTTGAAGACTAGGAGGTCAGCAGGGAAACCACAAGGCTGCATAACCACCAGTTATGCGGTCGTCCGGGATAGCTATTGGTTCCTCGTCCGGCCAATTGCTATTTTGCAACGTGCTGTACCTGGGTCGCCTGTATCGGGAGTAGACTTGGAGCAGGCGACAAAAGGGGGCACGATGACATCTATTCCACGGCTTGGCGTCTTATTGGTTTTGCTGACGCTCTTCAGTGCTTGCGGCACGACGCCGTCCACTGGTGCAAGCTATGACCTGGTGATTCTCAATGGCACGATCGTCGACGGCTCAGGAGCACCGGCCTACGATGCAGACATCGCCATCAATGCCGGCAAGATCGTGGCGATCGGCGACCTCGCTACAGCCAGGGGCACTCGCATGATCGATGCCAGTGGTTCCATTGTCTCGCCAGGCTTCGTCGATCTTCACAATCATGCGGACCGCAACATCAAGGAGAGTCCCTCCATCGAGAATTATCTTCACCAGGGCGTCACGACGATTCTCACGGGCAATTGCGGCAATTCGCCTGTACACCTCGGCGAGTACTTCAAGACGGTGGAGGAAACCGGAATTGCTCTAAACCTCGGCATCCTGATCGGTCACAACGCCGTTCGTAAAGAAGTGATGGGCAACGAAGACCGGGCACCTACGGAGGAGGAGCAGGCCAGCATGGATGCGCTGGTCATGGCAGCGATGGACGACGGGGCGTTCGGCATGTCGACCGGTCTGATCTACCTGCCCGGGACGTATTCGGAAACAGGGGAAGTTATCTCGCTCGCTCGCGTTGTTGCGGCCGAAGGCGGCATCTACGCCAGCCACATCCGGAATGAGTTTGATCTGATTATCGATGCGATCAACGAGGCAATCACCATCGGTCGCGAGGCTCAGCTTCCGGTGCAAATATCTCACTTCAAGGTCGCGGACAACACGATGTGGGGCGATAGCACGATCACGCTGGGCCTGGTTGCGTCTGCCAGGGCCGAGGGGCTGGATGTCACCATCGACCAATACCCCTACACGGCCGGCAGTACCGGGCTCGTGAACGTACTGCCGTCCTGGGCGAGGGCGGGTAGCAAGGAGGACTTCCAGGCCCGTCTCGATGACCCGGAAACCCGTGCCCGTATCAAGGCTGACACCATCGACAAATTGAACGGCGCGCGAGCGGCCGGCGATTTGTCACGCATCACGGTTGCCTCGTTTCCGAACCACCCGGAGTACGCAGGCAAAACTATGGCCGAGGTAACCGTTATGAACGGTCGCGAACCGACGATCGAGAACGGCGCCGAAGTTGCGATGGACATCCTTTACGACGGCGGCGGATCGGCGATCTACCACATGATGGTGGAAGAAGACGTCCGACGGATCATGCAGGCACCATTCACGAGTATCGCTTCGGACGGTTCGGCGGTTCCGTACGAGAAAAACGTTCCACACCTGCGGAACTACGGGACCTTTGCAAGGGTGCTGGCCAAGTACGTGCGTGACGAGGGCGTCCTGAAGCTCGAAGAAGCCGTCCACAAGATGACCGGAATGCCGGCGAGCCGCATTAGCCTCAAGACCAGGGGCGTACTGGCGGTGGGTATGACGGCCGACATCAACATCTTTAGCCTAGATGCGGTTGCAGACAATGAGGACTGGGCCAATCCCCATCAATACGCCAACGGGTTCTCGCACGTTATTGTCGGTGGTATCCCGGTGATCGACGAGGGGCAGAGGACCGATGCGTTTCCCGGCAAGCTGCTCAAGAGAGGAATGTAGAGCATAGCCGCGCAGAAGAAACCGGGCCCTGTCTTCATTGCTGATTCCTGCATTGGCGGTCTTTCAGTGCTCAAGTCTCTTTGGCGAGCTGGTGCCGCGAAGAATGCGATCTTCCTGGCCGACTACGCAATCAATCCGCTCGGAGTAAAGAGTGACGCCGCGATCGCGGACGTTGTCGAAAGCTGGCTGGCGCAGGCGGCAGCCGTCTCCGATACGCTGGTCATCGCCTGCAATACCTTATCGATTCGGTACCGTCAGTTGTTCGGGTCCGCGACAGCTCCTGAAGGTCTGTCACGTATCATCTCAATGGCTGACTGCTTCGAGGCGATGGTGAGAGCCGAGGCCGAGCAATTGGCGGGCAAGAATGTACTGATCATCGGGACCGAGTTCACTGCCAGCCAGGTTCTCTACGCAGAGATAGTTGAGAGCGCATGCACGGATGCCAGCGTGCACACTGTTGCGGCAACTGACCTCGAGCGCAAGATCGCCAGATTTGAGTCCTGGGGCGGCGCGGCGGATTCCTCGTTGACGGCTGAACTCGGGCAGGCTATCGAAAGAACTGATGTCGCTGTTCTGGCTTGCACGTGTTTTCCTATGATTAGCGATGATCTTGAAGCGCTGTTTCCGGGGGTCCTGTTTCTCGATCCGGGTGCATACTGTGCAGGGCTGGTCCCTGCGCACGACGAAACGAACAATAAGACGTTATCTATAAGCGTCACCGGAGAAGAAATCAGCCGGGCACGCGTGACTGAATTTGCGGAATCCTACCTGGGAGTCAAAACATGTTGCACATAGCGATCGCTGCGGGTCTCGTCCTCGGACTTATTGTGGGGCTGGCCGCTTCCGCGACGGGGAACGCGTGGCTGCATGCGCTGGCCGAAGGGTCCGCACCTCAGGGCACGCTTTTCATCAATGCGATCCGGATGGTGGTTATCCCGCTGATCGTTACAGTGATCTTCACGAGCATTGCGAAACTTGGCGATCCGAGAAAGCTGGGCCGCATAGGCGGTCTTACGATCGCCTTCTACTGGATCACTCTCATACCCGCTATCGCGATTGGCATGGCGACGATGTCAGTCGGCCTGCGTTTCGCGAACGACATCGACATGCCGGACGCTGCCGCGACGACCGTTCCCGAATTGCAGGGCATTGTCGATTTCATCGTCAGCCTGGTGCCCGCGAATCCATTCGCCGCAGCGAGTAGTGGCGCGATTTTGCCGCTCATCGTCTTCACGGCCCTGGTAGCCGCCGCGACAGGCACTTTGGCGGCTGATCGGCGCGAGCGGCTAACGAACATTGCCGAAGATGTCAGTGAAGCCCTGATCAAGCTGGTTTGGTGGATCCTCTACACGGCGCCCATCGGCGTTTTTGGATTGATCGCGCCTGTCACTGCGAAACTGGGTTGGGACCTGCTCGTGTCACTTGGGATATTCATCATTTGCGTGTTTGTCGGACTTGCGCTCTTCGTCATGCTCGTGACTTTGCCGTTGGTGTATTTCGTGGGTGGTATCAGCCCGCGCAAATACCTGGGGGGAACGTTCGGGGCCATGTCAGTTGCAATGTCGACTACCAGTACAGCGGCCGCGATTCCCGTCTCGCTCGAAGAAGCCATAGACAACCTCAAAGTGTCGAAGACCGTGGCAGACCTGTTGGTGCCGCTTGGCGCGTCGATGCATCGTCCTGGCAGCGCCTTGTTTCAAGGTGCCGCGGTCGTCTTCCTTGCGCACCTCTACGGGGTGCCGATTCCCGTCGTGGCGATTGGCGCTGCCATGCTGGCGACGTTCCTGGTTTCGCTCACGGTCGCTCCCGTGCCATCGTCAGGCGTGGTTACGATGGCACCAGCGCTGGATGCTGTCGGAGTACCCGTCGCCGGTCTGGCGATCATGCTGGGCATCGATCGTATTCCGGACATGATGCGTTCGGCGGTCAACGTATGGGCACAGATTTCCACAGCCGTGCTTGTTGATCGATGGACAGGCGGCGGCAAAAACAGTCAAGGGAGCGGCGGATCGCCATGAAGACGGGTTGTTTGATTGTCAGTGAGTCTGCGAGCGCCTTTGCGGAGGAAATCTCGCGCACCGCAGATATCCCGGCCGAGACGTGCAGTTCGGTAAGAGAAACGCTTGAGAAGAACATGGGCCAGCCGATCGTGTTGGGCGATCCCGATATGGTTGCCGCGGTATTGCCGGAGCTGCCGGCGGTCGAGTGGGTTCAATCCACCTGGGCAGGCATTACGCCTCTCACAGCCATCAAACATCGCGACTTCATACTGACCGGTGTCAAGGAGGTGTTCGGCCCGCAGATGGCCGAGTATGTCCTCGGGTACCTCCTGGCACATGAACTCAAGGTCCTCGAGCGTAAGGAGCAGCAGGAGCTGAGGCACTGGTTTGATAGGCCGTCTGGCGTTCTGCAAGGAAAGCGGCTCGGCGTCATGGGCACAGGATCCATTGGCGCGCACATAGCGCGCACGGCCCGCGCGTTCGGCCTGGACGTGAGCGGTCTGAGCTTGTCCGGTTCGTCGTCGGCAGACTTCGATGAGGTCAGGCCCGTGACAGAGCTGCACGCGTTTCTAGAATCAATCGACCACCTCGTCGCAGTGCTTCCCGATACCAGCGCCACGGACAATCTCCTCGATGCCACGGCCCTGGCCAAACTGCCGCCACGTGCCTGCTTCATTAATGTTGGGCGAAGTAATGTAGTGGACGATGATGCGCTCATCGAGGCGCTTCAACATGGCAACCTGGCCGGCGCAACATTGGACGTATTCGATGAGGAACCACTCCCGGCAAGCAGCCCCCTCTGGGATGCGCCGAATTTATTGATCACCGCCCACATGGCGGCAATCAGTCATCCTTCCCTGATTGCGCCGATTTTCATTGAGAACTATCGGCGCTACAGCAACAACGAGCCACTCAAATATGTCGTCAACCTGGAACGAGGCTACTGAGTTGAGCCGCACAGGAGAGTTCATGAAGTTTTATCGCCATTCGATCATGTGGGTACTTACGGCATTTCTCGTCGCCTGTGCCACGGCACCGACCGATGGGTCTGCACCAAAGCCGGATAAGAGAGTCCTGGCTATTCACGAGCAGACCGTATTCGCAGACATGCACGCTCACCCGAGCCGATTTCATCGGCGCAACATCGAATCCATAACGAAGGAGGAGATCGATCTCTATCGCGCGCGCACGATGGATCTCGTCGTCGCGAACATCAGCAGCGACATGGCTTATGACGGGTCGTACTTCAAACGCGACGGCACGAAGGTCGAAAAGGGGGAGTACAAGCCAGCGCCGGGGCAGGTGTATGCATTGTCGGCGGATCGGCTCATGCGCATCAATAACACGTTCAGCCTTGGCTATGCTGTGCACGCCGATACGCCCGATTCCGTGCTTGAAGCGCGTGCGGCAAATCAGGTTGCGATCATGCCGGCACTCGAGGGTGCCGATGCGCTTGAGGGGAACATCGAAAACCTCTACACGATGCACAAGAACGGCCTTCGACTGATTCAACTCATTCACTTCCGCAACAACGAGCTTGGACATACGCAGACCTGGCCTTACTCACCGGGTGGGCTCACGGAGTTTGGCAGGGAAGTTGTACAGGTCGCCAATGAACTGGGGTTGGTCATCGATATGGCACACGCAAGTGCCGAAACACAGGCAGACATACTGGCGCTGTCCACGCACCCGGTCATCTTTAGTCATGGTGGCGTGCGGCGGTACACGGATCACGACCGTGCCGTAACTGACGAGCAGATTCGCGCGATCGCCGCGAAGGGCGGTGTGGTCGGCATCTGGCCACATGGCAGGCATATTTCAAATATCTCGGAAATGGTCGACTACATCGAACATGTGATTGAGGTTGGTGGCGTCGATCACGTCGGTATCGGTTCCGATCTCAGGGGCGTATCCCGCTACGTGAAGGGCTTTGATGACGACGCCAAGTTTCACGCGATCGCAAGCGAGCTGCTGGATCGCGGCCATAGCCCCGGCGACGTCGGCAAGGTCATGGGGGGCAACTTCTTTCGCGTCTGGCAGGAAGTGTCGGTGACCTCAGGCGAGGCGCCTTGACCAGGCGCATTGCCTTCATCGTCCTGGCTGGCGCTCTTTTCATGACAGATGCATTGGCTCAAGACCGTGAATTCGACGCGTTCGAGTTATCGATCCCCGAACTGCAGTCTGCGATGGAGCGGGGCGATACGACGACGCGGGATCTCGTGCGCCAGTACCTCAAGCGTATAGAGGCATTCGACCGCGCAGGGCCCCGGCTCAACGCGATGATCTTCATCAATCCTCGCGTGCTGGACGAGGCCGCGGCGCTGGATGCCGAACGTAAGAAGAGTGGGGCGCGAGGACCCTTGCATGGCATCCCTGTCGTGCTAAAGGACAACTACGATACGGTCGATATGCCGACCACCGGCGGCTCCGTAGCGCTAAAAGGATTTGTGCCGCCGGACGAGGGCTTCCAGGTTCGCAGGCTTCGCGAGGCTGGTGCGGTGATCATCGGCAAGACCAATCTTCACGAACTGGCACGAGGAATCGAGACAATAAGTTCACTGGGAGGCCAGACTCTGAATCCCTACGACCCCAGGCGGAACCCGGGTGGTTCGAGCGGCGGCACTGCGGCGGCCGTCGCAGCGAACTTCGCCGTGGTCGGCATGGGCAGCGATACGTGTGGTTCCATCCGCATTCCCGCGGCGAACACCAACCTGTTCGGTCTGCGAGTAACCCAGGGGCTCTCCAGTCGCGACGGTATCATTCCGCTTTCACATACACAGGACGTCGGCGGTCCCCTGGCGCGCAGCATGATCGACCTGGCGACAGTGCTCGACATAACTGTGGGTGAAGATCCCAATGACGAGCAGACCCGCGGCGCGTCGGCGCACATACCCGAGACTTATAGCGAGTTTCTTAAACCAGGTTCTCTCGACGGCGCTCGCCTCGGATTATTGACGGACTATCTGCAGGACGCAGATCCTTATGCGGACGTGTCTCGGGTCATTCGCGATGCCGCACGCCTGATGGCCGAAAGCGGTGCCGAGGTCGTCGAGATTGAAATTGAAGGTCTCGAGGAGCTTCGCAAATCGACCAGCGTTATTGACCTGGAATTCAGATCCGACCTGAATGGATACCTTGTTCGGTCCAAAGCACCGGTCGAGTCCCTGGCGGAAATTCTCGAGAGTGGCCAGTTTCATCCTGCGCTCGAAACACGCTTCAGGCGTTCTGAGAATGCCGAGGAAAATTCACAGGAATATTTCGACAGACTGGCAAGGCGGATGGAACTTGCTCAACTCCTGGAAAAAACATTGATGGCGCACGACCTGGACGCACTGGTCTATCCGACACTCAGGGTGAGGCCGAATTTCGTCGGCGAGAGCCAATCGGGAAGCCTGTGTCATATCGCCGCGCATTCCGGCTTGCCGGCCATTTCTCTGCCGGCCGGGTTCACGCCTGATGGAGTCCCGGTTGGCATTGAATTACTCGCTCGCCCATTTGACGAGGGACGCCTGATCGAATTGGGCTATGCGTGGGAGCAGGTCGCGAGCCCGCGGCGGCCACCCCCATTGACCCCGTCCCTGGTCGGCAGTCGGCGTTCAACCGGCGCCGACTGACACCTCAAAACCCAGGTCGCGTTTCAGAGTCGCGGCCAGTTTTCGGCCGGCAGCCTCAGTCATTGCGGTTAGCGGAGGGCGGACATTCGCCCAACGGTCGTCGCCGGTTGCGAGCGCGAGCAGACGCTTTTGCGCGGGGATCGGGCCACTGTCCTGGATGGTCAACCGCAAATCGCTGACATTCTTATGCAGCTTACTCGCGGCGTCTTCATTGCCCTGATCGTAAAGCGCGATTATTTCTGCAATGGCGCTGGCATTCACGTTTGCGGTGGCGCTGACACAACCCGGGGCGCCCAGCGCGAGTGCGTCCAGTAAAGGTAGCTCCGATCCGGGGAACACAGGCAGACCATCGATTTCGAGCAGCTGCTGCGTGTTGTCCCAGTCGCCCGAGCTATCCTTGATGCCTACGATCTGCTCCGGAAAGTCGGTACGCAGTCGTGCGGTGAGCGCCGGCGGAATTCCGACGATGGCAATCGGCGGGATGTGATACAGGACGATACGCGCATCAGGACCGATCGCCGCGATGAGCTGTTCGAAGTACCGGTACAGCGCGTCCTCTTTGACCGCCTTGTAATAGAAAGGTGGCAAGGTCATAACAGCAGCACAACCCATGTCCAGGCATGCGCGTGAGAGACGTGCGGTATCAGCGATATTGGACAGGCCCGTCCCAGGGATCATTCGGGCTGGATCAATGCCGGCATCGACCAGCAACTGCATCGCGTTGATGCGTTCATCGATGCCGACCGACAGCGCTTCACCTGTGGTGCCGAAAGGTGCTATTGCGGCGCAGCCTTGGCCGAACATTCGGTTCGCATGAGTGACGAACAGGTCCGATGCAATCGAAAGATCATCATTGAACGGCGTCAGCATAGGCGCGATCAGACCGCGTAACTCAACAAGCGACATCTCGCTCTTCTCCTCAAGCCTTCGCTGAATCGGTGTTGGTGTCCCCAATGAACTCCTGCCAGTCGCTTTCCAGCGGCTTCGGAGTCAGCAGACTGACCACGACCAGTGTCGTCACCGACACGATAACGGCCGGGATCGCGATGTAGTCAGTGTCCATCGGGAAAGCAACACCGAGAATCTCTGTGCCGCTTCCCTTGAAGACGGAGTTGAGCACGGCAATCGTGATCACAGTGAGCATGCCAGATGCGATCGACATCACGCCGGCAATTCTCGTCACGCGCTTCCAGAAGAACGCTGCAAGTAGCGGTGGTGCGAGGGATGCGCCGATCATCGTGTAGGACATCAGTGCCATCTCGAGAATCGTCTCGAACTGGCTCATCATCAGGTAGGCGAGGACACCGATTCCGACGATACAGCAGCGCTGGATCCAGACAATCTGCGAGGACGTGGCTTTCTTGAAGAAGAACGCCTGGAAGATGTCGCGCGTGACGTTCGTCGAGGTCACCATCAGGAAGGTGTTGCCGGTCGAGATGACGATGGCGGCGCCGGCCGCGAGTAACAGCGAGCCTATGATGACCGGTAGCTGCTCAAAACCGATACGCAGGATGATCTCTTCAGCCATGGCCCGATTGATGCTGCCATCGGCCAGGAAGAAGCGTGGGTCATCGGCGTAGATGGCGAAGCCGACGAGGGCGATCAGCATCATCAGTGTTTCGACGACGACGACACCGATGAACATGCCCATGACGGCACGCCTTGCATTGCGTGCGTTATCCGCCGACGAGAACTTCTGGTACATGCTCGATTCGCTCATGAGCAGCAGGAAGGTCGGCAGGGCGATGCCAACGACCCAAATGAAGTCATGTCCGCCCATGGCGGAAAGATGGCTGGGCTGGTGAGTTTGAATCGTCGTGACAACGGCATCGATGCCGCCATGGCCCATGATGGCGAATGGCAAGGTCACAATCATCGCCAGAAGCATGATGCTGCCATTAAATATGTCGATCGACACAATCGACACCATGCCGGCGAGCACGGTGAAGCCAATGATCAGCACGGCGGCGATGATCATGCCGGTCTCAGGTGAAATCGAGCCCTCGGAGAGAATTGCGATAAAGCGACCGCCGCCTTTGAACTGGTAGCCGGCGATAACCATGTACGCGACGATGATCGTAATCGTCCCCAGCACTTTCGCAGCCTGGCTGTAGCGCTTCTCGAGCAGGTCAGTCAGCGTGTATTGTGCGATCTTTCTAACACGTGCGGCGCTCGTGTACACAACGAGGATGCCGACCCAGGCACCCGCTGAGAACCATAACTCCGAGATTCCGGTGCGAAACGTCAGGCCGGCGGTCCCGAACAAGCTGCCAGAGCCAATCCAGGTGCAGACCAGCGTGGCCACCAGCATGTAGACCGGTACACCGCGGCCGGCGACCATGAAGTCTTCATCCGTCTTGACGGTACGGCTCTTGTAGACGCTGATACCCAGGAGCATTAGCACGTAAAGGGATACGACGGCGATATAGATCATCTGGCGGCTCTCTTATTGGTTGTTATCGGCCCAGGTCACGCGCGTTAAAAATATCACAATTGATAAAGGATCTTTCATAGGGGAACACACTGCAAATCAAGGCCTTCAGGCCATTGCGTGCGGCGTCTCGATTACCGTATAATCCCGCCCGCGCACCACTGGGGCTGCAGTTTGGACCCATCGCTACCAGGACCCTGGTAGATAAGGCCCCGCTCAGGGGTTTTTTGTTGTCTGAGGACAACGACAGAGCGCGGAGTACGATTGGGCCATTGGCCCTTTTTTTGTTTTAGGAACAAATGGTTACACGATGACAGGCGACGAACTCGCAAAACTGCTCGAGCCCTCGATTGAGAGACTGGGCTACGAACTGGCGGACCTTGATGTCCGTTTGGGTGGCAAGGGCGGCCTGATTCGCGTCTTTATCGACAAGCCGGAAGGGGTTGATCTGGACGATTGTGAAAAGGTCAGCCTGGCCGTCAGCGCGCTCCTCGATGTCGAGGATCCGGTGCCGGGCAATTACAACCTGGAAGTGTCATCGCCGGGTTTGGATAGGAAGTTGACAAAAGTTGAGCATTTTCAACGGTTTGAAGGCGAGACCGTGAAGGTGAAGATGCGCTTCCCGATTGAGGGACGCAGGCATTTCCGCGGCGCCCTGGTGTCGTCGGACGACGAGAATATTGTGGTTGAGGTGGATGGAGAGTCACACAGCTTGCCGCTGAAGACGATCGATACAGCTCGGCTGGTGCCCGAGGTGGCGTAAGCCGTAAGGGATTGTGGAGTTTTAGGAAATGAGTAAAGAGATTTTGATGGTCGTTGACGCTGTTTCGAACGAGAAAGGCGTTGAAAAGGACATCATATTCGAGGCAATCGAAGCCGCATTGGCGTCTGCAACTCGCAGAAAGCACGGTGAGGACATCGAGGTACGCGTGGCGATCGACCGCGAGACGGGCGATTACGACACCTGGCGCCGTTGGCTGGTATTCGAGGACGAGTCCACAGAACTCGAAGTGCCGGATCGTGAATTGCGCATGATCGACGCTGTCGACATCGACGAAAACGCCGAGCCGGGCGGATACGTCGAAGTGCCGATGGAATCGGTTGAGTTCGGCCGTATCGCCGCCCAGACCGCGAAACAGGTCATCGTGCAGAAGGTACGCGAGGCCGAGCGCGAGCAGGTGGTTGAAGAATACAAGGACCGTGAGGGCGAGATGCTCTCGGGCCTGGTCAAGCGTGTTGACCGCAACGGCGTCTAAATCGATCTCGGTGGCAATGCCGAGGGCTTTGTACCGCGTGAGCAGATGGTGCCGCGTGAGCCGGTCCGTCCTCAGGATCGGATCAAGGCGTTACTGACCGAAGTGCGCTCCGAACCCCGCGGTCCGCAGTTGTTCATGACCCGCACCTCGCCGCAGTTCCTCGTGGAGCTGTTCAAGATCGAAGTGCCGGAAGTGGGCCAGGGCCTCATCGACATTCTCGGTGCCGCCCGTGACCCGGGCCTGCGCGCCAAGATTGCTGTCCGCAGTAACGACAGCCGCATCGATGCGGTTGGCGCCTGTGTGGGCATGCGTGGTTCCCGCGTCCAGGCTGTCTCCAACGAGTTGGCCGGTGAGCGTGTGGACATCATCCTTTGGGATGACAATTCGGCCCAGTTCGTCGTGAATGCAATGTCGCCGGCCGAGGTTGTCTCGATCGTCGTCGACGAAGACAAGCACAGCATGGATATCGCGGTCGAAGAGGACAAGCTGTCGCAGGCCATTGGTCGCGGCGGACAGAATATTCGCCTCGCAAGTGAGCTGTCGGGATGGGAACTCAACGTCATGACTGCGGCGGATGCCGAAGAGAAGAGCGAGACGGAGATGAAAGAGCTCATCGGCCTGTTCTCCAAGCAGCTCGACGTTGACGAAGAGGTTGCGCTCATCCTGGTGCAGGAAGGTTTCTCGACGATCGAGGAAGTTGCCTACGTGCCGACCGCCGAACTCGTCGCGATCGAAGAATTCGACGAAGACATTGTCGATGAGCTGCGCAGCCGGGCACGTGACGTGCTGTTGACGCAGGCTATTGTTCAGGAAGAAAAAATCGATGAAGTCGAGCCTGCTGAAGACCTTCTGAGTCTTGAGGGTATGGACAAGGGGCTTGCGTTCATACTGGCGAGCAAAGGCGTAGTCACTCGTGAGGATCTCGCGGAACTGGCTACGGACGATCTGCTGGAAATCAGCGAAATGGACGAGGAAGTCGCGGCGGCGCTGATCATGAAGGCACGCGCACACTGGTTCGAAGAAGAACAGCAGGCGTAATCGCCGGGAATGCGGAGTTAATGTATGGCTGATGTGACAGTTGCACAATTTGCTGAAGTACTGAAGGTGCCGGTCGAGAAACTGCTGACGCAGCTCGATGAAGCAGGCATCAAAGTCAGTGGTTCTGACGACAAGATCAGCGATGACGCGAAGCTCGAGCTGCTTACGCACCTGCGTCGAAGCCACGGCCAGGACGACACGCCGGCGACGGCTGCCGCGCCTCGCAAGATCACGCTGAAACGCAAATCGCAGTCAGAGCTGAGACTGTCCGGTACCCAGGGGCGTGCCCGGACAGTGAATGTCGAGGTTCGCCGCAAGCGGACGTACATCAAACGTGATGTGCTCGAGAAGAAGGCGCTCGAAGAGCAGGAGGCGCTGGACGCCGAGCGTCGTGCTGAAGAAGAACGCATTGCTGCTGAGGCCCGCCAGGCTGAACAGGCCAAAGCTGAAGCGGAAGCGGCGGTCAAGGCTCAGCAGGAGGCCAAGGAGAAGGAAGAGCAGGCTCGTAAGAACGCCGAGGAAGAAGCTCGCAAAGTGGCCGCAAAAGCCGCAGCCGATGCGGCTGAAGAAAAAACCCGGCTTGAGAAGGCCGAGGCCGATGCTCGCGCGCGCCGCAGCAAGGAAAAAGAGAAGCCCAAGCCGAAGCCCAAGCGTCCCGAAACGCGCTACGGTCGCAAGGAATTGCACGTTGCCGGCGATAAGAGTGGCCGCCGCAAGCGCAAAGCACCCTTGCGTCGACGCGCTGTTTCCACGGGCGACTCAAAGCACGGTTTCGAGCGCCCGACGGCACCGGTGGTTCACGAGGTCGAAATTCCGGAGAGCATTTCGGTAGCAGACCTCGCCAAGCGGCTTGCCATCAAGGGTAACGAGGTCGTCAAGGTGCTGTTCAACATGGGCGCCATGGTCACAATCAACCAGGTCATTGACCAGGATACGGCCACGCTGGTCGTTGAAGAACTCGGTCATATCGCCAAGCAGATCACATCGGCAGATGTCGATGAGCAGCTGCTCGCTGACGAGGTGCAGACCGAAGGTGAGGCTGTGCCGCGGGCTCCGGTCGTAACGATCATGGGCCACGTTGACCACGGTAAGACGTCGCTGCTCGACTACATTCGCCACACGAAGGTCGCCGCAGGCGAGGCCGGCGGAATCACGCAGCACATTGGTGCGTACTCCGTCACAACGGACAAGGGCAAGATTACGTTCCTTGATACCCCGGGTCACGCTGCCTTTACGGCGATGCGTGCTCGCGGTGCCCAGGCAACGGATATCGTTATTCTCGTCGTCGCTGCCGATGACGGCGTCATGCCGCAGACGATTGAGGCGATTCAGCACTCGAAGGCGGCCGGCGTGCCCCTCGTTGTGGCAATTAACAAGATCGACCGTGAAAACGCCGATCCTGAGCGCGTGAAAAACGAGCTCTCGCAGCACGAAGTCATTCCTGAGGATTGGGGCGGCGAGCAGCAGTTCGTCAACGTGTCGGCACACACAGGTGAGGGGGTCGATCAGTTGCTCGATTCAATCCTCCTGCAGGCCGAAGTCAT
>Ga0224508_10001470_pt1 | contig 21148 bp, 20 predicted proteins | sample SF_Jan12_sed_USG_4_FD_170157 | JGI IMG/M metagenome (GOLD analysis project Ga0224508, IMG submission 170157) | Sediment microbial communities from San Francisco Bay, California, United States - SF_Jan12_sed_USGS_21 | ecosystem: Environmental > Aquatic > Marine > Sediment | place: USA... | reverse complement strand
TCGTCTATTGCCCACGCCGGCTTCATCCTCACCGGGCTGGTCGCCGGCATCGACGGGGTTCCGTACGTGTGGTTCTACGTCGTTACCTACGCCTTCCAGGTACTCGGGGCGTTTGCCGTGGTGTCGGTGGTTTCGGGGCCATCGAGTACCAGCTCGCCGCTTACCGACTACGCCGGATTGGCCAAGCGGGCCCCGGTGCTGGCCGGGTCGCTGGCGCTGCTCATGTTCTCCATGGGCGGAATCCCGCTGACCGCCGGGTTCCTTTCGAAGCTCTATGTGTTCCGGGAAGCCGTGGACGCCGGCTACCTGTGGCTCGTGCTGGTGGGAGCCGTGGCGTCGGTAGCCGGGCTGTTCTTCTATCTTCGGGTCATCGTGCTGATGTACATGAACCCGCAGGCCGACGATGCCGAGGTGCGTACCGGTACCGTTGTAGGCGATCCGCTGCGCATCGCACTGACGGGCGTTGCAGTCGTCACGCTCGCGTTCGGAATTGTCCCCGGGCCGCTCCTTGATGTCGTCACCAACGCTCTCCCCTTCTAAGGGCTCCCACCGGCTTCTCGCCCCGCTGCTGAGCGTCGGCTTAGCTGCCGCCTTCGTTCTGCCCTTGCCGATAGGCGCCATTTCGACATCGGGCACCGTCATCGTGCAGGAGGGTCGGGTGATAGAAGAAGACTTGTTCGCCGGAGCGGCGCGGGTGGTGATAGACGGCACCATTAAAGGTGACCTCACGGTGGCCACTCGCTCGCTCGTTATCAATGGAGTGGTGGAGGGCGACGTCAACGGTGTCGCCTGGAGTGTCGATATCGCCGGCGAGGTTGGAGGGAGCGTCCGGGCGGTGGCCTGGGAAATGGACGTGTCCGGCTCGGTCGGTGACGACGTCCTCACGTTGGCCCGGAGTTTGGAAGTCGATGGGACGGTCGGCCGGGACATGCTGGTGGCGGCCCTCTCGGCCCGCAACTCGGGACAGGTGGGGGGGGAGATCCGTGGCGAGCTGGTGTGGAGCCTCTATCTCGATGGGTCGGTGGCGGAGGACGTGGACGTCGGAGTCCATCGTTTGACCATCACCGATACCGCAACGGTCGGCTCGGCCGTCAACTGGCGCCAGGGCCTGATAGGTCAGAACATCCGCGGATGGACGACCCGCACGGAGATCTCCAGTTCGGCCGACCTCGGGTTGGTGAGCGAGGTTCGGCCCATCGCCACCGACATAACCGTTCGGGCGCTGCGGCTTCTCTTTCAACTCCTGCGATTCGTTGGTCTGTTGTTCACCGGGATGCTGCTCCTCTACGCCTTCCCCAGACTGACAAAGCGAGCGGTCGATCGAGCCTGGTCGCGGCCGACCGCCAGTTTCCTGGTCGGGCTCGGGGTATTCGTTCTCGTGCCGATCCTGGCCGTCCTCACCCTGTTCACCATTGTCATGGCGCCCGTCGCTCTGCTGGCCCTCGGGCTGTGGTTGTTCGGCCTCTTCGCCGGAGCCATCCCGGCCGTGACCGCACTGGGCAGGCGAGTGACCGGCAAGGGGCTGCTCGGATCATTCATCGTGGCCGCGGTGGTGTGGCGCATCCTCCGGGTGATTCCCCTCGTCGGGTTCTTCATCTATCTGCTGGCGGTCATTTGGGGCATGGGGGCATGGACACTCAGCCTGTGGGATGGCTGGAACAACAGCCGGGAGGCGGAAGCTGACCACGGTGATCTCAGCCCGAGGCTGGGTTCCCCGACCATGCTCGCCAACCCGGGACCTCGCCTCGAGCTCCTGGGCCTTGACCTTCCGCCCGAGGACTGAGCGGAGTCCTAGCTGCCCGCAACAAGAAGAGGGATCTGACGTTCGGCGTCGGTCAAGCCTCCGTGATGGCCGATCAGGCGACGGTCACTGTGGCTGTGGAGGAGCACGGCGTCGTCGTCGGCTAGCAGGACACCGTCCGGCACCCGATCGGCGAAGTCGGCGTGGCGGGGCTCGGGTCCCCACCACTCCACAATCTGCTCGGTCGGGATCCAGCTGGCAGGGAGTTCGGCGAAGCCCGGGGCTTCATCCCCGCGGACGAACATGGCCCGGCTGTCGCCATACAGGATTCGGTCGCCCTCGAGCTCCTTGGGGATTCGGGCGTGTTGGGTCTCAGCGAAGTCGATATGACCGTGATCGGCGGTCCCGAGCAGCACCGCCCCCGGTGGAATACGGCGGGTTATGCCCTCCCAAACACGCGAAGCCACCCGCAACGACTCTTCATACTCGGGCGAGGCCTGTCCGTAGACGTGGGCGGCGAAATCCACGTGGGGCACGTACGTGAAGATGAGCCGGCCGGGCTGGTCGGCCAGGTCGACGGTGGCGGTGACAATCTCCTCAGCCGTGAAGATCGGCTCGAACCGGCATCCTCGATACAGGGATTGGGACAGCGGCGAGCCGGCGAAATGGCCGGGCTGAACGGCGATGGGCTCGCGGCCGGCGGCCGCCAATCGCTCCCACAGGTTGGGGCCGGGGAGGACGGTGCTTGTGTCCAGGTCGATGCGTTCTCCCCACAACGTCGTCCACTTGATGGTGTTGACGACGTGGCCCGTTTCGGGCATCCACAGTTGATACCCCAATAGGCCATGTTGAGAAGGCGCCAATCCGGTAGAGATCGAGGCGAGGCTGACGGTGGTGGTGGTCGGGAACACAGCATCGATGGTTCCGGCCACCGAGCCACTGAGGGTTGCGGCCGGGTGATCGAGCTGGCCGGCCCCCAGACCATCGAACAGCACGAGCACGTAAGTGGGCGCATCCGGAATCTGGGCGGCGAGCGGCTGGTGGAGCGGGGCGGCGAGGGGAGTTCCGCCCAATCGCCCTTCCAGCTCGGCTATCAGGTTGACGAGGCTGCCGCCCGCATAGTCGGGTGGTTTGATCATCTCTTCGTCAAGATAGCCGCAGGCTCCGGCCGGGCCTCGCTGCTCACAGCTTCAGGCGGGCAGCTCGGACAGGCGCGGACGCGTGAGGATACCGGTGGCCACCGCCGCCAGCGCGACCAGCAGAAGCAGGGTGGTCACCGTGTCCAGTCCATCTCCTAAGTCAAAGAACCTCACGGTGAGGGGGTTGAAGGCAGCGGCCGTCATAGCTCCGATCGCCCACCACCGCCATTTGCCGAGGCCACAGTCACTGGTTGCCAGGGCGACGGCCGGCCACAGCAGGATGAGCTCGTCGTACGGCAAGTGGAACAGGCTGAGGAGGGTCACGAGCCCGATCACACTCATCGTCACGGCATCGATTCGGCCCCATCGCCTGATCAACCAGGCTCCCAGGCCGACCGCCGCCAGAAATATCAACACCTGGACGACGAGTGGGATCCGCACATCGGCCCAGCGAGCGATGGTGCCGGCCAGATCTATCCGGAAACTCGAGACCACCGCACCTGTTGAGGAGTCGAGGTTGTTTCCAACCGCTCGGAGGACGTCGCTGGGCCCGTCATCGATGAAAATCAGTGCGACGACTACCGGCAGGGCAAGCAGGCCGGCCAGGCCGGCTCCGTCCACCGTGGTCCGCCACCGGCCCGATGCCACCAGCAGCACGAGCAGGGGGATTCCAAACTGAGGCTTGAGGAGCGCAAGCATGGTGCCTCCAGCCGCTGCCCATCGGTTGGAGGACGTGAAGGCGAGGTACGCGCCGAGCACGATGGCGAGCGCCGGCTGGCCGGTGAGAAAGTTGAACCGGCCCGGATTGGACAGGAGGGCGACGGTGGCCACGCCGAAGAGGCCGGGGGCCGCCCAATCGGGACGCACTCGTTTGACCACGAACCCACTCAAGGCGAGGAGCAAGGCGACGTTGACCGTCCACCAGATGATGCCGGCGGCCCCGTGCGGCAGCACCGCCAGAGGGATGGACAGGAGGAGGTGATGGGGGGCGTAAGGGGCGAAGGCGTTGCCGGCATCGGGGTAGTACGCCAGGAAGGCGTCGACGTCGTAGGGGTCAACGCCATCGAGGAGAGCGTTGGTTGGAGCGTAGACGGCATCCCGGAAGTCGCCGTATGCGCCTTCGTCAATGGCCGGCTCGGCCAGCGTGACTACCAGCCGAATCGTCATCGCGGCAAGCACCAGGAGGAAGAGTGCCGGCAACCAGCGGCGGTCTTTCACGCAGTGGGCCTCCGCTTGAGTGTTCCCAAGGAGGCGAGCTGTTCCGCCATGGTTCCTGTGTCGAAGCGCGACGTCAGCAGCTGGAGGTAGCGGGTGGTCCGCTCGCGCTTGACAGAACCCGTCATATCCATGCCGGGAAAGAACTCGAGCTGATCGACTTCGTCGCCTCCCAGCAGGTCGAGCGGGTGAATGAGAATCGACGGTCCAGTCCCTCGCACCCGGCATGCTCGGAGTGCCAGCCGGAAATACCATTCGGCGAGAGCCGTCGAGTGGCCGCTCAGATACAGCAGATAGCTGATGTGGATGGGCACACGGGCCAGCGGCATGGTGGTGACGGGGATCTCGGCGATGTCTCCGTCGTCCAGCTCCCATTCGTATGGAGTGTTCGGGAGGAATCCGTCGCGCACCGATCCAAACAAGCTTGACCGCAGGCCGGCCTCGGCCGGCGTCAGGTTGGTCGATCGGAAGTAGTAGCGCCGAGCCAGCGGGCCGATCCAGGTCGGCAGCGTCGACGCGTCGTAGGTGTAGCCGGTGGCTGCCAGCGTATCCAAGACCGAGGGGGACGAGCTGAAGCCGGGACCTCGAAATCCGATGGGCTCGTGACCGGTGCTGTTGGAGATCGCCTCGTGGGCGGCTTTCAACTCGTCTGCCACCTCCGCCGGTGTGTAGGTATTCATCCATGGCTCGTGGCGGAACGAGTGGTTGCCGATCTCATGTCCGGCAACGGCGAGGGCGGCGAGCAGTTCGGTGTTCTTTTCGAAGGCGGCGTCCTGACCAACGATGAACACGGTGATCGCCGTCTGAATCGAATCGGTGATGGTGAGGATATGGGGAATGACCGTTTCGAGGTAGGAGGGATAGCCCTCCCATCCGGCGTCACCGTGGGTCTTCAGATACGACCACAGGTTGTCGAGGTCGAGCGACAAGCTGGCCTTCACGTCATGATCTCCAGTGCCTGTTCGGCCAGCTGCAGGGTTTCGTTCACGTTCAACGTGCCGTTGACGATGTTGGCCGAGCTGGCGAGGTAGAGCCCGGGCACTGACGTTTCGATGTTGGGTACGCGATCTGAGTAGTTGAGAGTCGGGACCGCCATCACCGCCCGCACCCGCGACGTCCGGGTTGCCAGCACATCGCTCGGGGTGAGTTGGGGAAAGACCCGGAGCAGGCCAGCCACGAAGCTGTCTTCGATGGCGGCGTCGGTTTCTTCGAATAGCGGGTGACCCGGGTCGAGGTAACGGGGGAGGTACACCAGGGATGCGCCGTCGAAGGTCCCGACCATCGCCGACATGTTGATGACTCCGGTAAACGGGAATCCCTCGTCGGTGAGATTGGTGACGTAGAAGTCCGGAAGATCGCCACGCACCAGCACGGATGGACAGATGATGCCCAGGTAGCGGACTGCCGTCAGCCGACCGGTCTCCTCTGGCGTCAGCCCTTCGCACAACCGGGCTGCCACCGGGGCGGCGGCCGTCACCACCACCCGGTCGAACTCGAGCTTGTCGCCCCCGGCCAGATCAATCGACAGGTGATCCCCGCTGCGGCCTACCCGCTCGACCGAAGCGCCCAGCTTGAAGGCGACCCCACTTCTCCGCAACTCTTCTTCGAACCGTTCGAACACCCGGCCGTAGCCACCGGCCACATGTCCGAACACTTCATCTGTTAGGCCCCGCTTGCGGGCCGAGGTGAGCCGCTGGATGGTTGCCCAGATGAAGGCGGCCGAGGTCTCCCGGTAGGCGTCCCCCAGTTTGGACTCTAGAAGCGGTCGCCAGAACCGCTCGAAGGTGCGTCGCCCCGACCAGCGTTGGAGCCAGCTGGCCACCGGCACCGACTCGAGCCGCCGCCAGTTTCGGATCCGGCTGGCATAGACCAGGGTGACTGCCAGGCGCACCGTGTCGTAGATCCGCAACGGAGGGAAGCGAAGCAGTTCGACCGGGGTGGAAACCGAGTGGAGTTGTCCGTCGGCGTACACCCCGGTGCGGGTGTGGTGCCACCTCATCTCTTCGGCCAGCCCGAGATCGTCGAGGAGGCTGAGCAGATGGTCGTCGGTGGCCAGGGTCACGTGATAGTGGCGGTCCCAGGTGACCTCACCCACTTGCCAGGCGTCGGCCAGGCCGCCGAGATGATCGGCCCGTTCGACCACCGTGACCTCATGTCCGAGCCGGCGCAGGTCGCGGGCGAGGGCCAGCCCCAGCATCCCGCCGCCGACAACACCCCAGCGTTCCGTCATAGTTCCGTCACGACCGAGCCAGAGATTGTGTACTGAAGCCCGCAGGCCTTGCAGGTCGCTTCGGGTCCGTCGTCCAGCCGCTGGCCGCACCGGCAGACGGCTCCGATCCGGCGGGCCGGATTGCCGGCCACCAGTGTGAAGTCGGGCACGCTGCGGGTAACCACCGCTCCCATGCCGACCATGGCAAACCGTCCGATTTCGATGCCGGGGCCAATGATGGCGCCGGCACCGATGGTGGCGCCCTGTCGGACTGTGGTCTCCAGGGTTTCCTCATCCGGCTCGGACGATTTGAGCTGGCTGAGATCGTTGGTGGCAGCCCGCGGGTATCGGTCGTTTGTGAAAATAGTCCCGGCCGAGAGCATGACGCCGTCTTCGATGGTGACACCGGTGCAGATGTAGACGAAGGCGTTCACCTTCACGCGGTCGCCGATGGTGACCCCATAAGCAATGTAGGACTTCTCTCCGATGATGCATTGGGAGCCGATGGTGGCAGGCCCGCGTATGTGGACACTGTCCCACACTGAGGTTCCGGGCCCTATGTCCACCCCCGCTTCGACGAGCGCGGTGGGGTGAACCGTCATGCGACGACTCGGTCTGCGTCCGTTCCGCCGGCGACGGGTATCCAGCCGGGACTGTTGAGCGAGGCGTAGGCCGCCTCAACCACTGCCACCGATGCAATACCGTCCTCGGCCTCGATGAGTAACTCCTCGGTGCCCAGCACCGCGCCAATGAAGTTGTTCACCTGGGCCGACATGGCCTCTAGTTTGTCGTATCCGGTCCCGAATTGCACCCATTCATCCAATGAGGTCAAACGGTAGGCGGATTCCTTCCAGCCAACTTTGATCGTCCCGTCCGAGCCATAGATCTCGATGAAGCTGTCGCGTTCCTTGCTGACGCTCCACGAAAGGTCGATGGTGCCGTTCACTCCCTTGGGAGTGGTGAAAAAGATGCTGACGGTGTCTTCCACCTCGACGCTCTGCACCCGCTTGCCCTCGATCGCCAACACCTGATCGATGGGCCCGAGAAGGTATCGGGCGATATCGAGGCTATGGGTGCCGTTGTCGATGAGGACCCCGCCGCCGGAGATGGCGGCCAGGGAGTTCCAGCGCCGGCTCATGTCGACGTGGGAGGCGAACGTGTTCTCGTACAAGATGATCTCGCCGATCGCCCCGGCCTTCAAGAGCTCGCGGGCGGCGGTGATGTCCGGCACGTAGCGGAACTTGGACGCCATGGTGAGCAAGGTCTGACTGCGCCGGGCTTCCCGGACCATTGCCTCGGCCGAGGCAACGTCGATGGCCAGGGGCTTCTCACACAGCACCGCCACCCCGGCTCGCAGGAAGTGCATCGTGATCTCGGGATGGGTCGCAGGTGGGGTCGCAACGATGACGGCTTCGACATCTGTGATCAGGCGGTAGTCGTCGGTGTAGACCGCACCAGCCTGCTTGGCGATCGGGACGCCGATCTCCCGGTCCAGGTCGCACACGGTGGTGAGGATGGCACTGTCGACGTGCTTGAAGACCTCGGCGTAGGTAGTCCCGATGCCGCCTGCTCCGATGAGGGCTACAGAGATTGGGTTCTTCACGTCGCCTCCACCCCCTGGCTTATAGCCGAGGCAATGAAGTCGACGTCCTGTTCGGTGAATCCTTCATTGAAGGGCAGCACCAACACCCGGTCGAGCCCCGCGTAGGTGTTAGGGAAGCGGCTGGGGGAGTAGTCGACTGCCGTTGGATCAGCCAAGGTGAAGGGCCAATGACTGCTACCAAAAGTGTTCTGCTCGGCAAAGACCTGGGTTTCGAAAGCCGGCTTCTGGATGTACCGGGGGGCGGCCGGGATGCCCAACTCGCGCAAGGACGACGCCAGCGTGTCGACGCCGCCGCTGACGAGGTCGGGGTCTACCCACACCGGGAACCGCCAATAGCTGTGAAGCGATCCAGGTGGGGCGGTCGGGAGGGTGAGTCCGGGGAGTCCGTCGAGCTGCTCTCGCAAGCGGTCGGCCAGCGCCCGCCGGCGCTTCACCGCCCCTGACAGTTTGCGCAACTGCGCCAGGGCAACTGCCCCCTGCAACTCGGTAAGGCGGTAGTTGAGGGCAAGGAAGTAATGGTCGGGTTGCGGGTCGCCGTAGCCCCACGCTTTGTTTACGAACAACCGCATCCGGCGGGCCAGACCTTCGTTGGCGGTGACCACGATGCCGCCTTCGCCGCTGGTCATGTGCTTGCCTTGCTGGAAGCTGAAGCACCCGATGGCGCCAATCGTGCCGGCCATTGAGCCCTGGCTCTCGGCCAGAAAGGCCTGAGCGGCGTCTTCTATCACCGGCAGATCGTGGGCGGCGGCCAGGGTCATGACTGGGCCCATCTCCACCGGGCACCCGAAGAGATGGGTGACGATGATGGCCCGGGTCCGGCTGGTGATGCGGTCGGCCACCGTTTCGGCTGTGAGGTTGAGGGTGTCGGCGTCTACGTCGGCGAACACGGGAATGATGCCCTGGAAGAGCAGCGGTGCGAGGGCCCCCATGTCGGTGATGGACGTAGTGATGATTTCGTCGCCCGGCTCGAGGTCGAGGGCGGCCACCGCGATGTGGACGGCGGCACTTCCCGACGCACAGGCGACTGCCAACGGCGAGCCAACGAGCTCGGCAAATTCCTGTTCGAGCTGGTTTACGAACTGGCCTTTGGTGGAAGTGAGCGTTCCGCTCTCGATCGCTTGGGTAAGCAAGTCGATCTCTTCCGCGCCCAGGTCGCGACCTGAGGCATCTTGATCTGAAGGTAGGGGCACCCGGGATTCTCCTGTTTCCGTTACTACGGCACGGCGATGCCGCGACCGAACCAATTGTTATTTAGGCAACCCGGGTTACTCCGCCCAGCCGCCACCACTCCTCAGCGTAGTCGCCATCACTGAGTGCGACCAGACCGTGAAAATCGGCCGTACGCCCCTTTTGACATGAGCTTCTGAGCAACACCCCCGGTGCCTATACTCGTCGCAGTTCGCCCCCCTGGCCGGCTGAGGAGCATTGTTGTCGGAGTACTTTGACCAATACCTGACCGTCCTCGCGTTTGGTGCCTTCGGTGCAGTCCTGGTCGCCGGCTTGTTGGGCCTGGCCTCGCTCATCCGGCCGAGCAATCCGACTCCGGCAAAACTCGAAACCTATGAGTCCGGTATCGATCCGATCGGTGGGGGATACAGCCAGACCCATATCCGCTATTACGTTTTTGCGTTGTTGTTCCTGATCTTCGACGTTGAGGCGGTATTTATCTTTCCCTGGGCGCTCAAGCTGGAATCGCTCGGGGCATTCGCGTTGTGGGAGATGTTCATCTTCATCGGCATCCTTCTGATGGGGCTTCTCTATACGATCCGCAAGGGGGTCCTCAAGTGGGAGTAATCGAGCGATTCGGAGCACCCAAGCCGCTGTCGTGGTTGCTGAACTGGTCGCGGAAATACTCGCTGTGGTTCTTCCAATTCGGCCTGGCCTGTTGCGCCATCGAGATGATGGCCGCCTCGGGTCCCCGCTACGACTTCATGCGTTTTGGCATCATTCCGCTGCCCGCTTCGCCCCGGCAGGCCGACCTGATGGTGGTGGCCGGCACGGTCACCGACAAGATGTCCCCGGCAGTTCGCCGGCTGTATGACCAGATGCCCAACCCCAAGTACGTCATCTCAATGGGTTCCTGTTCCAACTGCGGAGGGCCCTACTGGGACTCCTATTCGGTCACCAAAGGTGTTGACCAGATCATCCCGGTCGACGTGTATGTCCCCGGCTGCCCGCCCCGCCCGGAGGCGCTCATGGAAGGCATTGTGCTGCTGCAGGAGAAGATCACCCACGAGGACGTTCGTGAGAAGTGGAATCAGCGTGACCACCAACCCGCCTGAGGAGTCAGAAACCCCATCTGAGGTGTCGACTGAAGCGGAGGCAGCCGAGGTTTCCGGCTTCCCGGACGCCACGGCTCTGGCTGAGCGGGTGGCCGAACTGGCGGGTGCCGACTCGTGGTCGGCCGACTTCGGCAACGCCAAAGTGCGGATTGACCAGTCGCGGTGGGTGGAAGCCATTACCGATGTTCGAGATGGTGCCGGGCTCCACTTCTTCTCATTCCTTTCAGCCGTGGATTGGAGCAACGAAGTTGCGGTCGGAGAGCCGCTGGAAGAAACCGTCGAGGAGCGCTACGAAATCCTGGTGCGGTTATCCAGCGCTCGGAACAACGACGCGGTGACCCTCTCTACCGACATCTCGAAAACGGATCCGCGCCTCCCGACCCTGGTGGGCGTCTTCGGAGGGGCCAACTGGCATGAGCGGGAGGCTTCGGAGATGTTCGGCATCGAGTTTGAGGGCCATCCCAATCTCAGCAATCTCTACCTCACCGACGAGTTCGAAGGGCATCCATTGCGCAAGAGCTACCCGCTCTTGAGCCGGGAGATCAAGCCCTGGCCCGGCATGGTGGATGTCGAAGATATGCCGAGCACCGAAAACACGGAAGGCGCGGCGGCAGCGGCAGTCGATGCTTCCGAAACCGAGGATGAGTCGTGAGTCAGACCCTTGACCCGCGGGCCGCCGCCCATGTCTCCGAGGTCGCCGTCTCGGTTGAGCTGCAGACGCCGGGGATGACCATCAACCTCGGGCCCCAGCACCCCTCAACTCACGGAGTGCTGCGGTTGGTTGCCGAGCTGGATGGTGAACGGGTCGTCAATGTTGAGCCGGTCATCGGATACATGCACCGTGGCTACGAGAAGCTCTCCGAAGTGCGAACCTATCCGCAGATCACCGCCCTGGTCAATCGCATTGATTGGGTGTCGGGCTTCGCCAACGAGATCCCGTTGATGGTGGCCGTCGAGCGATTGATGGAGATTGAGGTCCCGGCCCGCGCCCAGGCAATCCGTCTCATCCTTACGGAGCTCGCCCGTATCTCAAATCACCTGGTCTTTCTCTCGTCCTACCCACTCGAGCTGGGTGCTTCTACTCCACTCATGCACGCCCTGCGAGAACGAGAGCATGTCCTCGAGCTCATCGAAGGGGTGACCGGTGGTCGTTTCCACCCCAACTTCAACCGCATCGGTGGTGTGAAGCCGGCCGCCGGTGGGGGGAGCACACAGAAGAAGCTGGCACAGGACCTGCCCCAGGGCTTCCTGTCCGAGACGGCTGCGGCCATGGACAGAATGCTCGCGATTTGCGACGACATGGACACCCTGGTCACGGGGAATGAGATCTTCCAGGCTCGTACCAAGGGGGTAGCAGTTGTGCCGCCCGACCTGGCACTGGCCTACGGCGTCTCGGGACCGAATCTGCGGGCGTCGGGTGTGGCGTTCGATCTGCGCGAGCACGAGGACTATCTGCCGTACGACAAGTACGAGTTCGATGTCGTCACCGGCGAGAACGGCGATTGCTTCGATCGCTATCAGGTTCGGCTCGAAGAAGTCAGGCAAGCGGCTCGCATCGTCAGCCAGGCGATAGCCGACGTGCCCTCCGGTCCGCTGCAGGCCAAGGTGCCGCGGGTGATCAAGGTTCCGAAGGGCGAAACGTACGTCCGGGCGGAGAATCCCAAGGGCGAAATGGGCTACTACATCGTCTCGGACGGCGGCCGCATCCCGTATCGACTCAAGATCCGCAGCGCTTCCTTCTCCAATCTGTCGATCCTGCCCTGGGCCCTTAAAGGTCTGCTCGTCCCCGACATCATTGCGCTCTTGGGAAGCCTCGACTTCGTCCTGGGAGATGTGGATCGATGAGCCATTGGTTCCCCAAGAGCTACCAGCTACCAAAGAGCTACCAGCCACCAGCTGCCGGTTTTCTCTCTTCGCCCAGCCCGGACGCGCGGGGGCAACAATCGAGGTTGTCGCAACTGTCGACAGATTCGGGTGATGACCCCTTCGGATCGGGCATGTCCCTCAGGGATAACTGGCGACCGGTAGCTGGTGGCTGGCGCAGCCATCCTGGTGGCACGAGAGGAACCACCAAGTGATTCCTCTCGTCGCCGTTGAAATCAACTTCTACCTGCTGCTGGTTCTCAAGATTCTGGCCATCACGGGAGTGATGCTCGGCGGGTCGCTACCCATCATCTTCGGCGAGTTGAAGATCTCAGCCCACATGCAGAGCCGGGTTGGGCCCTATTACGCGGGTGGCCGGTGGGGGTGGGCCCAGCCAATGGCCGACGGCCTCAAGTTCTTCCAAAAGGAGGATCTCGTTCCGGCCGCGGCCGATCGCCAGGTTTACAAGCTCGCCCCCTACCTGCTGATGGTGTCGACGCTGGCGGTGTTCGTCATCATCCCCTTCAGCCCGGATCTCATTGCTGCCGACCTCGACCTCGGGATCTTCTTCGCCCTCGCCATCTCCTCGCTGTCCACCCTCGGGGTGCTCATGGCCGGGTGGTCCTCCGGCAATAAGTACTCGCTCATCGGCGGATTGCGGGCCGCGGCCCAGATCATTGCCTACGAACTCCCACTTGTGCTGGCGGTAATCGGGGTGGTGATTCAGGCAGGCACCCTCTCGATGGTGGGGATTGTCGAGGCTCAGATCGACATGGGAGTGCCCTTCCTCATCGGGGGTCAGGCGGTGGCCTTCGTGATCTTCTTCATCGCCAGCCTGGCAGAGCTCAATCGCACCCCTTTCGATCTGCCGATAGCGGAGTCCGAGCTGGTCATGGGGTACCTGACCGAGTACTCGGGATTCCGTTTCACCACCTTCTTCCTCGCCGAGTACGCCGGGGTTGTCGCGATATCGGCTATCGCCTCGACCCTCTTCCTCGGCGGCTACGGATTCTGGGGCCTTGACTCAGCCTTGTTCGGACCGTTTGTGCTGGCGGCCAAAGTCGGGATCCTTGCCTTCCTAATGATTTGGATCCGTTGGACCTGGCCGCGCATGCGGGAGGACCAGCTGCAGACTCTGGCATGGAAGTGGCTCATCCCGATCTCGCTGGCCAACATCATGGTCACGGCGATCTTCAAGGTGGTGTTCTGATGCAGGCTCGCGGCCAGGGGCTCTTCAAGGGGATGTGGCTCACGCTCAAGACCCTTTTCCAGAAGCCGCCTACCGTGATGTACCCAACCGAGAAGGAGACTCCCGTCCCCCGCGCCCGAGGAGTCATCGCCCTCGACCCCGAGGCCTGCACGGTCTGCATGCTGTGTGCTCGCGAATGCCCCGATTGGTGCATCTACATCGAAGGTCACAAGGAGGAGCAACCTCCCTCCAAAGAAGGTGGGCGCGTCCGCACCCGGGCCACTCTCGATCGCTTCGACATCGACTATGCCCTCTGCATGTACTGCGGTATCTGTGTCGAAGTATGCCCGTTCGACGCCTTGTTTTGGAGCCCGGAGTATGAGTATTCGGAGATGAAGATCTCCGGCATGCTTCACGACAAGGGTCGTCTCACCGACTGGCTCGAGACCGTCCCCGACCCGCCGGCACTGGAGGCGTAGAAGCACTAATGGACCTCTCGATTGCCCAGAACTGGTTCTTTATCATCATCGCTCTGGCCATGGTGATGGCCTCGCTTATCGTCGTCACCACCCGCAATGTCATGCATGCCGCCCTCATGCTGGTGGGGGCGCTGGCGGGGTCGGCCGCCCTCTTCGTGCTGCTGGGGGCCGAGTTCGTAGCCGGCGTGATCGTGCTCGTATATATAGGTGCAATCATTGTGCTGTTCCTTTTTGGCGTGATGATCACCCGGGTGGAGATCGGTCGCTCACAATCTCTCGACCACGAGCGGAAGTGGCCGGCGGCCGTTATCGCCATCGGCACCTTCGCGGTACTGGCCGGTTCGTCGGTGGCCTTCTTCGGCGACGAAGAGATCGAAGGGGTGGCCGCCGTGCGTACCTCCGACATCGGCACCGCCATCTTTGAGCGGTTCGTTGTTCCCTTCGAAGTGGTGTCGTTCGTGCTGCTCGCCGCCCTCATCGGCGGCATTGTCCTGGCGAGACGGGACGATCCGGAATCATGACCATCGCTCAGTTCCTCGTCCTCTCCGCTGCCTTGTTCTCCATCGGGATCTACGGCGTGCTGGTGCGCCGCAACGCGGTGCTGGTGCTGCTGTCGGTCGAGTTGATGCTGGCCGCCGTCAACATCAACTTCGTGGCGTTCGGCCGCTACTTCGCCGACGCCACCGCCGGAGGCCAGATGTTTGCTCTCTTCATCATCACGGTGGCTGCCGCCGAGGTCGGGATCGGTCTGGCGATCGTGCTGCTCATCTTCCGTAATCGGGCCTCGGCCAACATCGACGAGTTGGATGTTCTGAAATGGTGACCGCCGCCTTGCTCGGGCCCGCCGTGCTGGCCGCCATCGACGGGGCGGTCGAGCGCAGCGACGGGGGAGTGCTGGCCGCCGGGGCCTGGCTAATCGTGCTGGTGCCGTTTGTGGCCGCCCTTGCCATCACCCTCTTCGGCAAGCGTCTCCCCAGGCACGGCGCCGAGCTGGCCGTGGCGGCCGTCGGGTTCGTTGCCCTCTACGGAACCGCCCTTCTTCTGACCACCTTATTCGGCGATGGCATCGTCCATGAGGGTGCGGTCAAGATCGGTGAGTTCGGCGGGTTCGAGATCGAATGGGCGTGGGTGGTCGACGGGCTGTCCATCATGATGTTCTTCGTCGTCGGTGTCGTTTCTACGGCCTGTTTTGTCTATGCCGTCGGGTACCTGGAAGGTGACGTCCGACCGACTGCGTTCTTCGCCAGCTTCACGCTGTTCGCCGGAGCGATGCTCATGCTGGTGTCGGCCGCCAACCTCATCCAGCTGCTCATCGGCTGGGAGCTGGTGGGCGTTTCGTCCTACCTGCTCATCGGCCACTACTGGGAGCAGAAGGAGAACTCATCGGCCGGTATGAAGGCCTTCCTTGTCAACAAGATCGCCGACATCGGCCTGATGATCGGCATCATCATCGCCGGCATCACAGTCGGGTCCTTCACAATCTCCAAGATCATGGAGAAAGTCGTCGAGTCCGATGCTGCTCTCGATGACGTCGCCGTCATCATCGCCGTTCTGTTGTTCATCGGGGCGATGGGCAAGAGCGCCCAGTTCCCCTTCCACGTGTGGCTGCCCGATGCCATGGCCGGCCCGACGCCGGTGTCGGCCCTCATGCACGCCGCCACCATGGTCACCGCCGGCGTCTACCTCGTTGCCCGCATGTTCCCGCTGTTCGAAGAGATGGCTCACGAGGCACTCGATGTGGCGTTGGTGATCGGGGCGATAACTCTGGTCATCGCCGGGTTGCTGGCCATCGTCCAGGACGATATCAAGCGGGTGTTGGCCTACTCGACGCTTAGCCAGCTCGGGTACATGGTGGCCGCTCTCGGAGCCGGCGCCTACACCGCCGGGCTGTTTCACCTCTTTACCCACGCCTTCTTCAAGAGCTTGTTGTTCCTGGGGGCCGGGTCGGTCATCCACGCCGTCCACTCCAACAACATGTCTGACATGGGCGGCTTGCGCAAGGACATGCCTCGCACCTTCTGGACCTTCATGATCGGCTCGGCGGCCCTGGCCGGCCTGCCGATCTTCTCCGGGTTCTTCTCCAAGGACGAGATCCTGGCCGCGTTCCGGGAGGGTGATCACACCATCGTGTTCCTCCTCGGAGTGGCCACGGCCTTCATCACCGCTCTGTATATGACCCGAGCCATCAGCCTCACGTTCTTCGGCCGGTATAAGGGCGATGGGCATCCCCACGAGTCCCCGTCCATCATGGTCTATCCCATGATCGGGTTGGCCGGGGCCGCCGCCACTGCCGGATTCATCAACATCCCGGGCCTCACCGACTGGTTCTACAAGCTGGTGACTACCCGTTTGGTCCCGGCCGAACTACTGGGAGAGCACGCCACCAGTTTCGACTGGACGGCTCTCGGCCTGGGAGTCCTGGCCGGAGTGGCCGGCATCGCTCTCGGGTATCGCCTCTACTACCCCGACGCTGCCACTCAGCAAGAACGGGATCGCCTCTACATCCCGGGACTGTGGCCGGTGTTGGAGAACAAGTACTACATCGACGACCTGTACATGAACGGCATCGTCAATCCGATCAAGGGCCCGGTCGCCCGGTTCATCAACTGGACCAACAGTTACATCATCGACTTCGTCGTCAATGTCGTCGGTTTCGCCACCCGCAGCCTGGGATGGGTCGTGTATTCCGGGATCGACCAGCGCGGCATCGACCTGGCGATCAACGAGGCCGGGGCTGCCACCGGGTTTGCCGGCAGCAAGCTCCGGTACATACAGACCGGAAAAGTTCAGCAGTACGCGGCCGCCCTTTTTGGGGGGGCCATCGTGCTGGTTATCGGTTTTTGGATCAGCGTTACATAGGAGGAGAGCGGTATGGAATGGTTCGATAACGGCTGGGGTCTCAGCCTGGTGGTGTTTCTGCCACTGGTTGGTGCTCTCGCTCTGTTGGCCGTGCCCAAGAAGGACGAGGAGACAGCCAAGTGGCTCGCTCTCTTCACCGCCATTGCCTCCTTGTTCTTCGGGGTGGTCGCCGCCTTCCGCTTTGACTATGGGGACGCCGGTGCGCTCCAACTCGGGACCAAGCTGAGTTGGATTCCCAGCATCGGCTCGGATTACGAGATCGGCCTCGACGGCATCAGCTTGCCGATGCTGGTGTTGTCGGCTGCCATCGTGGTGCTGGCGATTGTCTACTCCTGGGACCACTGGCCCGAGCCCCATAACCCCAAGGGGTTCCTCATCCTCATCTTGTTCCTGGCAACGGGAATGGCCGGCACGTTTGTTGCTCAGGATCTGGTGTTGTTCTTCATCTTCTTCGAGCTGGTGCTGCTCCCGATGTACTTCATGATCGGGATCTGGGGCGACAAGTCCAAGGTCAAGCTGCCCGGCTTCAACAGAGAGGTCGAGACCCGGCTGTATGCCTCCATCAAGTTCTTCTTGTTCACTCTGTTCGGGTCGGCGTTCATGCTGCTGGGATTCCTGGCACTCGGGCTGAAGGCCGACACCTTCTCGATCCCCGAGTTGGCCGACCTGGGTGCCAGCGGAGCCTTCACCGGGACCTTTGCGTTCCTGGTGTTCGGTGCGCTCTTCCTCGGCTTCGCCGTCAAGGTGCCGATGTGGCCCCTCCACACCTGGCTGCCGGACGCCCACACCGCCGCCCCGACGGTTGGCTCGGTGCTGCTGGCCGCCATTCTTCTGAAGCTCGGCTCATACGGCTTCATCCGGATCGCCATTCCCATCCTTCCTGATGAGGCGAAGAGTTGGGCACCGGCTATCGCCATCCTGGCGGTGATCGCCATCATCTACGGCTCGCTGGCCTGTCTGGCGCAGACCGACATGAAACGGCTCATCGCCTTCTCGTCGGTGGGGCACATGGGCTTCGTCATGCTCGGGATCGCCACCCTCACGCCGGTCGGGATCACCGCCGCGGTCATCGGCATGGTGGCCCACGGGGTGATCACCGGCATGCTGTTCTTCCTGGCCGGATCGATGCAGCATCGCTATCACACGCGGGAGATGGCGCGACTCGGCGGCAATCTCAAGCTCATGCCGATTCTCGGTGGCATGCTCGGTTTCACTGCCATGGCCTCGCTGGGCCTTCCCGGCCTGGCCGGGTTCTGGGGTGAATTCATGGCGTTGTTGGGCAGTTACCAACCGCTCGAGGGTCTCAGCCTCGGCGTGTTCCGCACCTCGATGGTGATCGGAGCCATCGGCACCGTGCTCACTGCCGGCTATCTGCTGTGGATGCTGCAGAAGGTGAACCTGGGTGAGCCCAAAGCGGAATGGGACGATCACGAGTTCCACGATGTCGACAAGTACGAGATGGCGGCCTGGGTGCCGTTGCTCATCGCCATCGTCGCCATCGGCGTCTTCCCCAAGATTGTTACCGGGGCGGCCAATGATGCGGTCCAGGTCCTGATGGACAAAGCGTTCTTTTGATGCTCGCGCTCACGTTCCTTCAGGTTCGGTCCTCTCGCACTGGCGATGCCCCCCTACCCCGGCCTTCGGCGGCGGTACCTTCCCCCCGAAGGGGGGACTGAAACGTGTTCGACTACCACGCCCTCGCTCCCGACTTCATTGTCGCCGGCACGGTGTTGGCGGTGTTGGGAGCCGACCTCTTTCTCCCGGCCGGCCGTAAGTGGCTGTCGGCAGTGGTCGGCATCCTCGGATTGACGCTGGCGCTCATTCCGATCGCCACGCTGGCGGCCGGGGATGAGGGCGTGCGCGCGATGCTGGATGGCTCCTACGTCATTGATGACTTCGCGCTCGTCCTCAAGGTGTTCTTCATACTCACCGGCTACATCGTCTTGCTGATGTCGGTGGCCTATATCGAGGAAGATCGCTACTACCAGGGTGAGTACTACTTCCTGCTGTTGGCCTCGCTGCTCGGCGGCATGGTGATGGCTTCGAGCCGCGACCTGGTGACCCTGTTCGTCGGGTTGGAGCTGGTGTCGGGCCCCGCTTTCCTGCTGGCCGGGTGGCGCAAGGCCGACTCGCGGTCGAACGAGGCTGCGCTCAAGTTCTTTGTCATCGGAGTGCTGTCGGCGGCCATTCTCGTGTACGGCATGTCGCTCGTCTACGGAATGACCGGCTCGCTCACCTTCGAAGGCATCCGAGCGGCCTCGGCCTCCGTCGCTGAGGAACCGGTGTTCGTCCTCGGCATCTTGCTCGTGCTGGTGGGGTTCGGCTTCAAGATCTCGGCGGTGCCCTTCCACTTCTGGGCTCCCGACACCTATGAGGGAGCGCCCACTCCGGTGACCGCCTATCTGTCGGTCGGCTCAAAAGCGGCCGGTTTCGTCGGAGTGCTGCTGGTGACCTATGTGGCCTTTGGAGGGGCGCCGGATATCTGGGGTCCCACCCTGTGGATCCTGGCGGCCCTGTCGATGGTGGTCGGCAACCTCATTGCCTTGCGCCAAGAGAACATCGTCCGACTGCTGGCCTACTCGTCGATCGCTCACGCCGGGTTCATGCTTGTGCCGTTTGCGGCCGCCGGCCTGGTGGAGGGCGCCAGCCTCAACCAGGCATTCGAAGCCACCGTTTCCTACGTTCTCATCTACGGGATCATGAACCTCGGAGCATTCGCGGTGGTCATTGCGGCGGCTCGCCGCACCGGCAGCGGGCAGATCCGCGACTGGGCCGGCCTCGGCTCCTATGCCCCCGGCATCAGCATTCTGTTGACGCTCTTCTTGTTCTCGCTGGCCGGCATACCGCCCCTGGCCGGGTGGTACGCCAAGTTCGTCATGTTCCTGGCGGTGCTGCAAGACGCCAACGGCTGGACCATCGTCCTGGCCGCCATCGCCGCAGTCAACGCCGTCATAGCTCTTTATTACTACGCCCGGGTGGTGCAGTCGGTGTGGATGGATGCGCCGCCGGAGCACATCAATCCTGAGCCAGAGCCGACCGGTGTCTCTCCCTCCTTGGGACTGGCCTTCGGCATGCTGGCGGTAGCGGTTGTCGTGGTCGGCGTGTTCCCCGAGTTGATCGCTCAGTTCGCCAAGGCCGCCAGCCTCATCGCCGGCGGCTGAACGGCAACGCCTGCGGCGTTGCTAGGGAGTTGCTTCGCAACTCCTGGGTGCCTAGCCGGATCGTGGGGGGTCTTCTCTAGGGTTCGATAATGGCTGTTCTCGATTCTCTCAAACACCGAATCATGGATTCGGGACCCCTCTATTTCGATGAGTTCATGAATGAGGCGCTGTATGGGCCCGGCGGCTTCTTCGCCGGCGACGTGCTGCGATCGGTGAAGGGTGGCGACTTCCTTACCAGCCCGGAAGTGAGCCCGCTGTTCGGGGCGACGTTGGCCCGGTTCGTCGAGCAAGAGCGGGCCCGCATCGGTGAACCGTTTCGGTTGGTCGAGGTGGGCGCCGGTTCCGGATCGCTCCTGGCGTCGTTGCTGGCCGAGATAGAAGTGGACGCCTGGGCTGTCGAGGTTTCGCCTCCTGCCCGACTAGCACTGGAGGCCATCGTGCCTGCCGTCCGCGTCGCCGATAAGGCCGAAACCGCCGTCGGACGGGGAGTGGTGCTGGCCAACGAGCTGCTCGACAACCTGCCGATGTCTCTCGCCGTCCGCCGGGCCGAGGGCTGGGCCGAGCAGGTGGTGGCGATTGGTCCCGATGGCCTCACACTGGAGGAGGTGCCCGCCCGGCCAGAAGTGGGGGCCTGGGCGGATCGGTTCTCGGGTCCCGTGGCCGAGGGAAGTCTGGTGGAGGTGCAGCTACAGGCGGCGGAGTGGGTGCGGACGGTGCTCAACCTGATAGGGGAAGGGGCACTGCTGGTTATCGATTATGGGGCAACCGCTGAGGAACTAGAGCCTCGACGAGTCACCGGGACCCTTCGGACCTATCGATCACATCACCTTGGTCCCGATCCTCTGCATGCACCCGGCCAAACTGACATCACCGCCGACGTCAATTTCACGGCGCTGATGGCCGTGGCCGAGGAGGAGGGAGCGGCCGTCGAGTTGCTTCGTCAGGACGATCTGCTGACCGACCTGGGGCTGCGTGAGGAACTGTCACGGCTCCGCCGGGAGGAGCTCGAGCTCGCTCGCTCCGGCGACGAAATGGCCCGCCTGCAGATGCGGTCCTGCCACACCGAGGCTCAAGCCCTGCTCAACCCACGCGGCCTTGGCGATTTCCGGGCGCTGGTAGCCCGCAAGTAGCCGGATGCCTGCCACGCACATGTCCGACTTGCCGATAGTGTCTCCCCGATGACCGCTTCTGATATGCCCCGTCGCCGTTTTCTGGCGCTGCTGGCCGGCCTGGTGGGAGCGGGAATCACTGCCGGCTGGGCCTGGCTGGCCAACGGCTCCGACGGCGGCTCGGCCCCGGCCGTGGCAGCGGGCAGTCGCACCCCACAGGGGTCGCCTTCGACCCCGTCGGTGTCGACCACCGCGCCCCCCAACTCCACAACCACTGTGCCCGCGGCCACCACCACCAC
>Ga0224508_10001469_pt1 | contig 21152 bp, 34 predicted proteins | sample SF_Jan12_sed_USG_4_FD_170157 | JGI IMG/M metagenome (GOLD analysis project Ga0224508, IMG submission 170157) | Sediment microbial communities from San Francisco Bay, California, United States - SF_Jan12_sed_USGS_21 | ecosystem: Environmental > Aquatic > Marine > Sediment | place: USA... | reverse complement strand
TGAGCACTGATGCCGGGCGGTCGTCGGTGAAGTCCGCGGTCGCACCGCCGAGTGTCTTCTCGTTGTCGCCGGCGCCCCATGACAGCGAGAGCTCCTCGGTCGAGAAAACGCGCAGGCCGCGCGCATTCCAGTCGTCGAGCATCGTATTGAGGGCGCTCAGCCCGTCGCTCTGCTCGTCGGAGTCCGGGGTCTCTCCGGCATCAATCGCCTCGATCAGGCGCAGCGCGCGCTTGACAATCTGCAGACCTGTCGCGGCCATTGCGGGGCTCCCTTACTTGCTACTTGCCCAGGGACTTATAGTCGTCGGTCCACGGCTTCCCGGGGTGCTTGTCTCCTGGGTTGAATATCTTTCCCCCATGCCGCGGGTGATAGAGCCAGGTTCGGTTCTTGAAAACACTGGCCCTCTTGGGGGCTTCCGGCTTGGCGTCCTTTGCAGGGGCTTTGCCTTTAGTCTCAGCCACGGTGCGCGCTCCTTGTGTAGAAAGCCCCCGAGGCATAGCCCCGGGGGAAGGTCAGGAGAGGGGCTCGTGCCCGGTGGTCAGCTGATAACCCGACAGGCAAGCGACGGGCGCACGGCCTTGAAGCCGTACAGGATGTCGATGCGCGTCGGCGTGCGGTCGTTGACGATGTCGTAGTCGGAGATGATCCTCATGCTGATACCGTCGAGTTGGTCGCGCGCAGAGAAGTGCGTGCCCTGCGGGAGCTCCAGGTCGGCGGTGGTGAAGGCAAAGGCCTCCTTTTGGTACACGAGGTCGTGCTGGTAGGTCGTCGAAGCCGACGGCGTCCCAGCGAGCGCAACCGCGGCATTGTCAGCCGGGAGCGCGTCCACGTTCTGCTTTGCACCGGTCGAGTAGATCGGCGGGTCGATGGTCAGCAGGGTGGTGGTTGCCGCGGTGATAACGAACTGCTGCAAGTGCGAGTAGACCTGCTTCGTCTCCGGGTGCACCGCGAACACGTCCGCGAAGGTGACCACATCACCCACGGTCAGCGCGGCGGTGTAGCCGTCGACCGGGATGGTGGTGTCACCGGAGGCAATCGTCGCCCCGATGTCGTCGACAGCACCAGCAACGTCAGCACCCTCCGCGTAGGACAGGATCTTCTGCTGCTTGTAGAAGTCCAGACCGCCGGTGCGGCCCATCATACCCTCACGATACTGGCGACTGATCTCGGTGCTCTGATGAAACAGCCCCTTCAGCTCGTTAATGAGCCCCACCTGGGTCAGAGAATTGACCTGAGCGCAGCGGTCGTCCGGTGGCGCCAGGTTCTGGTCGAGCCTGGCCGCGGCGTTCAGGAAGTCCAGGTAGTCCGCGGTCGAGCCCGCGGTGCCGACCACATTGTGCACCTGCTTGGTCATGGTCTGCAGGGCGTCGCTCTCCACGTTGCTCGCCAGGGTGGACATCATGGGCGCCACAACGCGCTTGAGAAGTCCTCCTGACTAAGCGTCATCTCCGCGGAGGTGAAGCGGGTCGCGATGTGCTTCTGCGTCGAGGTCACCAGGTCGACCGAGCTTTCCTCGGTGTCCTGATTAACCATCGTCGCTCCGGACGAGACCGTGTACTGGTTCGGCAGCCGGACCTTCAGCGTATCGCCTCGCTTGGCTCCGCCTACTTTGTAGGTGTCGTCGTAGTCGAGCATTATTGTGCCGAGGAAACTCAGCTTCTCATGGAGGATCCGCAAGGATTCTCTGAGCACCCAGGTCGGGGTAAGTAGCGTGTTCGCCATGACGGGATGTCCCTAGTCAGTAGCCCCGCTGTGCCTTCACCTGTGCCGCGCGTCGTCGCTGCCATTCCTTCATCGAAAGCCCGTCGTGAAGATCGTTGCTATTCGAGACGGTGCTCCCTCCAACGTCGGTAGGGGGCGGCGGCGCCGCGCTTCGTGGAAGCGTTCGGGGCTTGGATTTGGCTTGTAGCTCACCCTCAAGACGACCCATCGCCAGCATCTGCTGCTGCGGCGTCATCGCTGCGATCTGCTGAGCACGAGCGGAGTTTTCGGGTAGGCCAAGGAAATAGGCCATGTCCGGTCCCACCTCCGAGTGGTAGATCGCCTGCCCCATGGCATCGGTGATCATCAGACCGAAGGCGACCTCCTCGAAGTCCTCGTACTTGTCATACGCCGCGTTGAGCCGCGTCGTGTATTCGAGCTCAGAGCGAGCCGCCTGGTCCGCGAGCTGCCGCTGCTGCTGCTGCTCCTCGAACTGTAGCATCTCGCTGCGAACCGCCTCACGCGCTTCATGTGCTGCGTCGGCTCTCAGGTAAGCCTCGTAATCCTCGAACTCGTCACGGTTCGGCCGCTGCTCCTGGGCGGGGGTTGCCGCGTGCTCTCGCTCAGCGAGATGGCCGCGTACCTCCGCAAGTTCCCGGGTGAGTGCCGAAATTTGCCGCTGGAATCCACCCCCTGACCGACGACGTCGCGGTGGGGGGCTCTCGGACGTGGACTCGTCCGTGCCCGCGCTTTGTTCAGTGGCGGGCGGACTGTCTGTCGTGGTTTCCGGGCTCTCGTGCCCAGGCGCCTCGTGGGCGGCCTCAGGCGTGACCTGTACCTCCGACTCACTCATGCGTGCGTCTCCACACTTCACCGATGACTGCACCGGTACAGGGCCTATATACTCCGAGTCGCTGGACATTGTTGTCCGCCCAGGCTCAGGCCTATCAGGTGGGTTGTAAATAGGACGATGCCGCGCACTGCTCAGGCCCGGACGCGCGGTTGTGGCCGGGACGAAGCCCACCACCTACAAACAGGGGACCAAAAATTAACAAGCCACCAGACACGGGCCCCGAGAGCAGCAACCCCTACGCTATCGCGGGGTTTACGGCCGAATGGGGAAGGGAGTCGGTTGGGTTATGGAAGCGCATGCTCGTCGAGCCGCACATCAAGTCAGCCCACCAGAAGCAGCAGCGCGGCGGCCCGGCGGCGCCTGAGCGCGGCACTGGCGGCGGCGGCATCGAGGTCGACAATGACCGCCAGCCGGTCGGCCAGGTCCCCGACATCGGCCTCGAGAATGGCGATAAGCCGCTCGACCTCGTCAGGCTCCATCGCCGACTCGAACTCATCGCGGTACAGAGCATCCTCGGGCGCCTCCTCCCCTAGCGATAGCGTTTCTCGCTGCTCGGCGCGCTCTCTCGCCTCCTGTCGCTCGACCTCGACCTTGGCGTCGAAGGGCGCCCCCTCCCACTCCCTGCGCCGCTTGCGCCGGCCCCGGGCCGCACCCCAGCCGCCGGTGGCCTCGCTGACGGGTGGCGCCTCGGGGTAGAGGAAGTCACCAGACTGCAGCAACGCCGGAAGCGCCTGCGCCGCGGTGGCGCTCGGGGCCATTGTTACGGACCCGGACTGCACCACGGAGGGCAGGGTCTGGCCCGAGGTGAGGGTGATTGTGGTCTCGGTATGGGTGACGGCACCGCTCTGGCTGAGCGCCGGTAGCGTCTGGGTAGCCGTCGCGCTGACGTTCTCTGTGTGGGTGATCGAGCCGCTCTGCTCGAGCGCGGGCAGGCTCTGAGCCGAGCTTGCGGTGATCTCCTCGGCGACCGTCCCCTGCTGCGTCAGCGCGGGGAGGGTCTGGGCACCGGTGGCGCTCATTCCCTCGGTGTGGGTGACCGCTCCGGCCTGCTCCAGGGACGGGAGCGTCTGCGCCGCTGTTGCGCTGAAGGTCTCGGTGACCGACCCGGACTGGCTGAGCGCGGGCAGGCTCTGTGTCGCGGTGGCGCTCACGTTCTGCGTGTGAGTCACCGAGCCCTCTTGCGTCAGCGCGGGCAGGGTCTGCGCTGCGGCGGCGGAAAGGGTTTCGGTGACGGCCCCTGCCTGGGCGATGGATGGCAGGCTCTGCGCGCCGGTCAGGCTTATGCCCTCGCTCAGCGTTCCCGCTTGCTCGAGCGCCGGGAGGGTCTGCGTCGCGGTGCCGCTAACTGTCTCGGTGATCGAGCCCGACTGCGTTAGCGCGGGGAGGGCCTGGCCCGCGGTCGCGCTCACATTCTCCGTATGGGTCACTGAGCCGGACTGCGTTAGCGCCGCCAGGGTCTGCGCCGCCGTGACCGAGACGTTCTCGGTGTGGGTCACAGAGCCCGACTGCGTCATCGCAGGCAGGACCTGCACCGCGGTGGCTGTGATCTCGAGAGCGGCGGTTGCCGATTGAGTCAGGGCAGGCAGCGCCTGCGCTGAGGTCGCCAGGAACTCCAGCGAGACGTTCGCGGACTGCAGAACAGCCGGCAATGTCTGCGCGGATGTCGCCGAGAATGTCTGCACGACGCTCGCGGATTGGCTCAGCGATGGTAGCGTCTGAGCCCCAGATCCGATGAATTCCTGCGCGCCGGTCGCGGCCTGCTCTATTGCCGGGAGTGTTTGCGTCCCGGTCCCGGTTGCGCCGGCCGCAGCGCCCGTCCCAAACGAATAGAACACCGAGGGCGGCTCCAGCGCCATTAGCTGCTCAGCCTGCGCCGGCCAACTCGCGCCGTTCTGGGTGGCGGTAACGCCTGTAATCAAGTCTCGGACATTGTCCGGGTCAGTTAGGTCGACCAGGTGCGCCCAGTCGTGGCTCAAGGCCAGCGGCGAGAGCCCGTTGGCGAGCGCGATAATCTCCGCGTCTTCCATGATGTCTTGCGACACGAAGGCGTAGGCCAGTTCGGCCTTATACATGCGGGTCGAACTCAGGTCAGAGCTGCGAGCACCGATGTGCAGATTGCCGGTCGGCGTCGATGCACCAGTGCCCGGGTTGCTTCCCGAGGAAACGGTGAGCGTCGTCCCGCCCCACGGAACCCAGCGCATCTTGTGCTGCGTCGTTCCAGGGCCGGTGCCCTGAACGGCAACGCCCCAAACGCCATCATCAATGTCTCCCGTGTCAATGCGCTTGGTGTTCTCATTTTCGTACTTCCCGAACCAGTCATTCGGATACGAAGCCCCGGCGCTGTCCTCGGCCATGTACAGGTGATAGCTGTTTACGGACGTTCCGGCGCCCGCGCTTATAACATAGGGGTAGCTCGACCCAGCCGCGCGGCCTGATGGAACGCGATAAAGAATGCCAAAGGAATAGCTATCGTCCGCATCAATCTGAGCGGCAGAGCCGACGGTGTAGTACCGCGTGGTGTTGCCGCTGCCGAAGTCCGTTGCCACGTCAGGCCGCCGTGTAGTTCAGCCGGAAAGTGTGCAGCTCCAGATCGCCCGTTGCTGTGTCGCTGGCGTTGTTGGCGTCGCGACGGATCCGCACCTTCACCCAGTCATCCGCCGCCACGCTGTCAGCATTGGTCAGCGTGATAGTCAGGTTGGTGGGATAGCCTGCCGTTGCGCGCACCGCCGTCGCTGCACTGGTATTCACCGTGTCGTAGCTGTCCGTGTCCAGGTCGGCAGAGTCCGCAGGCGTCACCGCCATCACCTCGACCGCCATGATGACGTTGCCGCTGGTGGCGCTGGTCATGGCGAATATGAACTCAGCCTCCAACCCAGAGCTGTAATCCGCCGGCATCTGGAATTTGAACGCGGCCAGCTCGTCGGTGGTGTCGTCGAACAGAAGGACGCCCGTGCCGTTGTTGCGGATGTAGCCGGGTGGATTGGTGGCGTCGAGATCGAGCGCCTCGACTTTCGGTTGTATTTCGCTCACGGGTCAACCTCCCCGGCGTTAATGATGTCCTTGTAATCCTGCACCGTGGCTGCTCGTGTGCGCGTGTTGGTGGCCATGAAGGACGCCGGGATGGCGTCTCGAATATTCGCGGTGCCGCCGGTGGTGGCCTTTATCGCGAGCAGAGTCGCCTGCACTTCATCGAGCCGGTTGATGATGTAATTGTCTCGCTTGTTGAACACCTCGGCAGCCGCGCGAATATGGAACCCAGACTCGGCGTTGATATCCACTTCGTCGACCGCGAGGCCGCGATTCAGCGCGCTGAGGGCAGCGCTGATGGCGGCATCGGTTGCGGCCTGCTCCGGAGCGGTCTGCACTTCTGGGCCAGCGCCTACGGCATCCCAGTCGGCGGGCGCCTTCCAGTAGATACCGGGCACGCCTGCCACTGCCGTCATGTCAGGACTGTGCTTCCAGGCGGGCTCGGGGAAATCAGGCGTGTGGACGCTGCGCCGAAACTCCAGCGTGGTGCGGTGGATCACATCCATTGTTAAACCCTGTATAGAGAGTAGGACGCAAATCAGCTTTCCGGCTGGGTCACGGTCCACGCGGTGAGTTCAACATTGGCACCGGTAACAATCGCAACCGTGTTGAAGTTGAAATCCGCGCCGCTGGTGCCGGCCTCGCCGTCGATATGGTCGTCGAGCGGTGTGCTGCCGTCGTTGGTTGAACTCGCGCGGCAGTAGCCCACGGTGGCGGTGGCGTCCGCGGAGGAGTCCGCGGTTACGGTCGAGGCGGTTGCGGTTGCGCCGGGCGCTGCATCGCCGGCATTTCCGAATGCTGGGTCCGTGCAGGCAAGCGTGAACAGCAAGGTTCCGGTGGCGGCGGTGTCGGGGTCGGTCGGCTGCGCACCGCTTCGCCCGGTCACGACCGCGTTGCTGGTGCCCTCGTCGAGGTTGTCGACCGCGGAGTCGCACATCAGGATGGCGACCTCGTTCGAGATCCGGGTGTTCAGCGCGCCCGCCGCAAGCGAGGGCGTCCCCTCAGGAAGATCGTCGACAACGTCGCTGCCTGCGGCGCGCTCCTCGGCCTCGCCGGCGTAGATCGGCCAGTACCGCAGCACGTTCTTGGTGATGGTCTCGCGCACGGACTTTGGTAGATTGAGCCGCTTGCGCTTCATGAGTGACCACGGCGCCTCGACCTCGACCGCATGCACGCCGATCAGGCGCCGGTCGACCTGCACGCTCCCGAGCGCGCCCTCGATGTGACCGCCGTCCATGTCGACAGCGAGCTTGCTTCTGAGCAGGTCCTTGAGCACGTCCTCGCTTCGCGCAGGGAAGGCGCTCCCGGACAGGCGCGCGAATTCCTTTTTGGTCTTCGCGGCCATGTACTCCTGGATGGCGGTGACGAGGTAGTCGAACTCGTCCTTGTAGCTGAAGTTGTGAAACTGGCCCATGACCCACTCGGGGTCGCGCAGGAACTGCCCCGCGTAGAACCGCGCGGCCTGGTCAAGGGTCTCTGTGTTAATTGCACGCATCGTTGTTTCCTCAGTGGATTGCTTCTATCTGCGCGACCGCAACGGCCAACGCCTCGTCGGACTGGTCGGTTGACAAGAACTGCATGACAGCCTGCTTCGTGACCTCGCGCTCCATCGCCAAGTCGTCTACCTTCGCATTGACGCTCGACACCGCCTGCGAGACATCCTGCAAAACTTCCTGCATCTGCTGTCGCATGTCCTGCAATAACAGCAGCATTGCGGCATCGGAGCCGGACTGCTGCTCTGGGGCGGGCTCGCTCTGCTGCTGCGACGCGGTGGTGCTGGCGATGTAGGCGACCGCGACATCGGCCTCGGCCTTCTCTCGCGCCTCGACCACCCCGGCCTCCGCGGCCGCCAGCTTCGCCTGGTGCTCCATCTCCGCCTCGCGGGCCTTCTGCATGAGCTCCATGCTTTTGTCCTCGAGCTTCTGCTCCAGTTCCGCAATGATGGCGACTTGCTGCTCGGACTCCATTCCAGCCTCCTCCAGCGCCTGCTCCATTGCCTGCACCCGTGGGGCGATCTCCGCGAGCAGTCCCTGGCGAATCATCTCCGCCTGCTGCTGCCCGGCCTCCATGCCCTCGCCGCGGGCCTCCTCGAGCTGCTGTATCTCAGGCGGTAGCATTGCCTTCAGGCGCTCCGCCATCTCGTCGCTGTCGGGCCAGTCCATCGCCTTGACCAGCTTGTCGCCCATGACCGCCCACAGCTGCGGATTGTGCTGCAGCACATCCCCGATGGCCTCGGCCTGCTCCTGCCGCTTGGTCTGGTAGCTGGGGCCGGTGGACACAACCACGTCGTACTTGCCTACGGTCGGGTTGTAGATCCCCTTGCCCTCTTCGTCCTCGGCGTAGGCCACCTCGAGCTCTGGGTCAATCTGCGCGAAGTCGGCCTCCCCGTCCTCGCCCAGGATGCGCGCGACGCGGGGCACGTCGTAAATCTTCGGGATGATGTCCAGCAGCACCACCCCGGCATAGCGCATCGCCTGCGCCAGGTTGTCGACGAAGTGGAAGGTGCTGACCTGTGACTCCTGCTGCCGCGCGCGAATCGCACGCCCGGAGCTCGCGTTCGACTCCGCGCCCATGGACTCGTTGAACTGCCCGCTCGCGCTCTTGACGTCGTCGGCGGTGCGCATGAGCGCGTCCACCAGCCCGACCTGCAGCGGCACCGGCGGCACACGCTGCGGCGGAGGCAGCGGGTTGCCCTGCCCGTCGTAGGCCCGATAGGGCAGAACCGGCTTGTTGGAGGTGTTGAGGGTGGCGTAGTCCTGCTCGTAACCCTCAATGCTTTCCATCGGCGCCATGAGCGGTTGCTTCGGGGACACCCCGCCGTGCTCTGCGATGGTGCTCGAGAGCAGGTTGTACATGCGGCAGGGGTCCATGATGTCCTGAGTCAATCCCCGGGTCCGGCGCCGGTTTTTGACGATGGACTCCTCGCCGACGACGCGGGCGTAGGGGATGTATTGGCTGGGGAACAGCCCCTGGTCGAGGATGCCGTCGCCGTGCAGCAGGTACCAGCGCACCTTGATGTCGCGGGCGTCCCACTCCGACATCACCTGCGGGCGCTCGGGAACGTCGCCGTACTGCTCCTGGTACTGCTCCGCGCTGGCGCGGGTGCCGTCGTAGAGCGCGAGCATGCGGGTTTTCTCGCCCATGAACTTGCGCCAGTAGCGCGTGAGCGCGATGCGTGGATTGCGCGCGCTGGCGCCAATCGGCTCGATGCCCTCCCAGTGGGTGGCGGACTCGGCCTTCTTCGCCCCGAACTCCTCCTTGAGCGCGGCCAGGGTCGCCATCTCATCGTGCAGCAACCAGTTCGCGTCCTGGCCCGAGGGGAACTCGAAGTACGGGTCCATGTGCACCGCGGTGGTGTTCGTAACCGGCTTGATGCAGGCCTCCTGCAGATTCGACATCGGCTCCACAAGCTGCGTCGCGACCCGGATGTAGCCAAGCCCGGAGACGACCGCCGAGTGCACGGACATGTCGTAGGCAACCTCGGCCATGGAGTTGTTCTGGATGTTGCGCAGGATGCCATTCAACATCTTCGCGGTCTTGACGTCGGCCTGGTCGTCGACCGGGTTGACCCGGATTTGCGGGCGGGACATGCGGATGCTGTTGGTGACCACCCGGCGGTGGCTTGCTGCCTTGTTGATGGTGAGACAGGGCCGCGGGTTGGTGGGGTCGCGCTCGCGGAAGCTGCGCAACTCCTCCGGCCACTGGTCGCCGGCATCGAAGGCCATGCACTCGTCGTGCTTGCGGCGGAACTCGCTCTCGGCCTCGTTGGCCTCCTTCCAGCGGTCCATGGCCTCCTCGAGGATGTCGCCGTCGGCGGAGTCTTTCTTCGAGCGTTTCTTCGCGTAAGCCATCATGCCATCCATCCGTGTGGGCCGCGGAGCGCGTGCGAGTAGGGGTTACTGGGCGCGGGCTGCCTGGGCTCATGCCGCGGCTTGACCATCTGCGGGAACAGGTCCGCGAGCACCCAGACCCAGGCATCCGCGCGGTTGGGGCTGCCGTCGCCGGTGTAGCCGTAGGTGGTGAAGGCGCACAGTTCGCTTTCTAGCTTGGTGAAGCGCCCCCGGTGCCGGACCCGGCCCTCGTCGTAGAGCGGAGAGAAGGGCTCCGCGCGCCGCACCTTGCCGCGGGATGCCTTGACCGATCGATAGGGAGTGTCCGTGCGCGCGGTCTGGATCACATGCTTGACCATGGCCCCGCCGAAGTTGTCCTCCCCGAGCACAATGTCGGCCTCCCATCGGTCGTAGGCGTCGGTGGCGACCTTGCCCCAGGTCTTCGGCCCGGCCTTGATGGAGATGTCCTCCAGCAGGTAGGCGTTGCCGTCGGACCCGAGCCCGCCGACCACGATCCCAATCTCGTCGTTGCCGGCGTTGTCGATGTCGTCCGCCCCCGAGGGGTCGACGCCGACCGCGATGCGGACCATGTCCGGCAGCTCGTCGTCGGTCGCGCGCCACTTCTCGACCGTGACCTCGTCGAACAGCGCGTACTCCAGCTGGTCTGCGTACTCGCCCTCGTAGAAGCGCATGCGCAGCCGCGGCGGCAGGCTCGCGAGCTCGTCGAGGTATTCCTTCGGCAGGTTCGCGGAGTTGTCGAGCGGATTCATGCGCACCACCGCGACCCGGTTCGGATTCGCGAGCGCCTTGCCGGTGTCGGGGTCCACCTTGGCGTGGAACAGCTTATAGCACCAGTGGCTCTTGGTCGGCGAGTTGAGGTCGTAGTACATCTTCAGCGACAGCTGCTCGCGCTTGCCGTTGAAGTCCTGCTGCACCTTCTGCGCGAGTCGGGTGACCGCGACCTGGCGGGAGGAGTAGGGAATCTGCGAGCACTCGTTGAGAAAGATGGTGGCGTGCTCCTGTCCCAGAATCTTCTCCACGCGCTGCTTCTCGTCGAGCCCGCCGAGCCATATCTTCGACATCTGCCCAAGGTCGACGTACCACTCGGACTTGTTGATGCGGTAGTCCGCGCCGGGGAAGCACGAGGACATCACCTCCGGCAGGGTCTGCGCCACGACCGATGCCAGCAGGTGCGAGTGCCGAAAGCGCAGCACCGCGTGGCTCGAACCCGCTGCCTTCAGCGCACGCATGACCACCCCGCGGACGAAGCCGAAGGTCTTGCCGGAGCGCGAGCCCCCGTCGGCGCCGACATGCATCGCCGGCCCGGCCATGAGCCGCAGCTGCTCGACCTGCTTCGCTGTGAGCTCAAATCGCGGCATCGAGATTCGTGACGTGGAAGGTCATGGGCTTGTCGGGGTCGGAGGAGTGCTCGACGGCCTTCTTCTGCGGGTAGAGATAGGGCGCGACGATCTTGGCGCACTGGACCCGGAGCTCGGGCTCTACCTCAGGGGCGGCCCCGGGCGTCGCCGGGGGCTGTCCGGGCGCGGGGGGAATGCAGCCGGTCTGGGCAATCATCGCCAGCCAGGCGATCGGGTCCCAGCCCGGAGCCGCGGCCTCGATGATCGCCGCCATCTCCCGGGTGCGCTTGTTCTTCACCCCCGGGGGGCGGCCGCCTGTCTTTTTTCCCTGCGCCATGCAGGCGCTATAGCACATTCTGCCGGACAGTTATGTCCGGGCTAGTCCTTCGCCTCCCATAGCTTGCACAGGAATCGCTCGGTGACAAACATCGTCGCTCTGTATTCCTCGGCGTCGACAATCCAGGCATCCGCGGAGGTGTCGTCGTATCTGATCGCGGTGCAGACCCATGTGGGATATCTCGGCTTCGGAATCAGCCGATAGCTGTGCTCGACGGCGTGCTTGCAGTCGCTGCAGTTCACTCCCCATCCCTCGCGGCGTCGAGGATCCGGGCCTTGCCCCTGGCGACGGTGATCTTCCTGGCGACGAGCTCCTGCAGCCCGAGCAGGGTGTCGAAGCGCAGCACCGTGGCCCCGGCGCGGGCGCGGCGGAGGGTCCGGCGGTCGACGTCCAGGTAGCGCGCAATCTCCTCGTCACCGGTGCCGGCCTTGCGCAGCGCCTCGAGGAGTTGCTGCACCAGCTCGATGGCGTCCACCTGGCGCTGTAGCTTGCTCATAGTCGACCAGCCCCTCAGAACAACCCCATTTGCGACTCCAGCCGCTCCTGGGTCTCGCGCTCTTTGGCGAGCTTCTCCAGCTTGTCGTTGACCTTGGCGCGGACGAACTTCCCCAGGCCCTGGGGGTCGAGTTGGTGCTTCTCGGCCTGGACCTTGACGGCCTCGGTGAAGGCGCTGCTGTAGTCCTTGGCGCGGACGCAGAGCGCCTCGAGCTCGCCGAGTGTCTTGCTGTCAATCATGAGTTCTGGTCCCTCCAGGTGACGGCGACTGCGAGCGCTGCCCACAGGTCCTTCTTGAATCCGTACAGCGGGCCCGGCGCCTTCTTGAGGCCGATGGCCTTGTCCTTGCCGGGCCCGAATCGGTCGATGAGCGCCTGGCGCACGTTGGAGTCCTTGGCCCGGGAGTCGTGGCATAGGTGCAGCTTCACATCGAGTCGCTTGATGCGCTCGACCCGGCTGCACCAGCACTCGTGGAATCGCCCGGACCAGTAAACAGTCTCAAATACGGTCTCTCCGACAGCCATCCCGTAGCTTGCGACCTGCTCTATCACCAGCACCGAGCCTGTCGAGCGGGAGAATGGGCGCAGCCTCTCCAGTAACTCGAGGCGCATGGCCTCGTTATCCAGAATGCGCTTACTGAACACAGTCCCCCGCTCGTCGAGCACGACCAACGCCGAGCGCACGTTGCCGGGGTCGAGGCCGTAGACCCAGGGGCTCATGAGTACAGGAACCCGACGCGGGCCTTCGCTCGCTCCCAGGCATCCGCGATATCGTTCTCCCCTGCCTCGCGCAGCGCGGTGAGCAGGTGGTAGTCGGCGACCGCGTGGCACAGCTCGGTGTCTGAGTCCCAGCCGCCCTTGAGGCTGTCGATGCAGTCGATACGGTATCGGCGTTGGTCTTGGGTCATGCGTCGATCCAGAAGCCGAGGCGGTCGTGGTCCTCGTCCTCGACGAAGCGCAGACCGTCGGCCGGCGGCATCTCACGCCACGAGCGCTTGCTCTCGTAGACAGGCCAAGCCTGTGTGTTGCCCCAGCGGAAGCTCTGGTTGGTCTGGAAGCTGACCCCGACCACCTTGCCGTCGATGTACTCCCAGTTCGTCGGCCCCTCTATCCCGAAGGCCTGCATTGGAGACCAGGGAGAGCCCTCCAGCGTGCGGCCAACGATTCGCCAGAGCGCGGGCTTGCTGACGGCGAGATGGTCCTTGCCCGGCGGCTCATGCAGCGCCTCCGCGACCCGGACCACCGCCCCGCTCTCGTCGAAGTCGACGCTCAGGTGCCGACCGGTGAATATCTCGCACCAGAAGCTGCCCGCCGGCAGGAACTCGGTGCCCTTTGTGATTCTCACGGAGCGAGACCCCATGCCCATCCCGGTCAGGTCCATCACCTGGCGCACGATGTAGACGCCTGCCTGAGGGACAGGAACCCCGGCCGGGCCGCACCGGTGCTTGAAGTGGTCAGCCAGCAACAGCTTGTCCAGCATCCAACGGTGCTCGCCGGCGGCGGCCCACTCGTCGGCGATCGTCCACGGGTCAGTCATGTCAGCTGCCCCCTTCCGAGAGGTCCCAGGCGTCCTGGAACTCCCCGCACCAGCCGTTTTCGGGCACCTCAGGCCACTCGGAGTCCCAGTTGTCGCTCCCTCTTAAGAGTTGTTGAATATCCACACTGATATATCAGTTCAATCTACTCTTCAGCCTCGCCCAATGACGGTACCGCACCCCGGACACGAATGTCCATGCCTCACTAGCCGCGGAAATATCCCGGGCGACCCGGGTCTTTATTCGCAACTATCTCCAATAGATACCCCTCTTCCTGTTGTTTCGTTGTTACCTGTCCGCGCAAATAACATTCACAACATGGCGACCGGCTCAACTCAGACCGGGTCACGGTTTGTGCCTCGTGTCACGCTACAGTTTCGGCTCGAATCTTTATCGTGACTCTCGGCCAGCAGGATTCTGACCTTCCGCAGGGTCGTCCAGGGCATCGGCTCCCGCTCGGGCGCCTCGTACAGCCGCAGGGTCGGCGTGCGCTCCCAGGGCATCACAGGCATCCACGGCGGCCGCTTCCGGCTGTCTCTCGGGGGCTTGCCGCTCATTTCCGGCCTCGGCCAGCCTGGGGCCGCTGAGAGCGCCTGAAGGCGGGCCTCCCGACGACCTCCGCGAACACCGAGGTCAGTTCCCCTAGGTCCTCCATGCCCCAGGCGATGTCGTCCTCCCGGTCCAGCAGCCACTGCCTGAGCAGGGCGGTGCTCCACGAGGAGAGCCTGACCTCCCGCCGGGGCTTGCCGCTCAATGCCGCGACCTCCGAAGGTTCAACTCATGCAGTTCCTCGCAGGCATCGTGCAGCGCCGAGTGCAGGTGAACGTGAGCGGGGTCGAGCCGGCGGGCGGTTTCCCCCACCGAGCCCATCGGCTTGACCTGCGCCAGGATGGTGAGTTGCGCCAGCCACACCTGCGAGAGCACCCAGCACAGCGGGACGTCGCCATCGAGACTGGCCTCCAGCAGGTCCCGGGCCTGGTCGTAGGCGAACAGCACCTGCTCCCGGGTGGCGGCGACCACGTCGACGCGCTCGCTGTCCTCCTCGATCAGGCTCTCGCTGGGTTTGTCGGTCATCGGCTCTCTCCTGCTCTTTGTGCTCGAAGTCGTTGCCTGTCAGTCCGCGGGGTACGGGTAGTAGCCGGGCCCCAAGCCCGGCGTGCTACTCCTACCCCACCCCCTCTCTGAGGCCCGTCTTAGGCGCCCAGGAGAAGATCCTGGCTCGGGCTCGCCGGCTACCTCCAAAGGTAGCCGGCTACCGGTAGCCCGGGCCTCCTTTAGGCTACCTGGTTACTTTGGCTACCTCGCTACCTCCTGGCTACCTTTTGCGGATGTACTGGCTACCTTGGCTACCTTTGCGAGCAATGCGGATTTACTGCTGTTTGATGCGCCGCAGCAACTCTCGTAGAGCGACCGCAGCCTGTAGCGGTACGACGCCATTTCCGAGGCAGCGAAGCTGGTCCGCTCGGGATGCGTCCACCACCAGGGGAGCCCCATCAGCCAGGACACGAAGCCCGGGTTCAATCGCCGGCTGGAGGGCGGGCTCGATGTCTCCCCAGTCTCCCTGGGGACCGGGAGGAAAGAGTGCTCGACCTGATTCACGAGCTGCTGCCCGGCTGTCTCCCTGCCCTCCGCCCGTCGGGCTTGGCTCTCGGCGGAATTGGGCGTCCGATAGTCCCGCGCCGCCGGTGTCGCCCATCGCCGCCCCGCGCTGTCCCCGGTGCTGACCGCATCGCTGAGACTCACTCCCTGATGCGCCGCCGACCCTGGCGCGTTCCGGCTCCCGCTCGATTTCGCGTCGCCCGCGGTCACCGTCGGCCACATCTGCCGCGCCCAGGTATCGAGGCTCGGGGTCCCCTTGCTCGGGCGACTGTGCTCCACCTGGCCCTCGTTCTGGCTGCTGCCGTAGGGCGTCGCGCTCGGCGTCGGGTACTCGTTCCGCGAGTATGAAACAGCGCTCGCGCCGGTGCGGGGCGCCAACATCGGACGCTCGTAGGCAGAGCCACTCCGCAGCGCACCCGATTTCGGCAAGGTCGTGCAGAACGCGGTCGAGTCCTCGAATAGTGATTGCTGAGACGTTCTCAGCGAACAGGTACCGGGCTCCACTGTCGCGATAGGCGCGGAAAAGCTCTGACCAGAGCCCGGAGCGCTCGCCGCTGATGCCGGCCCCGGTCCCGGCTTGGCTGATGTCCTGGCAGGGGAAGCCCCCGAGCACCCACTCCACCCCCTGAAATGGGGCAAGGTCGAGCTCGGTGATGTCGCCCGCCCAGACAGGCGCCGGCTCCAGGGCCTCGTCCTCCATCCTGTCCAGGAGCAGGCTCGCTGCGAACACGTCCCGCTCGACGTAGCCCACAACCCGTCCGGCGGTGGCGCACTCCCATCCGAGGTCGAGCCCTCCGACGCCAGAGAAGACAGAGAGCGCAGTTGCTCGGGTAGCAGCCACATCAGAGGTACACATAGCGGCCGTCGAAGCGAACCGAGCCCGCTTTCTGCAGCCGCTGCCTGATTTTGTAAAAGTCCTGCTTGGCGTATTTCCCACTGAGAATTCCCTCCTCCACGAGCCGCACGCGCCACTCCCGGGTGCTGACCCGGGCCTGCTCGACCGGCAGCGCGGCAGCGTCCAGTGTGTCCTGGTGGTCGCGGTAGATCGCCCGCAGGACATCGAGGGCCTCGTCTCGAACCTCCCCGGAAGCACCGCTGTCGGCCACCTCGCCGCTCTCAGAGACCGCAGCGGACTCATAGCGCTGGGTTGGGTGCCCGAACTCGTCGGTGCCAACAGAGAGCTTCACAGGCTCGATGCGGTAGCGCAGCGCCGGGGGCGGCTCGAAGTCCTTGGTCTTGGTCGTGGCCAGGGTCAGCTCCGGGCCGCTGGCCTCCAACCGGTACTCGAAGTCGCAGGCCGCCGGCAGGGCGCTGGCGCCGCGACCGCGCTCGGACTCCTGGTGCCCGGGATGGTGGAGTTCCAGCACGGTGGCCCCGAAGGGTGTTCGCAGCCAGCGGTCGACCATCATGACGTGCTGGCCCATGTCCGAGTTCGAGTTCTCGTCCCCGGGCCCGAAGTTACGCGCCAGGGTGTCACTGAAGATGGCCGCCGGATTCCGCCCCCAGCGCGCGACGTGCGCCCGTATCTCCTGGTGCAGGAGCTGCACGGCCTGCTCGTCGCCGATCGGGACCGCCTGCTCGGTGAACACCAGCAGGTCGTTGACCTGGTAGCCCGTGAGCGCCTGCCAGGCGGCGATGCGCCGCGCGATCCCCCCGTGGCCCTCGCCGACCACGTACACGACCGGGCCCTGCTCGGTCTTGCGGCCCTGCACCGGCAGCCCCAGGGAGATCCGCAGCGCCCAATCCAGCGCCACCAGGGACTTGCCGGCGCCCCACTTGCCGAACAGCACACCGTAGGTGTCCTTCTCCATCAGCCCCTGGATGAGGAAGTCCGGCGGCCCGGCGCGCTCGAGCATCTTGGTCGCGGGCACCAGCTTCGGTCTCGCCGGCAGGGGGATCCCGGTGACCTCCGCGAGCCGCTGCGGGCTCATGTCCGATGCTCCGGCGCGGTCCTTCTCATCGGTAGACATGGGTCGGTGTCTCTCCTCCTATGACGACCACGCGGGTCGCGCCGTCTCGGAAAAGGCTCGCCGCCAGCCGCAGTTCCTGCTCCGGGTCAGAGACCCCAGCGCGGACCACGAGCACCGGTAGCCCGAAGGTCGCCTTGCTCCACGTGAAACAGGCCGGGTCGGAGTCCGGGGGGCAGGCCACGGCGCGGCCCTCGCGGGCGGTGTGGCTTGCGTCGCGGGCCCTGCGCCAGGCCTTGGAGCCGACATAGACCGTCAGCTCTGGGTAGCCCGGGCGGAGATGCTTGCTGAAGGGCGGCGACTTCCCCCTCGACTGGCTATTCAAAGTCGAGCCTCCCGTAGCACCTCTGCCGGGCGACCGAGAGCTTCCTCGCTAGCCAGTCTTCTTGCTCCACCTCCGGGGAGTGCCCCATCGAGCGCAGCGGCAGGTGCGCCCGGTAGCGGGAACTGTCGACCTCCCCAGGGACCCCGTCGCACATATGCGCTGGATTGAGGACCCCAAACCGATATCCGCGGGGGACCAAGGCGCACTCGAAGGCGTCCTCGCCGCAGGCGCGGGGCGCATCTGGCGGGAGCATTTGCTTGAGACACCAGCAATAGACCCACGCATCCTGCCTAGCGACGGGGCTTGCAGCCTTCTGGGCCCTGTCGTCCAGTGACGTGTAATGCATGAGCGGCCAAGTGGGGAACACACTCACAGCGGCAGGCTCTCTTGTCGGCACTTGTCGCAGGATGGCCCGCGGCAGATGCAGGCCTCGGGGTGCTGGCAGAGCCGCTGCTTGCAGCCCATGCGGTGCATGCACTCGGGGCAGGGCGCTGTGAGGCTGCCCTCGGCCGGCTGTGGGCCCTCCTGTCGCAGTGTCGCCAGCCACGCAAGCGCGGCGTTGACCTCGCGCTTCGAGGGCCTCCTGGGGCCTCTGCGCACGGCTAGGCCGCCTCAGGCGACAGCAGGACCCGCGCCAGCTTCTGCAGGTGCAGATAGCGCGGGTTCTGGATGACCCCCTGCGCGAGCTTGCAGAGCCAGGAATAGGAGACACCGGCCTCCTGCGCAATCTGGGGCCACTCGCCCTTGCGCTGGTTCAGCTCCTCGACCACCTGCTTGAGTGTGTCCGGCATCACAATCCTCTATCACGAAAGTGCTTGACCCCATCGGTCACTATCAGTATCATGCTAGCCATCAAGTGACAACGCCCAGACACCAGGAAGCAGACATGAGCACACATCAGAGCATCTACCGGGCGCGGCTAGATCGAATGACGTTTGGCGAGCTTTGGGACCTGGCGGTGCTGCTACGGAAACATCAGGACGCAGAAATTGCCATGGGTGACGCCTATCCGGACGCACTGCGAGACGCCATCGAGGATCACATGTTCCCGCAAAGGGAAACCACATCATGAGCGGCCTACACGCGAGGGCTCACCTTGAGCGGCAGATGCTGGATTCAATCACCCTCGACGACATCCGGCACATGCTGATGGCGCTGGGTCTGGGTGAGACCGAGATTCGGCAGCGACTCAAGGCGCACGGGCCGACCGCAAGCACCGAGGCGGTGCTGCGGGTCCTGTCCGAGACCCGGGAAGGTGTCGGGGCCAAGCTGCACAGCGCCAGTGGTGGCCGTCGTGTCTAGCCCCTACCACCTGACCCGCGCGCCGGACCATGACTATGAGCGCCTGCTTCGCTGGCTCTCGAAGAAAGGCGACCGCGCCAAGCTGAACATCACCCTGCGAACCCAGCAGATCACCAAGGCCGACCTGATGCTGTGGCACTCGCAGTACGGCGGCTTCTCTCTCGAAAAACTCGACGGCACCACCTACGTCGTCAAGGAGACTTCACCATGAGCATCTATCAGGCAATCGAAGAGCAGGTGTGGGGGCATCCCAGCATCAGCGTCAGCGACGCCGCCGCGCGGGTCGACGACGCCGACAGGATGATCGACGACATCGCGAATCAGTGGCGCGCGGACGAGGAACTCTACAAGGTCATCGCCGGCACCGTGCGCGATGCGATACAGACCTACGAGTCCGAGCACGACGACAGCGGCGGCGGCACGGAGGTCGACGAGCTGGACTTCGACGAGGAGCTGTCGTGGTGATGGCGCTGCGGCACCTCACCGACGAGGACCTCATCGCCGTCGGCAACAGCTACGGCAATGACCTGTCGTACTACGTGGCCGGCTGGGACTATCCCGAGAGCGCTGCCCGCGAGCGCGCTGCGCACAGCCGCTGTCGCCGCAAGGCGCTGCCGGTGCACGAGGAACTCAAGCGCCGCGGCCTGCGCACGGACGCGCCGCTGCTGGTCTCGCTGGGCACAGGGAGCGGCACACCATGACCGATGTGTTCAGCGATGCCGGAGACCACCCCAATCTGCAGGAGCGTGTCTGGCTTGAGCAGTGCAGCGACGGGCACCGGATGGTGCAGTGGGTAACAACCGCCGGCCGGGTGACTGTGTGCCCGGTGTGCGAGGCGAGGCGAGCCATGGAGAGCCCTGGGCCGCAGCCGACCGTCAGGGAGTGGACCGGCGACGCCGCCGCGGGCTACAGGGAGGACCTGAGCAAACTTACGTCCCAATCCTACTGGGAGGACTGCCTGCACGATGGTCCGAACCAGGCGGTCCTGTACGCGCTCTCGCGGGCTATCTACCTAGCCTACGATTGCCAGAGCCAGGGGTTGAACGAGTCCGCGGCGCAGATGCTTCGCGTCGCTGCGAAGGAGATCAAGAAGCAGCAGTCGGACACCAGCAACACATCAAAGGATGAGCGCGATGAGTGAGATCACATTACCTGAAGTCGTTATCCATGAGGTGGACCCCGCCGAGCACAAGGCCGTCGCTGTGATGACCCCGGGGCACCTGATATCGCAGGCAATCGACCGCGACGCCGATGTCGAGAAGCTGGCTAAGCTGATGGACTTGCAGGAGCGCTGGGACGCGCGAGCAGCGCGCTCGGAATACTTCGCCGCGCTTTCTAGATTCCAGGCCTCGGTGCCTCCGATCCCGAGAGGGCGGGAGGTAAAGAAGCGCGACGGCACGCTGATGTATCGCTATGCGCCGCTCGACGACGTGCTGAGGGCCATCAAGCCAGTGCTATTGCAGTGCGGTCTGTCGTACCGATGGGAAACCGAGAGCGCCGACGAGGAGCTCCGCGTCACCTGCTATGTGACGCATGTCAGCGGTCACACTGAAACCACCAGCGTATCCATTCCAGGCATCGCCGGGCACGGCACGAACTCCGCGCAGGACCGGGGCTCGGCGATCTCCTACGGCAAGCGCTACAGCTTGACCAACGCACTGGGACTGCAGCCGGAGGACGACGACGACGCCGGCAGTCTCGCCGGCACCGGGCACCTTGAGGTGCTCTATCGCATGGTGGACGTGCTGCGCGACCCGGACGTTCTTTCGGCGGTGGCGATGGTGAAGAATGGGCTAAACGACGACGACGATCTCGAGAAGGCCGCCGAGGCCTACGCTGAGCTCAGTAAGGACGAGGTTGCCGCGCTGTGGGTGGCGCCCAGCAAGGGCGGTGTGTGGAGCACCAAGGAGCGCAAGCGCATCAAGGAGGACAGCGAATTCCAGTCCATGGTGCAGACCCGCCGCGATGAGTCCGACTGGCACAACAGGAACCACTGAGATGGTGCCGCTTCTCACGCACCTGATGGCCTTCGTTCTCGGCATCCTGGTCGGGCTGGCCTTCTACTGGCTGGTCGACCGCGACCAGCTCCGAGAGGCCGCCGACACCGGGGAGTTTCATCTCGACGACGACGACTACGGAGTGATCAAGAAAGCGCGCACCAGACGCGAGAACCGCCGCGGGCACGCGAGGAGGAAAGGATGAAACCTGAAACACTACGCAAAGCGTGTGAGCTGGCTGGATTAGAACATAGCATGCCCTGCGATGGCTGGGACTGCTGGTGGATTCCGGGAGGCTATGAGGATCATGGAATGGGCGATGAACACCCCGCCCTCCTCCCGCTGGTGGCTGAGCGGCTGGTGAGTGAAATCCATGAACGCCCCGATCTCTGGTTGTGTCGGTATGAGGATGCGCTTGATTGCATGTGGGACAGCATGGCTTTGTACGCCGAAGCACAGTACCGCATCCTAGCCGCCATGGTCGCGTTGGGCGAACTCACCATCGAGAAGGCGCAGGCCGAGCTGGAGGAGGGGTGATGCTATCAGCCACCACATCGTGGGAAAAACAAGCACGTAGGTGCGAGAAAATCATTGCCGAGGAGCGAAAAATGGGATTGAAGGCATTAGCTGATGAGCGAGCCCTTAGCGCGTTGCGGTGTGAAGAGAAAGATAAGCGCATCGCCGAGCTGGAGAGCTGGCGTGACACTGTAACGGCGGCGGTTGTTGCTGCACACGAGAACACTAGTGGCGGTTTGCGGTTCGAAGATGTGCCAGCGGCGATATCATCGATGAGTCGAATTATCGCCGAGCTGGAGCGGGAGCTTGAG
>Ga0224508_10001468_pt1 | contig 21154 bp, 18 predicted proteins | sample SF_Jan12_sed_USG_4_FD_170157 | JGI IMG/M metagenome (GOLD analysis project Ga0224508, IMG submission 170157) | Sediment microbial communities from San Francisco Bay, California, United States - SF_Jan12_sed_USGS_21 | ecosystem: Environmental > Aquatic > Marine > Sediment | place: USA... | reverse complement strand
ATCTCGAGGTCGTGTGTCGCAAGGGTGAAGCCCGAACCAAGGTCTTCGAGCGAGTCAATTGCTTCAAGTCGTTTGACGGCGTCTGCAGTCATTGCGGCTTTTGGCGGGGCAACCAGATACGCGTACGCACGGTGATGCGAACGGCCAACCCGGCCACGTAATTGATGCAGTTGCGCCAGGCCGAAGCGGTCGGCACGGTTGATGACGATCGTATTAGCCGTCGGAACATCGATTCCGCTTTCGACGATCGTCGTGCATAACAGAATATTGAAACGTCGATGATAGAAATCCAGCATCACCTGCTCGAGTTCCCGTTCCGGCATTTGCCCGTGACCGACGCGAATTCTCGCCTCGGGCACGAGTTCGGTGAGTCGTTCGCCGATACGGCCGATGTCTTCGATGCGATTGTGAATGAAATAAACCTGACCGCCACGCTTGATCTCTCGGAGGCATGCCTCACGCACCAGCACATCATTCCACTCCGTGACGAATGTCTTGACTGCGAGCCGTTCGGCGGGAGGAGTCGTAATCAACGACATGTCGCGTATGCCGCCGAGCGCCATATTCAGGGTTCGCGGTATCGGCGTGGCCGTGAGCGTCAATACGTCGATCTCACTGCGCAAGGACTTGATCGCCTCTTTGTGGCGTACGCCGAAGCGATGTTCCTCGTCGATGATGACGAGACCCACATTCTTGATGTCCTTGGTGTGCTGTAACAATCGGTGCGTGCCGATAACGATGTCGACATTGCCTGAGCGCAGGCCCTCGACAATTGATTTCACGGCTTTGGGTGTCTGGAATCTTGATAGCACCTCGACACGGACCGGCCAGTCGGCAAATCGATCGTTGAAGTTCTGTCCATGCTGTTGGGCAAGCAGCGTAGTCGGCACGAGAATCGCAACTTGCTTGCCGCCATGCACCGCGGCGAATGAGGCGCGTAATGCGACTTCAGTCTTGCCAAAGCCGACGTCGCCGCAAACAATGCGATCCATCGGCTGGGCGGACGACAGATCTTCGAGCACCTCGTCGATCGTACGCGCCTGGTCGTCGGTCGGATCGAACGGGAAGCCGGCCTCGAAAGCACGGTAATCGGTCTCGGGCCACTTAAAGCTGTGCCCGGGTCGCGCCGCGCGGCGCGCATAGATGTCCAGCAGTTCCGCCGCGACGTCGCGAATCTTGCGGATGGCACGTTTGCGCGCCTTGGCCCACTGATCGCTGCCCAGACGGTGCAACGGTGCGTTGTCGGCCGAGGCACCGGTGTACCGTGAGATCAGTTCAAGCGCGTGTACTGGAACGTACAGCTTGTCCCCGTCCGCGTACTCGAGTTCCAGAAACTCAGCGGTAATACCGCCTGTTTCAAGCGTTGTCAGCCCGAGATATCGTCCGACGCCGTATTCGGCATGCACGACAGGGGAGCCGCTCTCGAGGTCATTCAGCTGTCGAATGATTGTCTCGGGATCACGTTCTATGCGTCGTCGCCGGCTGCGCTGCCGTACTCGCTCGCCGAACAATTGTTGCTCACTGATGATGGCGATGCCGGCGTCGGGGAGCACTACGCCACTTTCCAGCGGTGCGATGGCGACGCCTATGCGTTGTGGGGCGTCGACAAAAGCGTGCCAGCTATCGACACGCATCAGGTCGAGATTCCGGCCTGCGAGCATGTCGTAGACTTGTTCTCGGCGACCGGCCGAATCGCTGGTGAAAAGCACCCGACCGTCGAAGCTGTCGAGAAACTGCATCAGTGCTCCGGCCGCGTCCTCATAGCGCGCCTCGATCTTCAGGGCAGGTGGCATACGCGTGGTCAAATTCCGATTGTCACGATGCTCCGCAAGCGACTGCGCCGAGTAGCGAATCTGTGCGAAGTCTTGCAGATACTCCAGCATGGTTGCGGGTGTGTTGAATGTCTCCTGCGCCGAGAGGATCGGCCGTTCCGGGTCCAGCCGGCTGAGCTCATAGCGTTCTTCGATCTCGGCCCAGGATCGATCAAGGACGGACTCGAGACCTTGTGGTGCGACTATGAGGCAACCCTTCGGCAAGTATTCGGCCAGGCTGGCGCTCGAATCGAAGAACAACGGCAGGTAATACTCGATGCCGCCGTGTGCGATACCGTCGGATATGTCGCGATAGACGCGGGACCTGGAGGGCTGGCCCTCGAAACGCTCGCGATAACGCGCACGAAACGCCTTGATCGAGTCGACATCGAGTGGAATCTCGCGAGCTGGCAACACGTCGACGCTGCCGATAACGTCACCCGAGAGTTGCGTCTCCGGCGCAAAATATCGCAGCGATTCGACGTCATCGTCGAAGAAATCGATTCGGATTGGCTTGCTCGAGCCCATCGGGAATATGTCGATCAGCGAACCGCGCACCGCGAACTCTCCATGTTCACTGACTTGCGGAACTCGCAAATAACCGGCTGCTGATAGCGAATCGATGAATGCCGCTCTCGGCAGCGACTGTCCGGTCCGCAAAGACAACGAGCGGGCCGCAACGTAGTCGACGGGTGGAAGACGTTGCAACAGGGCCGGGGCTGATGCGACAACAATGCCGCGGCGCATGCCCTGCAGAGTTGCCAGAACCGACAGGCGCTCGGAGATGATGTCCTGGTGCGGCGAAAAACTGTCCCACGGCAGTGTTTCCCACTCGACAAAGTGGCGCACGTCGACGTTACCGCCGCAGAAAAAGCGAATCTCGGACTCGAGCCGGTCGGCCTGGCGTGGATCGTCGGCGAGAACGAGCAGCGGCGCATCGGTTCGCGAGGCGAGTTCTGCGACAGCCAGAGCGGCGCTTGCGCCGATCAGCCGGCCCCAGCCGCAACGGCGTCCGGGTGGCGGCAGCGTCTGTGTCGCGGGAATGAGGAGTTTGTCGTGGGCCACGGCCAGGGTCGGTCTGATAACGGCCCGCGATTATCACATATAGTGACCCGGCATATGCCGGACGGCTACATCGTTAGCCCGCAGGTCGTGCAACGAAAAACGCCCGGGCAGTCGCCTGCCCGGGCGTTCGTGAGAATTGTCTAGCTGGATTTATTACGCTTGACGACGGCGTGGATGACGCGGTCATATTCGAAAAAGACGACAAAATCCTTGTATTCCCAGCGCGAGATCGGGGGATCGCCGACAGCCGCTTCTTTGGCTTGTGGCGTACCGAATCTCGATTCGACGCTCGCTGCCGTCATGCCGCGTGTCGGTCGTGCTGTGCTGGAATCCGCCATGCCCTGCATATCGAGCGTGTCGGCAGCGCTCATGCCAAATGCGCCAAATAAGAGGCCAAAAACGGTCAAAACTCGCAGCTTCGTCATCGCAGCTTCTCCTTCAATTGTTTGCGACTATATCACTCTAACTGATGCCAAAAAACAGTTGATTTCAAAGGTTTTATTACTTTGGCCAAAACTGTGAATCTCGTCACGATTTGTGCCGATTCCGACGCAGGGAGGGGTGATACCCCAAGGGGTCAGGGCCCTTTTCGCCAAAAGGGCTCTGACCCCCTGGATATGGTTTAATGCGTGGCGATGATCAACCCCGTTGAATTGTTTGTCGGGCTTCGCTATCTGCGGGCGAAGCGCCGCACCCGCTTTGTGTCCTTTATCACGCTGATTTCGCTACTCGGTATCGCGCTCGGAGTGGCGGCGCTGATCGTGATTCTGTCGGTCATGAATGGTTTCGAAGGCGAATTGCGTACGCGGCTATTGAGCATGGCCGCGCATGGCCAGGTCACCGGACCGCAGCGCAAGACACAGGACTGGCGCGCCCTCATCGAAGAAGTAGAGGCCGAACCCGGCATTGCCGCGGCCGCGCCGATTGTGCAGATGGAAGGCATGATCCAGTCCGGTCGAGATCTCCGTGGGGTGTTGGTTCACGGTGTCGAGCCGGTTTACGAGCGAGCGTTGTCCGGCGGAATCATCAACCTTATCGAAGGCGATCTCGATACGCTGCAGGCGAACAGCCGCAGCATCATCCTGGGACGATTGCTGGCACTCGATTTGGGTGTCCGGATCGGTGACGGCGTCGTTCTATTGATTCCGCGACCGGTGGGCGACGGCACCCTGCAACCCGTGCTGGAGCGCTTTGTGCTTCGCGGTGTATTCGAGGCTGGCCTGGCGGATCACGATCGACTGTTGGCACTCGTCAACGCGAACGATGCTGCCGGTATCCTCGGTCTGGGTGGTGAGATGACAGCCATCCGCTTTCGCGCCGACGATGTCATGGCGGCCCCGGCGATTGCGCGGAGCCTCAGCGAGCGGCTGGGCGAGGGTGTCACAACAAGTGACTGGACCATCGAAAACGCGAGTTACTTTCGTGCCATCCGGCTCGAGAAGATGATGATGTCTCTGATTCTCTCGCTGATCATTGGCGTTGCGGCTTTCAACATTGTTGCGAGCCTGGTCATGGTTGTCACCGACAAGACCAATGACATTGCGGTTCTGCGGACACTCGGTATGAAATCCGCCGGTGTCGTGCGTGTCTTCTTTGTCCAAGGCGCGGTGATCGGTTGGGTGGGAGTATTTGTCGGCGTATTGCTGGGCATCGTCGTCGCGATCAATGTGCCGGTCATCGTTCCTGTGCTGGAACAACTGTTTGGCTTCCAGATCATGCCCGGTGATGTTTATTACGTGACCCGAATACCTTCCGAACTCGAAGCAGCTGATGTCGTCACAATTGCGGTTTCGGCCTTTGTGCTGACCTCACTGGCGACACTTTACCCGGCACGCCGGGCGGCCCTGGTCAATCCGGCAGTTGCACTCAGGTACGAATAAGACTCATGAGCGGTAATTTTGAATTCTGGATCGGCAATCGTTATGTGCGCTCGCGCAGCAGTAACGGTTTCGTATCCCTTATTTCGGCCATCTCCATGCTCGGAATCGCGATTGCCGTGTCAGTCCTGATTCTCGTGCTCTCGGTGGTAAACGGTTTCGAACGCGAACTTAAAGATCGGCTGTTGGCGATGACCGCACATGCGAGTATCGAAGACGTTGATGGTCGATTGGCTGATTGGCAAACCCTGTCAGCTGTTGCCGGAGCGCATCCGCGTGTCAGAGCGACAGCGCCGTTCGTCGACGGCCAGGCTCTGCTCGTATTCGGTGAGCAACTGAGCGGCGCCGAGCTTCGTGGCATCGACCCGCTTGCCGAAGACGCCGTGTCCGGCGTCGGCGGCACAATGATAGAAGGCGAGTTGAGCAGCCTGGAAGAAGGTACGTTCAACGTAGTCCTGGGCGTCGACCTGGCGACGCAATTGGCGGTAGGCGTCGGTGACAAAGTGACGGTGACGCTTGCCGAGGGTCTCGTTACGCCGGCGGGTGTCGTGCCGCGAACTAAACGCTTTGTCGTCAGTGGCCTGTATCGGGTCGGCATGTACGAGTTCGATCGTCGGCTCGGGTTCATCAATATTGCCGATGCGCAGAAGCTGTATCGCAAGAAGGGGTTTGTTACCGGCGTGCGTCTTGCCGTGACCGATATTTACGCCGCGCCAGTGATCGTTCGCGAGGTGGCGCTTGAGCATGGCGCGGTCGTGCTCGTCAGCGACTGGACGCGGCGTCACGTCAATTTCTTTCGCTCAATTCAGATCACCAAGTCGATATTGTTCGTGATTCTGCTGCTCGTTATCGCAGTAGCTGCATTCAACATCGTTTCGACACTCGTCATGGTCGTCAAAGACAAACAGGCCGATATCGCAATCTTGCGAACGATAGGGGCCCGACCGTCGAGTGTGTTGAGAATATTCATCACTCAGGGCAGTGTGATCGGTATCGCCGGCACCTTGGCGGGTGTGCTGTTCGGTATTCTGCTCGCGGTAAACCTGGAGAGTATTGTGGGCAGTCTCGAAGCCGTATTTGGCATCAAGTTCCTTGCAGCCGATGTGTATTTCATCAGCGACTTGCCGTCTGAGTTACGGCTTGCCGACGTTGCGAAGATCGCAATTATTGCCCTTGTGCTGGCATTGGGTTCGACAATTTACCCGGCCTGGATTGCGGCGCGGACGGCGCCTGCGGAGGCGTTACGTTATGACTGATAACGCACCTTCGGTTCTGCAGTGTCGCGGCGTCGTGCGGCAATTCCGCGAAGGAGGATCGCTGCTCGAAGTGCTGAGTGGCGTCGACCTCGAGGTGCAGGCGGCGGAACGAGTCGCAATCATTGGCGCGTCCGGTTCCGGCAAGACCACGCTGTTGCAAATCATGGGTGGACTCGACGACCCGACCGAAGGCGAGGTTTTCGTGGATGGTCAGCCGATGCACGGCGGTAACGAACTTTCCAAAGGCGATTTACGCAATCGCTACATCGGTTTCGTGTATCAGTTTCACCACCTGTTGCCCGAATTTACGGCGGCGGAAAATGTCGCAATGCCGTTGCTGATTCGGCGTGAGCCGAAACCGGTGGCACTGGGCAAAGCCGCCGAATTACTGGCAAGAGTCGGGCTCGGTGAGCGGCTAAGCCATAAGCCTGGCGAGTTGTCCGGTGGTGAGCGTCAGCGAGCGGCCGTCGCCCGCGCGTTGATCACACGTCCGCAGCTCGTGCTGGCAGACGAACCGACTGGCAACCTCGATGCTGGCAATGGCGAACACGTGCTGAACCTGATGCTCGAGCTGAACCAGGAACTGCACACGAGCCTCGTCATCGTGACGCACGATCACTCGATAGCCGAACGCATGGACAGGATACTCGTGCTCGAAAACGGAATTCTGCGAATGCATTAGGGCCGCGGGCGCGACATTACTCACCTTCATGGCTCGCTACGCTGCGCTTTACTTACGGTGAGCAATGTCGCGCCCACGGCCGTCTTGATCACGGAGCCCGCTTATCCCGTTTTCGCGTCTTGTAGTCGTGGATGGAATAACGCCACAGCCCGTCAAGCGCGATGTAACCGAACAGGGCGGCAATCGAGCCTGTCAGCACGCAGCCGAGGAGCAACGGCTGCCATACCGATACGAACACCTGTGTTAGCCAGTCGATTGACAGCTCGACGTAGAACGGTCCAGGTTCAATCCTGAGCAGTGTTGCACCGACGCGGTACGCGAAGTAGAAGAGCGGCCCAACGGTCAAGGGGTTAACGACAAAGGTCGTCAACGAAGCCACTGGAATGTTGATGCGCAAGGCCAGTGCGGCGAGTGCAGCCAGGACGAAGTGCACTGGAAACGGCAGGAATGCGACGAACAAGCCCAGCGAGAACGCCGGCACGACAGTCTTGCGGCGAATTCCCCACAGGCGGTGATCGTGAAGCATATGCTGAAATGGTGTCATGAACCATCTCTGACTCAACGCATGGCGTTTAACCGCAAACTTCCTAAAAAACCGCCTTGGCATTCCTTGTTCGTTCCGTTTCGATAGTAGCTGGTAATCTGAGCCGGAGAGGCCACAATGGTTCATGCCTGCCTGTTTCTTCTGGCGGGCATCTACGCGCTGCAGCTTAGCAGCTTTACGCCTGACTCTGACCCGATAGCGGGACCAGTGGTTGCAATTATCCTTGTGCTCTTGCGGTGGCGAGCTCGCGCACTGTTTTTCGTCGCCAGCGGCATTGCTCTGTTCGCGTTTGCGGCAACGAGTGTCATTGATCAGCGCATTGCCACGAAATTTGTTGGCGACAGCATTGTCACCCAAGTACGTGTCACTGATTTTCCGCAACGCAACGGCCTGAATGTAAATCTCGTGGCGGAGAATCTCGACAATTCGCGCTTGCCCCGGCGAATCCGCGTCAGCTGGTACCAACCACCGGTAGGCATTCGACTCGGTGATGTTTGGCAATTGGAGCTTCGTTTGCGGCGTCCACGCGGCGGCAGTAATCCGGGCGTGTTCGACTACGAGGCCTGGTTGTTGCGCGAGCGGGTGGGCGCCGTCGGCTACGTCGTTGGCGGTCAGCGCAATCTGCTGCTGCGATCGAGCGATCTTTCTGCCGTCGAGCATCTGCGTCAGCGGGTGGTCGATCGCGTCACGACGATCATTCCGGAACCTGAATGTGCCGCCGTGCTGGTCGCAATATCGGTTGGCGCGCGGCATTTGCTGACCGCCGAGCAATGGCAGCGATACGCACGCACCGGGACGAGCCACCTGATGGCCATTTCCGGGCTGCACGTGGGGATGGCCGCCGCCGGCGGGTACTTCTTGACGGCGCTCTGCATCGGCATGCTGCGTCTCCGTTACAACCAGCACTTCGTTGCGACCATCGCCGCCACGTGCGTTGCAGCCAGCTATGCACTGCTATCCGGGCCTGCCGTGCCGGCACAACGAGCCAGTCTGATGATCGCCATGGTCACCGCATCGATCCTGTGGCGACGCCAGGTGCGGCCGTTTACGGCGATTGCCGCAGCCGCAGCGCTGATCGTGCTCGGCTCACCGCTCGCTTCAATGGCTCCGGGTTTCAAGCTTTCTTTTTCGGCGGTGCTCGTTTTGATCTGGTTGGCACAGCGCTATCGAGGTAATGCTGGTGGCAAGCGCATGCTCAAACCGTTCATCGCACTACGGCAGCTTGGCAGCGTGCAGATTCTGCTGCTCCTCGGACTCTTGCCATTGACTGTATTGATTTTCGGTCGAATCGCACTGGCTGCGCCGTTAGTCAATCTGATCGCGGTACCGCTATTCAGCGCTGTGACCGTGCCACTGGCACTCGCAGGCCTGTTGCTGGACGGGTTGTTGCAGCCGTTCGGCGATCGGGTCCTGCTACTTGCGGGTTCCAGCATTGGCCTGATCCAGGTACTGATCGAGCGGGCTGCAGGCTGGCCCGCTGCGAGCACTTCGGTCGCAGCAGTTTCTGGCCATGCGTGGTTGCTTATCGCGGCACCGCTGATCTGGGTCGCACTGCCGCCCGGATGGCCCGGCAGGGCTCTCGCATTCCCGGCGCTCGTGGCGCTGCTGTGCTATCAGCCGCCGCGCCCACCGATCGGGTGTGCCGACATTGACGTGCTCGATGTCGGTCAGGGCTTGTCAGTCGTCGTTAGCACCCGGCAACACGTGCTGTTGTTCGATACCGGACCGTCGTACCGAAGTGGCAGCAGTGCCGCGGAGTCTGTCGTCATGCCGTTTCTGGCCGCACGCGGCATTGAACGGATCGATTTGCTCGTTGTATCGCACGCCGATCTGGATCACTCGGGCGGATTCGAATCACTGATCGCAGGAGTAGACGTTGTTGATGTGCGTGTCGGCGAGCCTCTGGCGGGCGAATTGAATGCCATGGACCATTGCAGATCCGGCGAGTCATGGTACAGGGATGGGGTACGCTTCTCGTTTATTCATCCGCAAGCCCACTCGACGCACAGGGGTAACGACGCTTCCTGTGTATTGTTGATCGAGGCGGGTGATCATCGCTTGCTCTTGACAGGTGATATCGAACGGCCGGTCGAAGAGCAGCTTGTTCGTGCTGGCGAATTGCCGGCTGTCGAGGTGATTATCATGCCGCATCATGGCAGTCGCACCTCGTCGACCCCGGCGTTTGTGCGCGCGTTGGGTCCAAAGATCGCGGTCGCATCGGCCGGCTTTGGCAACCGTTGGGGCTTTCCGAAGGACGACGTGGTCAGGCGCTGGCGAGAGGTCGGGGCAGCCGTTTACTCAACCGCGACATCGGGAGCGATTGGAATGCGACTGTGTGACGATGGCGGCCTGGTCTCGCTGACGCAGAACCGAGTTCAGGAGCGTCGAATCTGGCATGAATAAACTGTATATTCCATTTTTCCCCCGAGTCAGCTTGTATGGTAGAGATAGTCAAGTCCGGCGGCTTTTTAATGGCGCCTATCATCCTCTGCGCGATTATAGCCATGGGGATCATCCTCGAACGTTATTGGACGCTGCAACAAAAACGCGTTATCCCCGAGGATCTGACCAGCAAGGTCTGGGGTTGGGTCAAGAAAGACCAGCTCGATCAGAAGCAGATTCAGAGCCTGCACCAGGGCTCGGCACTCGGCCAAATTCTGGCGGCCGGCTTGATCAATCGTGATCGTGAACGCTCGGTGATGAAGGACAGCATCGAGGACACTGGCCGTCATGTCGTGCATGAATTAGAGAGATACCTCGAAACGCTCGGGACAATTGCCGCCGTATCGCCGCTGCTGGGTCTGCTCGGTACAGTCATTGGCATGGTGAAAGTATTTACCGCGATTACGACTCATGGCGTCGGCAATCCGACAGTGCTTGCCGGTGGCATTGCTGAGGCGCTGATCACGACGGCAGCGGGTCTGACCGTGGCAATTCCCGCGCTGATTGGCTACCGCTATTACCGCACGCGCGTCGACACGCTCGTCGTGGACATGGAAAAGGAAGCAATCAAGCTCGTCGAGGCTCTGCACCGGCGCCAGGAAAAGGCTAACTGATGAAACTCAGCTTGCGGCCAAGAACACAGCCCGAGGTAAATCTGACCTCGCTGATCGACGTGGTCCTGTTGCTGTTGATCTTCTTCATGGTGTCGACGAGCTTTGTCAAGCAGTCACAGATATCGATAAGCCTGCCGCAGGCGGACAGTGCATCAATTGTCGAGGAAGTGCCCGAGCAGATCGATATCATGATCACCGAAACGGGCACCTTCCTGATTAATGGTCGCGAGCTCATCAACAATCGTGTGGAAACGATACGTAATGCACTCCAAAAAGTATCAGGTGGTAACAACACGCTACCGCTAACCATCAGCGCGGATGCCAATGCCAGGCATCAATACGTCGTATCCGCCATGGATGTGGCGGGCCGGCTCGGCTTTAAAAAGATCAGTATCGCGACAGTCAATGATCCGCAGGCCCAGTGATTTCGGCTGAGACTGTAGCGCTATTGTGAGTAATCGAATCAATCCCAAAGTCCGCGTCATTTATCGACGTTTATGGCGCTATGTAATGCCGTACAAAGGGGCCGCGGTTATCGCGGTGATCGGCATGGCGGCGATCGCACTGATCGAGGCAAGTCTGGCTTATCTTCTCGGGCCATTAATGGACGAGGCGCTCGTCGCACAGAACCTGGAAACCGCGCGCTGGATGCCGGTTGCATTCGTCGCGATATTCATCGGTCGCGGTATTGCCGGTTTTGCAACCGAAGCATCATTAGGCTGGATCGGTCGTAACGTCATAAGCTCGCTGCGTCGCGACGTCTTCCGAAAATTCCTGACCTTGCCCACACGGTTTTTTGACGAGCGCAGTACTGGACCGTTGCTGTCGCGCATGACCTACAACGTCGAAATGGTGGCAGAGTCGGTGACGAACGTTGTCACGATTGCTGTTCGCGATATACTCACGCTGTTTGCGGCAATTGGCGTCATGCTCTTGCAGAGCCCCAAACTGACCGTCTTTGTCGCCGTTTTGTTTCCGATTATCGCAATTCTCGTGCGCATCCTGGGCATCGCATTTCGGCGCTATAGCGGCCACATTCAAGATTCGGTTGGTGAGGTGACACAGGTGACCGAGGAAATCGTCACCGGCAATCGAGTCGTCAAGATCTTTGGAGGCTACGACTACGAAAAGGAACGCCTTGATGAAGTCGACGAGCGCAATAAGAAGCAAAACCTGAAGCTGATCCGAACGCGTTCCATGGGCATTGCCGTGACGCAGACGATATTCGGTTTCGGTGTTGCCGGCGTCATTTACATGGCGGGCCTGGAATCGATCGCCGGCAATCTGACACCAGGCCAGTTCATCTCGTTTTTCACGGCGATGATGCTGATGCTACAGCCGGTCCGGCGCATCACCAATGTGAATGCGACATTACAACGTGGTGTCGCTGCAGCGGACAGCCTGTTTGCGATTATCGATGAGCCGGATGAGAGCGATACCGGAGTTATCGACATTGGCCGCGCGCAGGGTAAGGTCGAGTTCCGTGCTGTCAGTTTTTCGTACGGCGACAAAACCGGAGCGGTTCTGGATGACATTTCGATAGCAGTTGATCCTGGCCAGTCTCTGGCCATTGTCGGGCAATCCGGCAGCGGCAAGTCGACGCTGGCAGGCTTGTTGCCGCGCTTTTATGATATTGATGCAGGCGAAATACTGCTTGATGGCTGCTCGATTCGTGACTACACGCTCAAGAACCTGCGCGACAATATCAGCCTTGTCAGCCAGGACGTCATTCTGTTCAACGACACAATCGCAAATAATCTCGCCTATGGCGAATTGCGGCAACACTCCAAAGACGAGCTAATGCAAGCTGCCGAGGCGGCTCACGTACTCGAGTTCGCCAATGAAATGCCCGCCGGACTCGACACATTGGTCGGCGATCGCGGCGTGTTGCTTTCGGGTGGCCAACGCCAACGTATAGCGATCGGGCGTGCACTGCTCAAGAACGCGCCGGTGCTGATCCTCGATGAAGCGACGTCTTCCCTGGATACGCATTCCGAGCGACGCATCCAGGAAGCCCTAAACGAACTGATGAAGAACCGTACGACGCTCGTCATCGCGCACCGCTTGTCAACAGTGGAGCGCGCTGATCGAATCATCGTCCTTGAAAATGGCCGCATCGTTGAGGTGGGTACTCATCAGGAACTTCTGCGACGAGATGGGCAATACGCCACCCTTTATCACATGCAGTTTACCGAGGAGCAATAACGAACCGCATGTACAAATGGCTGCATCGTGTCTGGTATGAAGGAGCGCCGACGTTTCATATTCTGCGTCCTCTCGGCGGCCTCTATTGGTTGCTAATCGCTCTGCGCCGAGGGTTGTTTCGTATCGGGGTTCTTGGTCGATACCGTGCAAGTGTTCCCGTCATTATTGTTGGCAATATCACAGCCGGTGGTACGGGCAAGACGCCAGTTACGATATGGCTTTCGCGTGAGTTGCGCGATCGCGATTTTGTGCCGGGCATCGTCAGTCGTGGCTACGGAGGCAGCAGTTCGTCCACATCGATGCGGGTCGATTCAGCCAGCGATCCGGGTGTGGTTGGCGACGAGCCGGTCCTGCTTGCACGAAGGACCGGTTGTCCTGTCGTGGTTGACGCGAACCGCGCACGGGCGACACAAATGCTGGTCGATGATGGTGTCAACGTAATAATCGCCGACGACGGGCTGCAACACTATCGGCTGGAGCGGGATTACGAAATCTGCGTAATCGACGGCTCGCGCGGACTGGGAAACCGACGTTTGATTCCAGCCGGACCGATGCGCGAGACAATTGATCGTCTTGGTAATGTTGATCAGGTCCTGATCAACGGGCACAGGTCCGGACAAGCAGAGGCACTGACCGTCGTAGAACAGAACGCTATCGAGTTCGAACTGGTTGCGACTGAGGTCAGTCGACTCAATGGCTCATTGACCCGCTCAATTGAGCGCTTCTCCGGTACCACGGTCCATGCGGTCGCGGCGATCGGCAACCCGGCGCGGTTTTTCGACATGCTTCGCATGCACGGAATGCAGGTGATAGAACATGCATTTCGTGATCATGCGGGTCTCACGAGTAATGATCTGAAGTTCGGTGACGACTTCGAAGTACTAATGACCGAAAAGGACGCCGTTAAGCTGTCTGGACCGATAGCGGACAAGTTCTGGCAGGTTCCTGTGGACTTGAGAATCGACTCACTGGTCGCCGGACCATGGCTCGAACAGATCGAATCCCGATTACGTAATTACATGGAAATTCAATGAGCGATTTCGTCATCGTTATACCTTCGCGCTACGCATCAACCCGACTGCCGGGTAAGCCGCTTCGCGAGATTAACGGCAGGACGATGCTTGAACATGTGTACGAGCGGGCGACCGAAAGCTCGGCAAGCGAGATTGTGATCGCAACAGATGATGAGCGCATTGCAGAAGCCGCCGAGGAGTTTGGTGCGCGTATTTGCATGACGGGTAATCAACATCGCTCCGGAACTGAGCGCATCGCGGAGGTTTGCGACTTGATGGACTGGCATGACGACAAGGTCGTCGTCAACTTGCAGGGCGATGAACCGACAATGCCTGCAGCACTCATCGATCAGTGTGCCGCTTTGCTCGATGATCATACGGCCGATATCGCGACCCTGGCATCGCCGCTCGCCTCGCAGCGCGATTTTGAAAATCCAAACGTGGTCAAGGTAGTGGTTGCGGACAATGGCAACGCGATCTATTTCAGTCGAGCGGCAATTCCGTTTGCGCGGGTCAGCAAGCATCAGCTGGAGGCGCGAAATTCTGCACTACATCATCACGGCATCTACGCGTATCGCTGCGGCGTGCTGCGCCGCTTTGTATCCGCCGAGCCATCGAATCTCGAAGTGTGCGAACAACTCGAACAGTTGCGAGCGCTATCGCTCGGCATGACGATACGCGTGGCAATACCTGCGCAGAGGCCCGGCGCGGGAGTTGACACGGAAGAGGATTTAATCGCCGCCGCTCGAGATCTTTCTTGAGGACAGGTCAGTGAATCAGGTGCCACGATTCAGGAGTTGGTATTCCCTTGGCGTCATACCAAACGATTTCGCAAACACATCATAGAACGCGTCGATTGAACTAAATCCGGATTGCGCGGCGACGCTTGACAGGAAGTTCGGTCCGCTTGATTTCTGCAACAGCAATTCACTGGCGTATTTGGCCCGATTCAAATTGACAAAATCATCGAAGTCCAGCTGAAACTCAGAATGGACAATCTCTTCCAGTTGCTCCTTGGAACAGTCGATGCGATTCGCGACCTCGGAAAGCGTCAATTCCGCGTCGCGATATATTTCGTTTTCCGTAATCAGTTCGAGCAGTTGCTCTCTGACCAGCCACGATTTGAGCGCACTGATTCCGGCATTCGCGTATCGTGTTTCGCCGTGGCGCTTGGCGGATAATCGCGCGACTTCCTGCAGGCTTTCGATATTTGGCTCACAATAGAAATCGCTGACCGTGAGAATCTTGCCGTCGCGAAGCGTAATTACATCTGCGCCGGTGTGAGAAATTTCGCCGATTTCTGATCCGTTTCGCTCACGTGCCGCGTATCGGATGATTACGCCATCCTCGGTAGCAACGGGCTCGCCTACTTGCTCGTAAAAAAAGAATTCTTCGTCAAAAATATCCCGGAGGTATTGCGGGACATCGTGGCCTACGCAGGTTTCCCGCCAGAACGCATCGTATAGGGAAACACCGTCATGCATCAGCGAGAGCAGCAGATCGACATCTCGCTGATTCCAGGCATTTACGTAAGCATCCGCCAGTTCTTGCAGATTCATCTTCGAGCCAACTTGGCCAGGTCGGTGTAATGGTTTCATACGATATCAAATATCGTGCTATTTCTCCACGCGTTGCAAATTCTTGATTTTGGGCCAAAATATACGGGCCCTTGGACATGGTCAAAACGCGTTATAGTCTCAGATATGAACGGGACATCTGGAAAACTCCGGATGGCGCTCCACGCGCTGCTGCTGACATTACTGGTCACCGCACAGGCCGGTGTGCGAGTGCATGCAGACGAACATAACTCAGGTATGCCCCAGGAGACGAGTTGCGCATCCTGCATCATCGCCAGTCAACTGGGGTCGGTTTGCGTCGACAATAGTCTGACCGAAGATTTCCGACCAGTCGGTTCGTGCGTCCAAACGGAGTCTCATCTGCTTTGCAAATCTATTCACACACTGTCAGCAAGACAGCGTGGCCCTCCCGAATCATTCTGACATTTTCTGAATAAGCATAAACTCGACGATTGCGTCGGCATGACGCCGCCGCAAGGTCGTCATATCCGGTTCGGCGGTCGTTACCTGCCGTACCGGTATTAGATCAGGGTGAATCTCAGTGAAAATTATTTTGTCTTTTCTGGCGCTGCTCTCTGTTGCCGCGTCTGTCCAGGTTGCTCAGGCCAATGATCTCGCAAGCGAAGTCGCCGAACTGCGCCAGTCGCTGTCACAGCTGCAGCAGGATTACGAATCACGCATCAGCGATCTTGAGGGAAGGCTCGCGCGGGCGGAACAACTGGCGAGCGGTGCGAAACGGGACGCGTCGGAAGCATTCGAAATCGCGGAACAAACAGCGATAGACCAGTCATCCGGCAGCGCGGCGGCCAATACCTTCAATCCGTCACTCGGCGCTACATTGTCTGCCCGCTATGCGAATATCGATCAGAGCTGGGAGGACATTCCTGGGTTCCTGCCTGCGGGCGAAATCGGCAATGGCGAATCCGGTTTCACACTGGGTGAGGTCGAATTCAATCTCAAGGCGAATGTGGACGACAGGTATTTCGGCAATGTGACATTCGCCATACACGACGACGGTGGCGAGACAGAGGTTGAGCTCGAGGAAGCCTGGCTGCAAACAACAGGCCTGCCTGCTGGAATCACGCTTACCGGCGGCCGGTTTTTCTCCGCGGCAGGGTATCTGAACGGCTTTCACCGGCATGCTGATGATTTCGCCGATCGTCCGTTGCCATATCAGGCGTTTTATGGCGGTCAGTATCTGGTCGATGGCATACAAGCCCGCTGGATCGCACGGACGGCGCTGTTGTTTGAGCTCGGCGGCGAACTCAACTGGGGCGGCGGTTTTCCGGCAAGCGCAAACGATGAAACGACACCAGGCGCTCGTACCCTGTTTGCGAAACTCGGCGGCGATGTCGGCAATAGCAACAGTTGGCAACTTGGTGTTTCCTGGGTTAGCGCAGACGCGGTGGAGCGCGGTAGCGGACATCACGATGACGGGGCAAATGTAGCGACGTTTACCGGAGACAGCGATCTTGCGGCAGTGGACCTGGTTTGGAAGTGGGCACCGAATGGCAATGCCGGACAACGCAGCTTAAAGGTGCAGGGAGAGTATTTCAGTCGCTCCGAGTCCGGTGGCTTCGATGGCCTGGAGTATGACGGCGATCAATCTGGCTGGTATGTGCAGGGCATATGGAAATTCATGCCAAGGTGGCGCCTTGGTCTGCGTCACGATGTTGTCGATGCTGATAATAGCCCGCTGCTGGCCGGCACTGAACTCGAAGATCCGGGCCGAAGTTCCAGCCGTGATAGCCTGATGTTCGACTGGTCCCCGAGTGAATACAGCCGGCTTCGCTTGCAATACACGAATGATCGGGTCCTGGCAGAAGCTGACCAGCAGTGGATGCTGCAATACATCATGAGCATTGGTGCGCACGGCGCGCACGCGTTTTAGGAGGGTCGGCTATGAGGACTGTTGCAGTAATGTTCCTCGCGCTGCTGGCGCCATTGTCAGCCGGTGCGATAGACGTATTTTCCTGCGAGCCGGAGTGGGGCGCGTTGGCCAGCGAATTGGCGGGAGACCTTGCAGAGTTGACTATCGCAACCACCGCGTTTCAGGATCCGCATCGCTTGCAGGCGAAGCCAAGCCTGATCGCGGCGATCCGCAAGGCTGACCTGGTCGTTTGTACGGGGGCCGATCTGGAAATCGGGTGGCTGCCATTGTTGTTGCGGCGCGCGGGCAATTCCGCGATCCAGGCCGGCAACCCGGGTCACTTCATGGCCGCAGACTACGTCCGCAAGCTTGAAATGCCGAAAATCATCGACCGATCGCAGGGCGATATTCACCCGCAGGGCAATCCACACGTTCATCTCGACCCGCGCAATATGCGGCGTATCGCCGATGCGCTGGCGCAACGATTGGCCGAAATCGATCCGGCAAATGCGGCCAATTACAAATCCAGGCTGGCCGACTTTCAACGTCGTTGGGCCGCATCGACCGCGGAATGGGAGGAGCGAAAAATGGGTCTCGCCGGGCTGAGGGTTGCCTCCCATCATCGCAGCTTCAGCTATCTGGCCGCATGGCTCGATCTGAATATCGTCGCGACACTGGAATCAAAGCCGGGTATTCCGCCGAGCGGTGCGCAACTCGCGGCATTGCTTGAACAATTGTCCCCGCATCCACCAGTCGCTGTCATTCGAACGCCGTATGAGAACGAGAAACCGTCGTCATGGCTGTCCGGTCGCTTGGGTATTCCCGCCATCGTTCTTCCCTACACGATTGGGGGCGATCAAAAGGTCACGAATTTGTTCACACTTTTTGAGGAATCGTTGCGAGCCTTGGAGGTAGCCAGTCAGTGAACGAATTCGAAATCGGCATTGTCACTCCCGCGTTTATCGCCAGTCTAATCGTGTTAAGTACTCATGTGCCGCTTGGCACAGAAGTTTTGCGTCGCGGCATTATTTTCATTGATCTGGCTATTGCGCAGGTTGCAGGTCTGGGAGTGATTGCTGCAGATACGCTGGGCTGGGAAGCAGAAGGTTGGATGGTGCAAATTGCCGCCGTGTCCGCAGCGTTGATCGCAGCATCCATACTGCACTGGACCGATAAGCGGTGGCCCGAAGTTCAGGAGGCCCTGATCGGCGTCGCATTCGTTCTGGCAGCGACCGCGGGAATTCTGATTCTCGCGGGCAATCCGCATGGGGGAGAGCATCTGAAGGAACTTCTTGTTGGCCAGATTCTCTGGGTCAACTACGATCAGCTGTTGCCAGCCGCCGTTGTCAGCCTGTTGGTATTGTCCGCGTGGTTCTGGATGCGTGACCGTCTGCAGGGGTTTGGTTTTTATGCTCTCTTCGCGTTTGCCGTTACGGTCTCGGTGCAGCTTGTCGGCATCTATCTTGTCTTCGCCTGCTTGATAATCCCCGCTCTGGCGACGCGGCGCATAGAGCGGCGGCGAAACCGAATTGCATGCAGTTATGCGGTCGGCATCGTGGGCTGCCTGTCAGGCCTGGTGTTTTCCCTAAGTGCCGATTGGCCGGCAGGTGCGGTCATTGTCTGGTGTCTGGCGATCAGTGGACTCATTTTTGCGAAAATTGTGGGTCCGGTCACCGTTAATAGCGGTTAACTCGTATGACAATTCTCTCCGGGTACCGTATAAATCGGCTTTGCCACAGTCACTGGGTCACTTCTTGATTTCAAAAAACACCTTTGCGTCACTGTCGATGCTTGCGCTCGTATTGATGAGCGTGCCGAGCGCTGCCCAGGACCACCCGCTATTTCAAAACGATGCGGTCTTGAAAGCTGTTTTGACGGCGCCTATCGCACAAACCTATGCGCAACGGCATCAGGATGTTCGCCTTTACTACCCGGGCCAGTGGACGTACATCGATGACGACGGCGAGACCAAGAGGCTGGACGTATCGATACGAACGCGCGGCCGTTTTCGTCGCGGCTACTGTGAATTGCCGCCGCTCCAGCTGAATTTCAAGAAGTCCCAGGTGAAGGGGACGTTGTTTGCAGGCCAGGATAAACTGAAACTTGTTGCGCCGTGCAAGGCAGACGAGAGACATCAGCAGTATGTCATTCTCGAGTATCTGGCGTATAAGACCTTCGAGATAATCACCGATCACAGTTTCAAGACTCGATTAGTGCGGCTCAGCTATGTTGATCGCGATGACGAACTGGAGCCCTGGACGGACATCACGTTTGTCATTGAGGACGATGCGGACATGGCGCGGCGCCTGGGACTGGAGCGGCTGCGACTGCCGTTGATCGAATATGCCAGGCTGGACCATCCGCGGGCGGCGCTCGTTCAGTTATTCCAGTTCTTGATCGCAAATAATGACTATTCGATGCTGAAACCGACGGTCGATGATGATTGTTGCCACAACATCCAGGTGCTGGGCAAAGAAGAAGCGGTGGGTGGTCGAGTGCCGATTCCCTTCGATTTCGACATGTCAGGAATGGTAAACGCCAGTTATGCGGCACCACCTCGTCAGGTACCGGTTCGTGATGTCCGTCAACGGTACTTTTACGGCCTTTGCCAACCGGACGATATCTTCGCCGAGGCCGTCGCGCACGTGCAATCCAAACGCGAAGAAATCACTGCGTTGTATGCGAATTCGGTGGAGCTTGACGACAAGAACAAGGCAAAGTCGCTCGATTTCATTGACGAGTTTTATGAGATCCTGGATAGCCCGCGGCGGACGAACGTCGAGATCATCTCGCGCTGCCGCGGCAAGGGCCTGATGGAGCAGATGCTCGAGGCAGCTAAAGATTAGACATCGGGCCGCTCGAATCAGCCCTGGCCAGTTTCTCCCGCGCCCTCTCGGCTTTGGCATTCCGGCGACGGATCTTGCGTTGCACCACGTGCTGCGATTCAAGTCCGTCGCCAAATGCGCACACCGATGCTGCCGCATAATTGAAAAATACGGTTAATACGATCGCAATCTCGATCGATTTGATGCCGGCAGAAATTCCAACGCCAATCGAGGCGAGAATAAACAGAGTGTCGAAGGTGTCGCTGAGCGCTCTGCGAAATCTGACGCCGGCTACGATTCCGGCCAGACTGAAGGCCAGAGCCAGGCTGTGTTGTACGACGGTCACAATACCAGCAACCACGGCCGGCAATACCAGCGTCGTTGTATCGATCGAATGATCGTAGATGCTGTCGGTATGAATAGACTTGTAAACCCATGACACCGGCAGCATCAAAAGCAACGTAGAGAACATTGCAATCAAGAGCGACAGTGCATCACGCAACCAGACCGGTCCCTGAGCCAACCGCGATCGCGCAGATTCTGTCGCTATGACTTCGAGTTCCTCGTCATCAGCGCTCAGGAACGCGTCTTCGAGATCGCGCACGTCGGCGCTGCCGTAATACGCGATGTCGCCAACACCGCCAAGCGGCAATTCATCAACGATGTTTGGAAAGGCCGCAACCGCCAATGCCACGAGCACCGCCATGGCGATATAGTAGATTGTTATCTTTGTCAGCACGCCTCGAATGATCTTTCGATGACCGGCAAGAACACTGGCAATTCGCGCGTTTTCATCCATCGCGTAACCTTAGTGGTAATGGCCTGTGATGGCAATCTCAGTTGCCTGGGTACCGAAGTATCGCAAAGCGGATTATAGTATCGTTAAGGATGAACTCCCCGCAGTTAAGCGGTCGACACCCAGCCAGGTAAAATGAATCTCCGCATAAACGATACTTTTCGCGACTTCGTCGAGGTCGAGCTGCTGCCCGATCTTGGCATCGATGCCAGGCAATTCTGGAATGACCTCGAGCACCTCATCGAGACAACGACGCCCGAGAACAGGAAGCTGCTGGCCATCCGCGAGGAACTGCAGCTCAAGATCGATGATTATCATCGGCAGCAAGCGGGCGCGCCCTGGGACGCCCGGGCATATCGCCGGTTTCTGCAGGATATCGGCTACCTCGAGGATCGTGGAGAGCCCTTCGAGATCGAGACAAGCAACGTGGACCCGGAAATCGCTGAGGTGGCGGGCCCGCAATTGGTCGTTCCCGTCAGCAATGCCCGGTTCGCGTTGAATGCGGCGAACGCACGTTGGGGCAGCTTGTATGACGCGCTGTACGGCACGGATGTTATTCCGAGCGACGGTGGCAGAG
>Ga0224508_10001467_pt1 | contig 21159 bp, 15 predicted proteins | sample SF_Jan12_sed_USG_4_FD_170157 | JGI IMG/M metagenome (GOLD analysis project Ga0224508, IMG submission 170157) | Sediment microbial communities from San Francisco Bay, California, United States - SF_Jan12_sed_USGS_21 | ecosystem: Environmental > Aquatic > Marine > Sediment | place: USA... | reverse complement strand
GGGGCGGCAGCCTCTGCCGATATCCTCACCGGCAAGGTCGTCAAGATCACGGATGGCGATACCCTCTACGTCCTCGACGCCAACTATCAGCAACACAAAGTCCGTTTAGCGGGGATTGATGCGCCTGAACGAAAGCAGGCGTATGGACTGGCTTCTCGTAAGCACCTAGCTTCGATCGTGGCGGGCAAACAAGTTGGAGACTGCGGATGCGATATGGAACCATACACTAAGCTTGTTTGAACCCCCGTTTTACCCACGCAACTGCAATTGGCACGGAAACGCTTCCCTCAACGCCGCCGTCACCGTGAGGACCGGGTGTAAATGCAGCGTTTCTGGATGCTGCTCTAAGTAGCGGATGACAACCCGGGTTAGCTGCGGTACGGCGATCGTTTCGGGGTAACAGAAAAGCCGAAACGTCTCCACGTTCGAGTTCGCGACTTTGCCACCATACTGGCGTTTCGCCAACCGGATCGCTATCGTATCGTGGCCCTCGACAAAACCTTTGATGTAGGCGGCACACATTAGCCCGCGTGCTTTATCAGCGTTGGATAAGGTTGCACCCTCGGTTCGCGCAATGTCCTTCTTGCAGGCCGACAACAGGCTGCTACCGCTGCTGAGCGGGTATTCTTTTGCTGCCAACGGCGATATCCCTAGCGATAGAAAAACGGCTATCGTAACTGTCTGGACTGAGAAGACGGTGGGTTTTACGGTGCGCATGAGCTTCCTCCCGCTTTTAAAGCGATGGCGGTGCCCCGCCGGCGGTAAGGGTCGCTTAGGCGGCGGCGATGAGGATTGTCCGTTCCGGGAAGGAGTGGCAGGTACGGGGTGGCCCCGTCAGCGGCGCATCCGTGGAGCCTTCTTGTGCCCTCCACGTGTCGTCCATGAGTTAGCCTGAACAATCTAACACAGGGCCTTAGGCACCGGCAAATCAGGCAAAAATCGCCATTACTGACTCGATACTGATGAACGGCATAGACGCTTGCCTCGAACAAGTTAAGGCGGGGTTCGCCTGGCACTGCAAGAAGTACCAGCACGAACAAAGCGCGGAGGACCAACGTCTTTACGCGGATGCCGAAACCAGGGCGCGAGAAGAAAGACTAGGACTGTGGCGAGAGAACAATCCTAATCCGCCTTGGGAATATCGGCGGCTGTACAAGTAGATGCACTTCGTTCGCATCAGCCTTGATCCGCGTGGGGAATGGCACTGGCAGTCGCGGTTGGGATTCCGCTAGGGACTCTGATGGGCCGCTTCAGACCGGTCGATGAGGTGTTCGGACTTTGGGTAAATGTGTTTGTCAGTGCTCCACTCACGGCGGTGGTGCCGGTTTTGATGGCGATACTTGGATTCGGCCAAACGACGGTCATCACGACGGTGTTTTTGTTCGCTGTATGGGTTATCGTGTTGGACACGCGCGCGGGCATTAGAAGCGTAAACAAATCGCTTATTGAGATGGCCCGTTCTTTTGGCGCGAGTAGATTTGAGATTTACAGAAAGATCTTGCTGCTAGCAGCACTGCCGGAGATTCTTGCGGGAATTCGGCTGGGTCTGATCAGAGGTGTAAAAGGGGTAGTCATCGGACAGCTACTGATCGCGGTTATCGGTCTGGGTGAGTTGTTCGAGCTCTACTCGCGAAACTTTCTCATGGCCGAATTTTGGGCCTTGATCATCACGGTTTTTATCTTCACCTTCGCTGTTGCTGAGGCCGTTGGATTCATCGAGAAGAGAATCGAGATTTACGCAAGCTCAAGATGAGCGGCGACGATCTGGTGATTGCCGAATCCCCAGCATCTTACGAGATGCGCTCGAACGAGGACAAACACAGATGAATTTTGCGTTTCCTGCCCCACCGATAACGACGCTCCCTGTCGCGCAAGGCGACGAGGTAGTTCCCGTCCGGCGTATCTACTGCGTTGGGCGCAACTATGCCGCGCACGCGGTGGAGATGGGTTCGGATCCGGACCGTGAGCCGCCGTTTTTCTTTTCCAAACCGACCGACGCGATCGTTGCCGGCAGTGACAAGATCCCGTATCCGCCTCTCACCGAGGATCTTCAGCACGAGATGGAACTCGTGGTAGTTCTCGGCTCCGGCGGGCGCGACATTCCGGTCGAGCGGGCGCTCCATCATGTGTTCGGATATGCCGCTGGTCTCGATATGACGCGACGTGATCTGCAGACCGAGGCCAAGAAAACTGGTCGGCCCTGGGAGATGGGGAAAGGATTTGATTACTCGGCGCCGTGCTCGGCGGTCAAGCCGGCCAGTGTGGTCGGGCACCCTGCCAAAGGAGCGATCTGGTTGAAGGTGAATGGCGAGATTCGACAGTCCGGCGATCTAAGTCAGCAGATCTGGAGCGTTCAAGAGACCGTCGCCTATCTGTCACGATTCGTGGCGCTGGCGCCAGGCGACCTCATTTTTACCGGTACGCCGGCCGGAGTTGGGCGTGTCGTCCGTGGAGACCGTCTCGAGGGTCATATCGATACCGTCGGCGAGCTCACGGTGCTGATTCAGTAGGAATGGACTGGAATGATCACCATCACAGCTGGTGTTTTGCTGGCACTGGCGTTACGTCCAGTCGTGTCATCCGGACGAAAACACGACCCGTCAGCCGGACCTTCCTAACCCTCTGGACACCATTGCTAGCAAACCGGGGGAAAGAAGCGCGAGAATAGATTCGTTCCGCGCTCACCTATTAGGTTTGGTTTGCCGCGGACCTAGGTGTGAAGATCGGGATCCCGGCAGGGGCTGCGCATGGCAACAATGACTGGGTTGAGCTCCACGACCAAGCTATGCTGCTTCATGTAGATGGATTGAATGGCGTATGCGTCTCGTTCGAGCGGGCGCGCTTCCATAGGGAGCTTTGTCAGCATAGCCTTGTTTGTATTGGATGAAGTGAATAAGCTCGTGGGCCAACACCGATGTGCCGTAATGCCGGCATAAATGGTTCGAGCCCTACACGGCCCGCCATGTAATCCAGCGAGGCTCGCTTAAGCCCCTTTTTTGTCGCTGATTTCTCTATAAGTTATTGAATAGTAGCATAATTCATAGCAAGCAGGCTGTGCTCCATATACTTGTTACGACTCGCCGTTTAGGGCACAATCGTTGAGCAGGAGAAATCGCTCGTCAATGCCAAACGGATTGATAGGAGAGGTTTAGCGCGAAGCGTTCGCCGAAACTTGAGTAAGGACGCTCCTTTGACGTACCTATGGTTGTTGGCAATACGTAGGAGGAGTGCGCTATGAACAAGTTGACGCTGGTTTTTTCGTCGACCCTCGCCCTGCTTACCCTCAGTGTTTTTATCAACGGACTTCAATATAACCACACTCAGCGTTTAGAAGAGCAAGTCTTCCTCAACGAGTTTGAGGCACAAACGATCCATTACGTGCTTAATCAAGAGGAAGAACAGCTTCAGGCCATGACGCAGGAAGTGATGGACATTGCCGAAATCGATAACGAACTTAAGGCTCAGCACTATGCCAATATCTATATCGAAGCGGCACGCAACTATGACCTAAACCCACGATTGTTATTGTTTTTGACGCTTATCGAAAGCCGCTTCGATCCACAGGCGGAGTCGAGTAAGGGTGCGCTCGGGATGACCCAGGTTATGCCCAAGGTTTGGTTGAAGAAAATCGATTTTATTTCCGATCGCAAAGATCTGATGGACCCGTTTCTTAACATCCATGCTGGTGCGCACGTGCTCAGGCATTACCTGGATCGTGCCAAAGGCAACGTCAAGCTTGCGCTACTGATGTACAATCGCGGCGAAGGGGCAGTGAATCGTGATATCCTTAAGGGTCACGACCCAAGTAATGGCTATGCACACAAGGTATTGTTCAGTAATGAAAACGAGCGGCGGCTGAAGTCTTCGCGAACAAAAGACGATGACGACGGACAAGCCGGCTGAGCGCTGAAGTCACGACCACTCCTGATTTTCTAGTCACACGCTAACGGGGTGCAGCTTGCACCCCGTTGGCTATAGCATGGGACGCTGAGTTGCGTCATTACCGGTTCTGCTACCGAGTTTTTGAACATCGAGTGGCGTCGTTGTGGCACAATTACGGGCGCGCGAATGTGGCGGAACTGGTAGACGCGCTGGATTTAGGATCCAGTGGGGAAACCCGTGGGAGTTCGACTCTCCCCATTCGCACCAATTGTGCGCTCGGTTACTGGTTTTGTTGAACGTCGGTAGTTGGCGGCGGCCTACCGAAACGGTATCATAGCCGCAAATATAGTGACGCTAATTCAGTAGCTTACAATAGCACGAGGCAGTAGTTGGAAGTTAAGCATGCAAGTGTCGATTGAGCAAAAGGGTAGCTTGGGACGTCGGATGACGGTCGCGGTGCCGGCCGAACGATTCGAACAGGCTTTGGCCAGCCGTTTTCAGCGTCTGTCCAAACAAGTGAAAGTACCTGGTTTTCGGCCCGGCAAAATTCCTATGAAGGTTATCGAGGCACGCTATGGTGGGCGTGTTTTGGATGAGGTTGCCGGCGAGCTTATCCAAAACACGTTCCGCGAGGCCATTGGTCAGGAAGGACTAAAGCCGGTGGCTGGTCCTCACATCCATCCGAAGTCGATTGAGCGAGGTAAAGAGCTTGCTTACACGGCTGAGTTCGAGGTTTATCCGGAAATCGCCAAAGTTGATTTGGCTGGGCATGCCATCGAGCGCCCAGGTTGTAGCATAACCGACGAGGATGTAGAGCGATCGGTGCAAAATCTACGCAAGCAGCGCACTGAGTGGCGTGCGGTGGAACGCGAAGCGCGCTTGGATGATCGTATGAAGATCGATTTTGAGGGCAAAGTTGATGGGGAACCGTTTGAAGGGGGACAGGCGAAAGACTTCGGGCTGGTGCTAGGTGCGGGGAGCCTGATACCGGGCTTCGAAGAAGGACTCATCGGCGCCAAAGCAGAAGAGACGCGTACATTAGATTTAGAATTTCCGGCAACTTACCCGAATGAGGCGCTAGCCGGCAAACCGGCGAAATTCGAAATCAAGGTTCGCGAGGTGGCAGAACCGGTGTTACCCGAAGCCAACGAAGACTTTGCCCGTCAGTTTGGTATCGAGGATGGTAGTGTCGATACGTTGTATAAGGGGGTACGCGCGAACCTGAATCGAGAGATGGCACAACGTCTGAGGACGGTGTTAAGAGCGCGTGTATTTGAAGCCTTGGTGGACGTCAACAAGTTTGAACTGCCGGAAACCCTGCTAAACGCGGAGATCGAGTACATTCGCCGTCTTCATAACGCCATGCGAAATCAACAGGGGCAAGCTGACACTGAAACAGCAACTGCAGAGGAGTCCCTAGTCTATGAAGCCACTGCACGACGGCGTGTGGCGCAGAACCTGACCATCGCTGAGGTCATTCGGACCCAGGGTATCAAGGCCGAGCCGGAGAAAGTTCGTGCACGGGTAATGGAGATGGCGCAAGAGTATGAGTCGCCTGAAGAATTTGTGCGTGCGTGTTATGCTGCGCAGGAGCGGTTGGCGGAGGTCGAAGCCGCCATCATCGAAGAGCAAGTGGTGGAATACCTGCTAGGAACAGCTACAGTGACAGAAATGCCGCTGACTTTTCAAGAACTGGTGCAATTGAACGCTGCGGCGACAGCGAAGGAATAACCTAAATGCCGCGATTTACTGATTCACTAAGGACTAGGACACACGATATGCCTGCCCAAGCCGGCGCAATGGATGCTGTGGGGCTAGGCCTGATACCCATGGTTATCGAGACTACTGGCCGTGGCGAGCGCGCATACGACATCTACTCCCGCATGCTCAAGGAGCGCGTGGTATTTCTGGTTGGACCAATCGAAGACCACAATGCCAATCTGGTGGTGGCCCAGTTACTGTTTCTTGAGTCAGAAAACCCTGACAAAGATATTCACCTATATATCAATTCGCCCGGAGGCGTCGTAAATGCCGGATTGGCGATCTATGATACCGTGCAGTTTGTGAAACCCGATGTCAGCACGGTCTGCATAGGCCAGGCAGCCAGCATGGGCGCTCTGATTCTGGCCGGCGGGGCCAAACGTAAGCGATACGCCCTACCGCATGCGCGCATGATGATTCACCAACCGCTGGGGGGATTCCAGGGGCAGGCGGCTGACATCGATATCCATGCCAGAGAGATCCTACGGGTGCGCGAACGACTCAATAAGATCTTGGTCAAACATAGCGGGCAGACCATGAAGAGGGTTCAGCAGGATACCGACCGGGATTACTTTATGGATGCGGAAGAGGCGGTGGAATTCGGCTTGATGGATGAGGTGATCGAAAAGCGTACTTAGGCTGGGTGTTTTCGATCTGGATTGTGCTATAAACTATTAGAAGGGGTGTAAACCTTGCATAGTTTCGTGAAACGCCGCATCTCGTTCCACAAAGAGTGCGAAAAACGAGGTTAGAGAATGGCGGACGACGACAACAAAGGCAGAGGCGATAGTAAGGGCGAGAAACTCCTTTACTGCTCGTTCTGTGGTAAGAGTCAGCACGAGGTACGTAAGCTGATCGCAGGCCCATCTGTATTTGTTTGCGACGAATGCGTTGAGTTGTGCAACGATATTATTCGCGAAGAAGTACAAGAAGAACGAAACGCGGCTCAGGCTAAGGGCAAGTTCCCCACACCCCACGAGATCAATCAGATTCTCATGGAGTATGTCATTGGGCAGCCTGATGCTAAGAAGATTCTGGCGGTAGCCGTTTACAATCATTACAAACGTATCGAGCACGAATCAAAGATTGGAGATGTCGAACTCTCCAAGAGCAACATTCTCTTAATCGGCCCTACGGGATCGGGGAAAACGCTCCTTGCCGAGACCTTGGCGCGGGTGCTAAACGTGCCGTTCACGATCGCCGATGCGACTACGCTAACCGAGGCAGGTTACGTTGGGGAAGACGTCGAAAATATTATCCAAAAGCTGTTGCAAAAATGCGATTACGACGTAGAAAAGGCACAGCGAGGAATCGTTTATATCGATGAGATCGATAAGATCTCACGCAAGTCAGATAATCCGTCGATCACGCGTGACGTTTCTGGTGAAGGCGTTCAACAAGCGTTATTGAAGCTGATCGAAGGCACGGTTGCCTCAGTACCACCGCAGGGCGGACGCAAACACCCACAACAGGAGTTCCTGCAAGTCGATACCAGCCACATCCTGTTTATCTGTGGCGGTGCGTTTTCTGGTTTAGAGAAGGTAATCCAAGATCGTTCAGAAAAGAGTGGCATCGGATTCGGCGCGGATATAAAGAGCAAGTCGAACGACAAACGGATGGGTGATGTGCTACGCACGGTGGAGCCTGAAGACCTGATTAAATACGGTCTGATTCCTGAATTTGTCGGTCGTATGCCAGTTATTGCCGTGTTGGATGAGTTGGACGAGAGTGCATTGGTGCAGATTCTAACTGAACCTAAGAATGCGCTTGTTAAGCAGTATCAACGATTGATGCGGCTCGAAGGCGTTGAGCTTGAAATTAGCGACGATGCGCTGGCTGCCGTCGCCAAGCGTGCGATGGAACGCAAAACTGGTGCTCGCGGCCTGCGCTCGATTCTAGAGAACGCCCTATTAGACACGATGTTTGACCTGCCATCACAAGACAACGTCAAGCGGGTTGTCATGGAAACAAGTGTTATTACGGAGTCGGTACAGCCCCTGCTTATATACGAGGACGATACCGAACAAGGGCAGAAAAGGGCGTCCACCGGCCCCTGAGTGGGGCACCAACAATATCGCGCAGAATGGCCCCCGCATTCGCCGGGACCTTGTTCTATTGGCCCGCGAATGGCCCAATTTGGGCCAACAATCGGCGATTTCGGCGTGTTGAAATCTGGGTGTCCAGCCACCAGACTATATAGAGGATAAGCACCGCGGCTGATACCGCCTCGGCATCGCCTAACGACGACGTCAGAAGAGGGAATCCATGACTGAAGAACATTCAGAGCAGAAGCTAGAGACGCTCCTGGGATCAGGCGCAACCTTGCCGGTATTACCGTTGCGGGATGTCGTCGTGTTCCCACACATGGTTATTCCGTTGTTTGTTGGGCGTAAGAAGTCCATCAAAGCACTTGAGCGTGCTATGGAGGCTGGCAAACAAATCATGCTTGCCTCTCAGAAGAGCGCCTCTGAGGACGATCCGGCACCGGACCTTATCAATAAGGTTGGCACGGTTGCCAACATATTGCAGTTACTAAAGTTACCTGACGGAACAGTTAAGGTACTGGTCGAGGGTGAGCATCGTGCCACGGTCGAGCGGTATAAGGAGACCGAGGAGTATTTCCTGGCTGATGTTGTATTGCTTGCTAGTGACATCGTGGACGAACTCGAAATCGAAGCAATGACTCGTTCCGTGCTAAGCACATTTGATCAGTATGTGAAGCTAAACATGAAGATCCCGCCGGAGATTCTGACATCGTTGGCGGGCATTGACGATCCGGGGCGTTTGGCAGATACGATCGCTGCTCACTTAAGTCTTAAGCTCGACGAGAAACAGCAGGTCCTGGAAATTACGAACGTAAGTAATCGTCTCGAGCGCATTTTGTCGGTGATGGAATCCGAGATCGATTTGTTACAGGTAGAGAAGCGAATCCGTGGCCGCGTTAAGCGACAGATGGAAAAGAGTCAGCGTGAGTACTATCTGAATGAACAGATGAAAGCGATTCAAAAGGAATTGGGTGAGCTAGAAGAGTCGCCTAACGAGGCCGACGAGCTTGCGCAGAAGATCGCCAAGGCGGGCATGCCAAAGGATGTGCGTGAGAAAGCAGAGGCAGAGTTGAATAAACTCAAAATGATGTCGCCGATGTCAGCCGAGGCAACTGTGGTTCGAAACTACATCGACTGGCTCATCAATGTGCCTTGGAAGAAGCGCTCGCGCATACAGAAAGATTTAGGTAAGGCGGAAAAGGTGCTCGAGCAAGACCACTACGGTCTGGAGAAAGTCAAAGAGCGCATCGTCGAGTATCTCGCGGTGCAACAGCGGGTCAACAAATTAAAGGGACCCATTCTTTGCTTGGTGGGACCGCCTGGGGTTGGCAAGACTTCGCTTGGACAATCTGTCGCCCGCGCGACGGGCCGAAAGTTTGTACGCATGTCATTAGGTGGCGTACGCGATGAGGCCGAAATTCGTGGGCATCGCCGTACGTATATAGGGTCGCTGCCTGGCAAGATCGTACAGAATATGGCGAAGGTGAAGGCGCGTAATCCGCTCTTCATGTTGGACGAAGTGGACAAGATGTCGATGGATTTTCGTGGTGATCCTTCGTCAGCCTTGTTAGAGGTTTTAGATCCAGAGCAAAACCATGCGTTTAACGATCATTACTTGGAAGTGGATTACGATCTTTCGGATGTAATGTTCATCACTACGGCAAACACATTGAACATACCCGCACCATTGCTTGACCGCATGGAAGTCATTCGTCTATCGGGTTACACCGAGGATGAAAAGGTAAACATCGCGATCCGCTATCTCGTGCCTAAGCAACGTAAGAACAATGGCCTGAAGGCGGAAGAGATTTCGGTGTCGGAGAGCGCGATTCGTGATGTCGTGCGGTACTACACACGTGAGGCAGGTGTGCGAAATCTAGAACGTGAGATCTCTAAGATTTTTCGCAAGGTGGCAAAGGAACTTGTGCTCGGCAAGCGCGGTGGTAAGAAGGTGATGATTACGCCTCGCAATGTCGACAAGTACCTTGGTGTACGACGCTATCGTTACGGCATGGCCGAGGAGAATAACGAAGTCGGTCAAGTGAAAGGACTTGCATGGACCGAGGTCGGCGGAGAACTGTTGACTATCGAAGCCACAATTCTGCCTGGCAAGGGTAAGTTGATGATCACGGGTAAGCTCGGCGATGTAATGCAGGAATCCATTCAAGCGGCGATGAGCGTCGTCCGCAGCCGGGGTGCCAGGCTGGGATTATCGTCCGATTTCTACCAGAATCACGACTTTCACGTGCACGTACCCGAAGGCGCAACGCCTAAGGATGGCCCCAGTGCTGGTATCGGCATGTGTACAGCCATGGTGTCGGCTCTTACCGCCATACCGGTGCGTAGCGACATAGCGATGACGGGTGAAATCACATTGCGTGGTGAGATCCTGCCGATTGGCGGGCTAAAGGAGAAACTATTGGCGGCTCATCGTGGACGTATCAAAACAGTGCTGATTCCGGAAGAGAATGAGAAGGATTTGGTGGATATCCCGAAGAAGGTGAAGGATGATCTCGAAATCCTCGCTGTGCGATGGATCGATCAGGTCTTCGAGAGGGCGTTGGAACGCATGCCGAAGGCTATGGAAGAGAAGGCCGATGCGAACAAGAAATCGGACGCGAAAACTGATACGAGCCAACAGCTGACGACACACTAAGCGCCGCTATCACTGGTCAAGGCGGTAACGATGCCGTAAACTAGCGCCCCTTTCGGGTGCTTAGCTCAGTTGGGAGAGCGTCGCCCTTACAAGGCGAAAGTCGGGGGTTCGAACCCCTCAGCACCCACCATTGTACCTTAAGCCCGAAGCCTCATATTGAATTCGTGCTGCCTAGTCTCTAGTATCTCGTTTCTATGCGGAGCGGTAGTTCAGTTGGTTAGAATACCGGCCTGTCAAGCCGGGGGTCGCGGGTTCGAGTCCCGTCCGCTCCGCCAATTTTGTGAACGAGGCGGCAGATTTTTCGGGCTTCTTCCGTAGTCATCACACTTGATTTGACCCAATTCTGTCCCAGGCTGTCTTGGACTGTCTGGAGTGTGTCCATTCTCGGTCGTAGTCCACAAAAATTATATCTATATCACAAATGAAATCGCGCTGTTGCGTTAATCCCGTGGCATAATTCGCCACCATTATGGCTGGTGCCACGGTAATCTACCGACTCTTACGCGATCTACTTCCGTTCCTGGGACAATCAGCTGCGCCAAGCCATCTTATTGCACACCCACAATGCGGTCATCGCGCGCGCGCCCATTGCGGGTTTTTTGCACGAGAAAAATCACCTCGACACCCTTGGACTCGATGAATCGGAATCGGCGTGCACTTTTCCATAACGGGAGATTTAGCGGTGCCGGCGAGACATTGACTACTTGCCACAACTTTCTATGCAGGAAAGGGAGGAGCGGTTGTTGCAACCGGCAGTGGCGGTCGAATACATCGGGGCGACCATGCATGCCTTCTGTGTGCTCGCGGAAAAGTACGGACACAGCATCCGGGATCGGCCTACAATCGGTTCGTGTTGGACACGTGGGGCGAGCACCTGGCTAAGAAACGCACGGGGGCGTTCCGGCCTGGAGATATGGGCGCGTGGGTGGCCGAGCATCTCGATTTACTTCGCGTCGTATATCCGAACAAGACGTGGTTTCCGATCAAGCCCCGCCGGCTTGTAGGAGAGATTCAAACCGTGCGGAGGTCCTAAATTATGCCGTTCGACCACGAATTTCAAAGCCCAGATCGCCGGCTCGTTACCGCCTCGCCCAATAACGTGAGGATGAGGGAGGCAAGGATCGAGCGAGGTGCGTGATATCCACTCGTCACTAACAGGAGACTATGCTAAGGGCTTAAGAGATGCGTGTAGAGGGATGGAATAGGGGGTAGGGGCTCGTGTTAAAATAGCCCATATATGTCCCATTCTCTAACTGGTTGTTTTTTCAAGGGGCGGTACAACTTCGAGTCCGGTCCGCGCCGCCAATGAGCTCGATGGCTGAAAAAGGGTTTTCGCCTAGCGATAGCGGCGTTCGCGGATCAGCCGTGATGGCACTCCCGCGAGCAGTCGAGGTCTGGGTGTATCGTCTGCCAGCCAGCGTTTTCTTGCCCTATCTGTCGGAGTAATCTACCTATGCTGACTGCCATCAGAGAAAAGACACAAGGTATCATCGCCGGTTTTATTATTACGTTGATCATTATCCCGTTCGCCTTATGGGGCACGTATTCATACTTTCAGGGCGGTTCTGACATCAACGTGGCAGAAGTTGGTGGAGTGGAAATCAGTCAGCAAGCCTATAGACTCGCGCTAGAACAATATCGCGGTAACGTTAATCCTAGTGTTTTCGACAGCCCAGCGTTTAGACTCCGCGTGTTAGATGGTCTCGTCGATGAAACATTGATGGCAAGCAATACCTTCGAACAGGGCTACCGAATTAGCGATGCCACCTTGGGTCAGTTGATCCGAGAAGCACCTGAGCTTAAGCGCAACGCTCAGTTCGATCCCGAGCTCTATCAGGCGATATTGCGCCAGCAAGGGTTAACACAACAAGGGTTTGAAGAACGTCTGCGCAGGACACAGCTGAGTAGGCAGATCGTGGACGGGTTTACCGAAAGCGCCGTGATTTCATCGGCGCAAAGAGATGCGTTATTTCGTCTGTGGCTCGAGACCCGAGAGTTCGACTATGCCGTCATCAAACCGCAGAAGTTTATTGCCAGCACGCAGATTTCGAATGACCAGATCGAACAAGCCTACGCATCCAATAGTGACGAGTACAAGACACCAGAAGCGGTGCGTATTGAATATGTTCGGCTTGCGGCGAGTGACTTTTCTAAGAAGTATCAGCCAACTGAGGAAGAATTGCGTAGCGCCTACGAGCAAGAGATTGCTCGTTATAGTGTCCCTGAGCAACGGCGTGTCAGTCATATCTTGTTTGAACTGCCCGAGGGGGCAACGAAGGAGGCAGTGCAACAGGCCCTTGAGCAGGCTCGCGACATCGAGGGCCAGTTACGCGCCGGCGCCGATTTTGCAGCACTAGCCAAAAAGTATTCAAACGATAGCGGTACGGCCGAAAGCGGCGGCGACCTGGGATTTGTCGAGGCGGATACGTTACCGAAAGAGCTCGAGCAAGCCGTGTCTGCTATAGAAGTGGGGTCGATTACGGCGCCGGTGCTTACTAGCTATGGCTATCATATCGCTAAACTGACGGAGCATACGCCAATGGCGCGCCAGTCTTATGAGGAGGCCAAGGCGGAGGTTGAAAAGAATGTGCGTGAACGCAAAGGCGAAGAAGAGTTCTATGAGAAATTTGAGGAGTTGAGCAATATCGTCTACGAACAATCCGATAGCCTTGAGCCCGCGGCTGAGGCGTTGGGGCTGGAAATTCAGCAAAGTGGGTGGTTCGATCGTAGCGGTGGCTCTGGTGTAACGAGGCAGCCAAAAGTTATCGAGGCTGCTTTCCATCCGGAGGTGTTAATTGAATCGCGTAACAGCGATGCTATTGAGATCGGGAGCAATGAGCTTATTGCGCTTCGCGTTACTGGCCATCGCGAGGCAGCTGTGAGGTCGTTGGCCGAGGTGCGGGCGCAGATCGAACAACGGCTTGAGAGAGAAAGTACACGCGCGCAAGCGGCTGAACTCGGCGCCGATATCCTAGCAAAGCTGCGGGAGGGCGCAACACTACAGCAGCTGATACAGAAACACGGTTTAGAGCTAAAGCAATCTGGCCCGATACGTCGCTTCGAGCCGCAAGGCGTCGATCGTCGTATTGTTGATGCGATATTTCAGGCCCGCATTCCCGAAGGCGATCAAGCGGTCTACGGCGAAGCAGACCTCGACGAGCAAGGTTATGCGGTGTTCGCGCTCAACAGTATTCAGTCAGGAGAGTCCAAGGATGTAGACGAAGCATTAAAGCAACGTGCCGAGAACGTTTTGCGGCAACGCCTTGGCCAGGAACACTTCGCTAGCTATCTGGCACGTCTGCGCAAAGGTGCAGATGTGAAGATCTTTCCCGATCGCCTATAGTCGCTAGGAAGTTTCCATCATTCTAGTACCAAGCGCGACGGCGTTGAAACCGCCGTCTACGTAGGTAATTTCTCCCGTAATGCCGGAGGCTAGGTCTGAGCACAAGAACGCAGCCACGTTTCCGACTTCGTTGATATCCACGCCGCGCCCGAGTGGCGCCGTCTTGGCATAGTAATCCAACATTTTCTTGAAGTCCGAAATTCCTGCGGCTGCTAACGTCCTGATCGGACCGGCGGAGACGGCGTTGACGCGTATCCCCTCGGGGCCCAAGGCTTGTGCCATGTATCGAACCGTAGCCTCTAGGCTTGCCTTAGCGAGCCCCATTACATTGTAGTTCGGTAACGCGCGGACGGCGCCGATGTAAGTGAGCGTGAGCAGCGCGCCTTGACGATCTTGCATCATGGTGCGGCCGGCCCTCCCAAGTGCGGCAAAGCTGTAGGCGCTAATCTCGTGAGCCACGAGGAAGCCGTCACGTGTCATCGTATCGAGGATCGACCCAGTGAGTTGTTCGCGTGGCGCGTAGGCTACCGAGTGAACGATGATATCTAGACCATCCCAATAGTCGTCTAACTGAACGAACACTTCATCGATTTGTTCGTCACTGGAGACGTCACACGGAATGAAGATGTCTGAGTCGGTTTGCGCGGCCACTCTTTCGACGCGTGACTTCAACTTGTCATTCTGATAGGTATAGGCTAACTCTGCGCCCTGTCGATGCATGGCCTTAGCGACACCCCAGGCGATGGAGCGTTCGCCGGCGACACCGACAATTAATGCGCGTTTTCCAGAAAGAAATCCCACGCTTCAAGCCTCCTTTGCGGTTCCGGTTTATGCGTTCGCGACAGGCAGCGACGAAAGCTGCCGTAACAGTAGCGAAAAATGGTGTCGACGGGAAGGGGGACAACGTAGGTGAATCTGGTATATTTTGCATCATATTGCAGGGTTAGGGCATTTAGACTAAGGGCAGGTGCTCACCGTGTTTCTATCTGCAAGGGTGCAGGATGACGCGTAAGAGATTCGGCACTATGGTGTCGTACGTATTCATTGCGTTCTCAATTCTGGTGTTTTCGGGCCAAGCCCCGGCGGCTTGGAATAATCCTTATCCTGCGAGCGATAGACATGCCAATATTCTTTACTCGTTTTTCAGGGAACGCCCCAAGACGCTTGACCCAGCTCGAGCCTACAGTTTTAATGAATACACAATTATCGGACAAATCTACGAACCACCTTTCCAGTATCATTATCTAAAACGCCCTTATGCGCTTGTCCCGTTAACGGCGACGGCGGTGCCGCAGCCAACGTACTACGATGACAACGGCAGGCAACTTGCTGACGATGCCAGGGTAGAGGATATCGCTCAAAGTGTGTATGAAATACGTATCCGACCCGGTATCTACTACCAACCTCACCCTTGTTTCGCTCGCGATGATAACGGCAGCTATCTTTATCATGATCTAACGCCAGTACAACTCAGCGGCTATCGACGCATCGATGATTTTGCGCAGACGGGCACGCGTGAGCTTGTGGCCGCCGATTACGTTTACCAAATGAAACGTTTGGCCCATCCTGGGCTGCATTCACCGATACTAAGCCTAATGAGTGAATACATTGTCGGTATGGGCGAATACGCACAGGAGTTGCAAAAGGTCCACGATCAACTGGCAAAAAAGGGTGAAGCGCCAACTTACTTGGATCTCACACGTTATTCACTGACCGGGGTGGAGCAGGTAGATCGGTATACTTACCGAGTCAAAATCCGCGGCAAATATCCCCAGTTCCGGTATTGGATGGCGATGCCATTCTTCGCGCCCATGCCACCCGAGGCCGATCGTTTTTTCTCACAGCCGGGCATGGCAGATCAGAATCTCACGCTCGAGTGGTATCCAGTTGGCACTGGCCCCTACATGCTTACCGTCAATAACCCTAACCTGCAAATGGTGCTGGAACGCAATCCTAGGTTCCATGACGAGTATTACCCAAATGAGGGCAAAGAAGGCGATGTTGCCAAGGGACTGCTGGCGGATGCGGGAAAGCGCCTACCGTTCGTCGACAAAGCCATCTTTAGCCTAGAGAAAGAGGCAATTCCGAGGTGGAACAAATACCTTCAGGGTTATGCCGACCTGCAGGGTTATTGGGACCGCACCGGGGTGCCGGCGGCAGGTTTTGATCAGACCATTCAAATGACGGCCGGCGGTGACACCGAGCTTACGCCGGAGATGCAAGCAAAGGGCATTCGACTCTTAACGAGTGTGGCACCGTCGACGTACTACCTGGGTTTCAATATGCTGGATCCGGTGGTTGGTGGATACAGCGAACGTAGTCGCAAGCTGCGCCAGGCACTGTCAATAGCTATTGAGTATGAACAAGAGATATTAATTTTTCGTAATGGTCGTGGCATTCCTGCCCAGGGTCCGTTAGCGTCTGGTATTTTTGGTTATCGCGCTGGCTGTGCCGGTAGGAACACCTACGTTTACGACTGTGTTGATGGCCGACTGACGCGAAAACCGATCGAAGTTGCTCGTCGGTTGTTAGAGGAGGCAGGTTATCCTAATGGTCGCGATAGCGTTACCGGTAAGCCACTGTTGTTGTATTTCGAAACGGCCTTGGCAGGCCCGGATGCGAAAGCACATCTCGACTGGATGCGAAAGCAATTTCAGAAATTAAATATCCAACTGGTTGTACGTGCCACTGATTACAATCGATTTCAGGAGAAAATGCTCAAGGGGAACGCCCAAATATTTCGTTGGGGTTGGGGTGCCGACTACCCAGATCCGGAGAATTTCTTGTTTCTCCTTTACGGTCCGAACAGTCAAGTGGGTAATGCGGGCGAGAATGCGGCGAACTATGAGAATGCCGAATTTGATCGATTGTTTGTGAAAATGAAAGATATGGACAATGGTCCTGCGCGTGCGCGTGTCATCGACCGAATGCTGGAGATTGTACGGCGCGACGCTCCGTGGGTTTGGGGGTTACATCCCAAGGAGTTCATACTACACAACGCCTGGGTTCACAATGTCGAGCCCAACCATATGGCTAACAATGCCCTGAAATATCTTCGTTTGGACCCAGCGTTGCGGGCTGAGAGGCGCGAGGAGTGGAACAAGCCGGTGCTTTGGCCGATTGGTCTATTGGGAATTGTGCTGGCGATTACCGCGCTGCCTGCCGTCGTTAGCTACATGCGCAAAGAAGGATACTAGGACGGTGATAGCCTATATCGTTCGCCGGATCTTATACGCGATTCCTATCCTCATCGGTGTAAACCTACTCACTTTCACACTTTTCTTTTTTGTTAACAGTCCGGATGATATCGCCCGCCTGCAACTCGGGGTCAAGCGTGTAACGCCCGAGGCTATCGAGAAGTGGAAGGTAGCCCATGGTTACGACAAACCCTTGTTGTACAACAACGATGAAATTGGGAGTGCGCGACTTACTGATACTATTTTCTTTAAGCACTCGGTGAGGTTATTCTTGTTTGACTTCGGCCGCGCCGACGACGGACGCGACATTAGTTACGATATCAGTAAGCGCGTTTGGCCGAGTCTAGCCATTGCCTTGCCAACCTTATTGATGGGGGTGCTTGTCAACATCACGTTTGCGATGTTATTGGCGTTCTTTCGAGGCATGTACCTGGATACTTGGGGTGTTGTTTTGTGTGTCATCATGATGTCGATCTCAACACTATTCTATATCATCGGTGGTCAATATGTGACCGGAAAGTTACTGCGCCTGGTGCCGATATCGGGTTATGACACAAGCTGGCAAGCGATTAAGTTCGTAATCCTTCCCGTGATCATTGGCGTTGTCAGCGGTGTCGGCGCTGGCACAAGGCTCTATCGAACTTTTTTTCTGGAAGAGATCAATAAGGACTATGTCCGTACTGGGCGAGCCAAAGGCCTGTCTGAGCTGCGCGTGTTGTTTCGACACGTACTCAAGAACGCCATGATCCCCATCTTGACACAAGTCGGGGCACTAATTCCGTTGTTGTTTATTGGCAGTTTGATTATGGAGTCGTTCTTTGGGATTCCTGGCCTTGGAAGTTACACGATTGATGCCATCCGTCATCAGGATTTTAGCATCGTGCGCGCAATGGTGTTTTTGGGCGCGGTACTGTACATCGCGGGGTATCTGTTGACAGATATCAGCTATACATTGGTAGATCCGCGCGTGCGTCTGAACTGATTATGATGTCGTCATTGGCTATAAGCTAATGCCCCAGTTCGTCTTTCTCTGGACCGATAGGCTCATCTTTCTCCTGCTCGGGGCGATCATCGCGTTCACTATATACGCATTGCGCCACGAGCATTTGCGCGCCCCCTGGCGACAGGTACGGCAGCGCCCACTGGCTATGAGCGCGCTGGTGGTGTTATTGGCCTATGTTGCGGTTGGACTTTTGGATTCTGTGCACCTGCGCTCGCGGCTTGCCAGCGATAACCCGCAAGCGGTCCAGTATGCGCCTGAGATAATTAGCGTCCTCGATCTAATTGGCGAACCGTTGATTCGTCGAACAGAAGTGAGTTTCTCAGCGCCGTTCGCGACCCACGCTTTCGTCAAAGAGGTAGTCGAAAAGCCCGATGGCCGCATGACCATGGAGTATCCACGACTGCGATACGGCGGGCGACATCTGCACAATCCGAATCGACGTGTGGCTGACATCGTAGCGAAGAGCTTCAAGGGTGTCATCGTAGGTGGCCTCATCTGGATGTTGCTGGTCGTAGTTGTTGCCGCGCTTCTGCGGCGTCGCGATGAAATGTTCGGGCAGACACTCGCGAAGCTAGTGCGTGGAGATGGTGCTATCCTTTGGTGGCCTGTTACTTTAACGGCTGGCGCGGTAATCGTCCTCATCAGCGTGGTCGTCAATCTTTCTACTTACTATCATGTATTGGGAACCGATCAGGTCGGCCAGGACGTATTGTGGCGATCGGTCAAGAGTATCCGCACCGGTCTGTTGGTTGGCACGCTGACGACGTTGGTGATGTTGCCATTTGCACTGTTGCTGGGCGTTGCGGCCGGGTACTTTCGCGGCTGGGTCGACGATGTGATCCAGTACACTTATACGACGCTGAGCTCAATCCCAAGCGTGCTTCTCATTGCCGCCGCTATTCTCAGTCTACACGTCTATATTACGACCCACGAAGAAGCCTTCCCCACCGTCGTTGAGCGCGCCGATCTTCGTTTGTTGTTCCTTTGCTTGATCCTGGGCTTGACCAATTGGACTGGATTGTGCCGCCTGCTGCGCGGCGAAACCCTTAAGTTGCGCGAGTTGGATTATATCCAAGCGGCAACCGCGCTTGGTGTGCGTAACGCGCAAATCATGGCGCGACACATCTTGCCCAATGTCATGCACCTTGTGTTGATCACCGTAGTACTCGATTTCAGTCTGCTGGTGCTTGCTGAGGCGGTACTTTCGTATGTTGGTGTTGGTGTCGATCCGAGTACGGACAGTTGGGGCAATATGATCAATAGCGCCCGCTTAGAGATGGCGCGGGAACCCATCGTGTGGTGGAGCCTAACATCGGCATTTGCGTTCATGTTTGGTTTGGTGCTGGCGGCTAATTTGTTTGCCGACGCTGTACGCGATGCCTTGGACCCACGGTTAAGAAAGTAGCTCCTTATGGTGCAACCCCTATTAAGGGTTACGGGTTTGAAAACTTGGCTTGAAACCGAGGAGGGCACAGTGCGCGCCGTCGATGGCGTTTCATTCGATATTGCCCATGGGGAGACGCTGGCTCTGCTCGGAGAATCGGGTTGCGGCAAGTCCATTTGTGCGCTCTCACTTCTACAGCTGGTGCCGCAACCGGTCGGACGCATAGTAGGTGGCGAGGTTCGCCTCAACGGTCAGAACGTTTTGCAGCTCTCGGAGCGTGAGATGCGCAAGTTTCGTGGCCGGCGCATCAGTATGATTTTTCAGGAACCCCAAACCTCACTTAACCCCGTGATGATCATCGGCGATCAGATTCGCGAGGCTATACCCGGGTCCGAGGGTCTGAGGGGGGAACAGATACGCGAACGGACACAAGAACTACTGGCCGCGGTCGGCATTGCCGATCCATCACGACGCTATGACGAGTATCCACATCAACTTTCGGGCGGCATGAAGCAGCGCGTGATGATTGCCATGGCGCTGGCAGCAAAGTCAGATTTACTAATTGCGGATGAGCCGACCACCGCCGTCGATGTGACGATTCAAGCACAGGTCCTAGATTTATTGAGAGACTTGCAGGCCGACACGGGCATGGCAATTCTGCTAATCACACATGATCTCGGTGTCGTGGCCACCATGGCCGACCGGGTGGCAGTCATGTATGCCGGCCAAATCGTGGAATCGGCGACCCGCGAGCAGTTATTCGGAGACCCCCAGCATCCGTATACACGTAAACTATTTCGTGCCATCCCTGCTGCTGCCAAACGCGGCGGCACATTAGAAGTCATTCCGGGCGGGGTGCCGTCACTGCGACAAACCTTTGAAGGTTGCCGGTTTGTGGATCGCTGCGAGCACGCGTTCGACAGATGCCGGCAGCAGGAGCCCGGTTGGCATACGCGATCTGGTCGTGGAGTTCGTTGCCATCTATATGATGCGCAATCAAGTACCGTACTGCAGGCACCATCGACCAGCGATATCCCGGCGGTCCGGACAGGGTCTAAGATCAACCAAGCAAGTGCGACCTTACTCAGGGTCGAAAATCTGAAAGTACATTTCCCCATTCACAGAGGTGTATTTCGACGCGTCGTTGGCCACGTCAAGGCCGTTGACGGCGTCTCGTTGGAAATTCCCACCGGCCATACACTCGCCCTGGTTGGTGAATCTGGCTGTGGTAAGACAACCGTAGGCAAAGGCATCTTGCAGCTTGTTAAGCCCACCGCCGGTCGTGTGATTTTTGGCGCCGAGGTATTGAACGAGCTCGTACCAGCACGGCTACGTTCGTTACGGCGTCGCTTTCAAGTGGTCTTCCAAGATCCATTCGCCTCACTCAACCCGCGTATGCTTGTCGCAGATATTTTGGACGAGGGTATGCGCGCGTTAGGCATCATTGGTGGTCGTCAGGCGCGTCAACGGCGTATCGAAGAGCTCCTCGATCACGTAGGGTTAACGTCAGAGGCGCGCTACCGCTATCCACATGAGTTTTCTGGTGGGCAACGTCAACGTATCAGCATTGCGCGTGCACTGTCGGTTGAGCCCGAGCTGATTGTGTGCGATGAGCCGACAAGTGCCTTGGACGTGTCGGTGCAGGCGCAAATCCTAAATCTATTAAAGCAACTGCAGGATGAGTTCGGGTTGAGCTATTTGTTTATTACGCACGACCTTTCAGTTGTGGAATATCTAGCCCATGGAGTTGCTGTGATGTACCTTGGTCGGATAGTTGAAAGTGGCCGCGTCAGTGAGGTTCTCGAGCAGCCGAAGCATCCTTACACTCGCGCGCTTTTGTCGGCAGTACCAAGCATCGAGGAAAGAACGCAACGCCGTGTCATTCGGT
>Ga0224508_10001466_pt1 | contig 21165 bp, 21 predicted proteins | sample SF_Jan12_sed_USG_4_FD_170157 | JGI IMG/M metagenome (GOLD analysis project Ga0224508, IMG submission 170157) | Sediment microbial communities from San Francisco Bay, California, United States - SF_Jan12_sed_USGS_21 | ecosystem: Environmental > Aquatic > Marine > Sediment | place: USA... | reverse complement strand
TACGATGTGAAGCGCGACGGCACGGATCCGGAGAACATCTGGTACTTCGGCGCCGGCTTCCGGGCCCGCTTCTAGTCGAGGGTTGATGGGATGACGGCGCTCCGCCGCATATTCGTGACGCTTTTCGTCATCGCCTTGCCGCTGTCGATGTCGGCCTGCGGGTCGATCAAGGGCGACAAGGATGTCGATACGCAGGATGCCGAAGGCGGCATGGGTAAAGGGCCGGGACTTCTGACCGGCAAGCGGGGCGGCATCATCATCTATCAACGCTAGGCTGAAATATTAAGCCGCCGGTTCCAGCCCTTAACAGGGCCGGGACCGGCGGTTTTCTTTTGTCTGGAATTTCGTTTCCTTCGGGATTTCCAGCCGTCAGGCGCGGGCCACGAAATGGGCGCCGCTATTCGCCTTCGCGGCGCCACGCCCAGGCGATCGATCCCAGCAGCAGAATCAGCAGCAGGAACGGTGGCGGAACGGAAATCCGGCGCGCGCCGGTGACCAGGTATTGTTCATTCGCTACCAGTCCGATCCAACTCCGGCCTGCCTTGCTGCGGCGTGCGGCCACTCTGCGCAGCGATGGCAGGCCATCCCGCAGCCACCGCACGGACCCGCCGGTCGCCTTGACCACCGGCATCAGGGACTCGGCCGAGGCCCGGACATCGGCCATTTCCAGCGGGTTCAACGCGCCCGCGGCGGCCATGGCAACGTGTTCGTCTCCCTCGACCCGGTATAGCCCTGCCATCGAAACCGGCAATTTACCGGTGTAGAGCCCCGGGCTGACCTCACTAAGCGTCAATTTCCGGGTTTTGCCGGCGGGATCGGTAACGGTGACGGCGGGATCGATCGGATCGACGCTGCGCCGGTTCACCACCAGCGATCCGTCGCGAACCGACGCCCGCAAGGCGTCTTCATCCAGCTCCGGTTCCTTCATCAGCCAGTGCGCGAGACGCCGCAGCAATTCCGCCTGTGGTCCGCCGCCTTCGAACCCGCGCGCCCACAACCAGATATGGTCGCTGTTGAACTGCGCGACCCGGCCGTCACCGACCTTGTCGAGGATCAGCAGCGGCGCGTCGTCGATGCCTTTCATCAGGGTGCGCCCCCGGGACCGTGCGACTTCGATCTGCCGGAACCAGCGGCCCCAGCGCGGCCGGCCGTCGGAATATTGTTCCGGGCCTGCCGGAAGCCCGGCGGTAACCGGATGGCGCAAGCCGGTCACGCTGATTTGCGGCTGGAAGCCGCGCGTGACCACGCCGCCGGTGGGTTCGCCCGGCAAAGCCTTTCTCAGCGCCGTCCGGTAAATACTGAACGGGCTCGCGAAGGTGGGCCCGGCGGCAGACAACAGCGCGCCGCCGTTTTCGATGTAGTCGACGATGTTTTGCAGATAGATCGGCGGCAGGACTCCGCGCCGCCGGTAACGGTCGAAGATGACGAGATCGAACTCCTCGAGCTTGACCTCGAACAGTTCGCGGGTCGGGAAGGATATCAGCGACAGCTCGTTGATCGGCGTTCCATCCTGTTTTTCCGGCGGCCGGAGAATCGTGAAATGCACCAGATCGACCGATGGATCCGATTTGAGCAGGTTGCGCCACGTCCGTTCGCCGGCGTGCGGTTCGCCGGACACCAGCAGGACGCGCAGCCGGTCGCGGACTCCGTTGACCGAAACCACCGCCCGGTTGTTCTGCACGGTCAGCTCATCGGGCACGGGTGCGACCGCGAGCTCGAATACGGTCGGGCCCCCGTGTTCCAGCGAGAATATAAGATTATGGTCCACACCGACCGGAACCGTCCGGTTACCGGCCGGCAGGCCGTCTTTTCTCAGCGTGATCCGAGCCCGCCCTGCGCCCGCGTCTTTGGAGCCTTTCGGGCCTGAATCCTCGATGCGCACCGTGATGGTCATCTGCTTGCCGACAATGCCGAATGACGGCGCACGCACCACGATCAGGCGCCGGTCCGACTCGTTCGGATTGCCGGCAATCAGGGCATGTATTGGCGCCGGCAGTCCGGCGGTTTCCGGCACCTTCGGCAAATCGTGCACTTGGCCATCGGTCAGCAGGATGGCGCCGGCGACCCGTTGCGGGGGGACGTCGCGCAATGCCCGCACCAGCGGATCGATCAGCTTCGTGCCGTCGCCGCCATCCGAGATTTTTTCGTGCCGCATATGCAAGATTCTGGTTTCGAGAGTCTTGGAATGGGTCCGCAGTTGGTCTTGCAGCGCCTCCAGCGCCTGAGCCACCTGGCTTCGCCGATCGCCGATGGCGACGCTCGGTGAGTCGTCGACCAGCACGACCGCAATGTCCTTGAGCGGTTCGCGTTGTTCCTCGACCAAGGCGGGATTGTAAAGCGCGAGCAACAACAAGGCGGCCGCCAGCGCGCGAAGCCAGGCGCCGTTGGCGCGTGCCGCCAGCCCCAACAGTACGACGAGAACGGTGATGCCGCTGAGCGCGTACAGCCACGGCAACGGCAGGAAGGGCGAAAGATCGATGCTGGCCCAGCTCATCGCCTATTGCCCCAGCCGTTCGAGAATGGCGGGAACATGGACCTGATCGGATTTGTAATTGCCCGTTAGTGTGTACATGACCAAATTGACGCCGAAGCGATAGGCCATTTCGCGCTGCCGTTCGCCGCCCGGCACGACCGCGAACATCGGCCTGCCGCCGCCGTCCACCGCCCAGGCGGCGGCCCAGTCATGGCTGCCGACGATGATCCGCGAAACGCCGTCGTTGTTCCTCGCGTTGCCGCGTTCGACCCAGACTTGGTTGCCGGACCAACGGCCCGGAAAATCCTGCATCAGATAGAATGCCTTCGTTAGCACATGATTTGGCGGCACCGGTTCGAGCGGCGGCAGATTGAGACCGCGGGTAATCTGTCTCAATACCTGTGCCGGGCGGCTGATGAAGGCGGCGCTCACCGTCTGATCGCGCGTGTCGAACAGGATCGTGCCGCCATTTTGCAGATAGCGGTTCAATTTCGCGATCGTGGCCGCCGCCGGTGTGGTCTGTTCGGCGGATATCGGCCAATAGAGCAAGGCATAAAACGCCAATTCGTCGTCGTCGACATCCACGGCGATCGGCACGCCGACTTCCACCGCCGTGCGCTGGTTCAACACGTCGGTCAGGCCGGTAAGGCCGGCCTTGCTCACGCTGTCGATCGAATTATCGCCGGTGATGACATAGGCGAGCCGTGTCGCGAGACTGGCCTCGAGCGCCCGCGCGTCCGGACCGCCTGCGTTCTGTGCACTCGCCGTCGTCGCGACCAACAAGGCGCCGGTGAAAATGATGATGCCGACGGCGGCGCCACGCGTGATGAATGTCCGCAGGCCGCGCATCGAAAGGGCGTCCCGCAATATCCCCCGCAATGCGAGGCTGGCAAGGGTATCGGCCAGCAGCAACAGCAAGGCGGCGATCAGCAGCGACGGTTTGAGGTCGAATTCCTCCGCGTTGACATACGCCTGCCGCTTGATTTCGGCCGGCAAGTCTCGCAGCGGCGCCAGTGAGTCGATCTGTGGCGACAGGTTCATCGCCCGCCGCGTATCGCCAAACCCGTAATAGCCGGGCGGATGGCGAGGACTGGATTTCGTTTTCGCGAACGCACCGGCGGGAATGGCCGTCGCATCCGCATCGGGTTTGCTTGCCTGGCCGAAACCATTCAACGTCTCGAGCGGCGGCAACGGCCGTTTTTCGATCTTATCCGCATCGACGCCTCGGCTCGTCGTCAGAATGCGCCGCATCAATTGGATGAAAAGACCGGAAAGCGGCAGGTTCGTCCACGCCGTATTCGCGGTTGTGTGGATCAGAACCAATCGTCCCTTGCCCCGGCGTTCCTGGGTCACCAGCGGCGTTCCATCCGATAGCCGTGCCCAGGTTTTCGCCGCAAGGTCGAGTGACGGTTCCGCCAACACCTGGCGGGAAATCGTGACGTCGGGGGGAATCACCAAGCCGCGAAAGGGGCTCTCCTCGCTGAACGGAGTCAGCCGGGCCGGTTGGCTCCAGAGCAAGACGCCGCCCAAGTCGCGGCCGCCGCGGCGCAATCGCACCGGCGTCAGCGTGTCGTCGATGTCGCGCGCTAGACGCGGTCCGGCGAAACGGAGCAGCAGGCCGCCGTCCTCGATCCAGGTGGTCAGCGTCACCATATCCGTCGCCACCATGGCATGTTCGTCCGGCCAGATAATGACCGCACGGCCGGATTTCAGGAGACTGGCGACGCCGCCATGTTTGAGGTCCGAAAACGGCCGGAGCGCGCGTTCGATGTAATAGGTCTCATTGAGCAATGACGGCCCGCTGTCCAGGGGCCGATCCGAGATCAGGCCGACCGGCCGCCGCCGCCACCGTTCATCGAGAAGGGTGACGGCGGCGGCGCTGTCTTGCTGTTCGATGGCGATACGGGTTACTTCGTTGCGCAACTCGACGGGAAGCTCGATTTGCGCCGTGGTCTCGGTCTCGCCGGGCTTGAAGGAAACCGCGGCCCGGCTCAACGACCGGCCATCCTCGGCATAGGCCCGCACGGCCGCCGTTTCGGCGCCGCCGCCCGGTCCGCGCCGCACCGTCGCCGTAAGGTTGGACTCCAGAGCATCCGGCGGCAGCAGAATCTTGGGCAGCCGGTCGGGCGCGTCGGTGAACACGCGAACCCGTCCCTGACGCAGCAGTGCCTCCGCCATGGTCGATGCGGATGGGCCGTCTAGTCCGTCGGAAAGCCACAGAACGAGTTTGTTTTCGCCCAAATTCAAGTCATCGATGCTTGCGATCGCCGTCTTGCGGTCGGTCGGCCACGGTTTGGGGCGCAACTGATCGATGGCGCCGCGCGCCTCCGATGGTTTCAAGACGCCGGTGATCGTTGGTTTTTCCGATGCGCCACTCGGCGCGGTGGTGACCAGCACGGTGCCGCGGCCTTCCCGCTCGGCCTGTGCAATGGTCTGCCGCAGGGCGGCTTGACGGGCCGACCAATTGGGTGCGGCCGCCCAACCATCGTCAACAACAAGAATAACGGGCCCCTGCCCGGGCAATTCGTCGCCGGGATTGATCAGCGGATGCGCCATTGCCAGGATAAATGCCGCGACCATGGCAAGGCGCAGCAGGATCAACCAGAGTGGCGAACTGTCGGGCGTCTTTTCCCGGCTTATCAAGCCGAACAGGAGACGTATCGCCGGGAAGCGCACTTGGCGGGGTGCCGGCGGCGTGACGCGCAGCAGCCACCAAAGCAGCGGCAACAGGAGCAGCGCCAGTAAGATCCAGGGCGTGACGAAGGCGATCGGGCCAAGACTCAGCATCGCCTAGCGCCTCGCCTCGGGCATCATCGCCATATAGAGGGCGAGCAGCGCGGATTCCGGCGATTGGTCGGTCAGGTGGTTCCTGTAACCCCATCCGAGCCGGCGCGCGATCCCGGTCAGGCCGTCGATTTGCGCATCGAGCCGTGCCTGGTATTCCGGACGAACCGCTTCCACCCGGCTCAACAAGGTCTGGTCTTCGCCTTCGAATCCGCTGAAACGGACCCGGCCGCGAAACGGCAGGTGGCGCTCCGCCGGGTCTAAAATCTGCAAAATCTGCCCGCGTACGCCGCGGCCGGCCAAGGCCAGCAGGGCAATCTCGATCTTGTCCAGGGGCGCCAGGAAATCGCCCATCAAAACGGCTTGCGCGTAGCGCGGCAGCGGCGCGCCAGGCGGCAGGCTGGAATCGCCATCCGCCGCCGGCGGCTGGTGCGCCGCGAATATCTTGGTGGTCAGCCGGTTGAACGCGGCGCGGCCGGTGGCCGGCGGCGAATCGCCGCCAAGTAGGGCGAAGCGCTCGCCGCTTCGCATCAGCAATGACGCCAAGGCGACCAGCAGCAGATCTGTTCGGTCGCGTTTGGTGGGCAACGTCTTGCCGGACCGGTACGCCATCGAGGGCGAAGTGTCGCGCCACATCCAAATGCTCTGGGCGGCCTCCCATTCGGTTTCGCGTACGAAGATAAAGCGTGATTTGGCCGATTGCCGCCAATCGATGTGGTTGGCTTGATCGCCGGGGCCATAGCGCCGGAACTGCCAAAAGGCCTCTCCCTGCCCAACCCGCCGGCGTCCATGAACGCCCTGGGCCACCGTGGATGCCACGCGCTCGGCGGCAACCAACAGGGGCGGGAACCGGGAGGCAAGTTGCTCGGCGCGTTCCTGAGCCGCCAATGTGCTTTCGGATCTTACCATCGGGCGGTCAATATACGATCAATCCAAACGCTCGCACATACGGGCGATGATCGTTTCGATCGTCATGCCTTCGGCGCGGGCGGCAAAATTAAGTGCCATTCGATGGCGCAGGATGGGCGGCGCCAAGGCGACGATATCGTCGACCGACGGCGAAAGGCGCCCTTGCAGCAGTGCACGCGCCCGGCAGGCCAGCATCAGCGACTGGCTGGCCCGTGGGCCGGGCCCCCAGGCGACATGCGAGATTACCTCTTCCAGATCGCTGGATTCCGGCCGTCCGGCGCGGACAATCTTGAGAATGCTTTCCACCACGCTCTCGCCAACCGGCAAGCGCCGGACGACCTGCTGCGCGGCCATCAGGCTTTCCGCATCGAGGATGGAGCTTGCGGCGTTCTCGCCGGTACCGGTGGTTTCGACCATCATCCGGCGTTCGGCGCTTTCGTCCGGATAGCCGACATCGATCTGAATGAGGAACCGGTCCAACTGTGCCTCCGGCAGCGGGTAAGTGCCCTCCTGCTCCAGCGGATTCTGGGTCGCCAGCACATGAAAGGGCCGCGGCAGGTCGTGATACGCGCCGGCGATCGAGACGCGCATTTCCTGCATCGCCTGGAGCAGGGCGGACTGCGTGCGGGGGCTCGCGCGGTTGATCTCGTCGGCCATCAGCAATTGACAGAATACCGGGCCTTTGATGAACCGGAAGGAACGTTGTCCGCTTTCGGATTCCTCCAGGACCTCGGAACCCAGGATATCCGCCGGCATCAGGTCCGGCGTGAATTGAATGCGGCGGTCTTGCAGCCCGAGCACGATGCCCAGGGTTTCGACCAGCCGTGTCTTGGCCAGACCCGGCACGCCGATCAGCAAAGCGTGCCCGCCCGACAGCAGCGTGATCAGGCTTTGCTCGACCACGTGTTCCTGCCCGAATATCACCGTGCCGACTGCTTCGCGCACTCGCGTGAGTTTCTGACCGGTGTCTTCGATCGCCCGGTCCAGCGACGGCGTGTCGTCGGGAGCGTCGGCAGTGCTGGATTTCGCAGGGGTCAAGGTCTATCTCCTATGGCCGGATATGTTAAAACCGTTATATGAGCGGGCGATGAGCAAGCAAACCCCAAATCCATCCGATCTCGTCAAGTTGATAAACAGCCGCCGCCTCGCCGATGAGCCCGGCGCGGCGCCGAAATGGGATTTCGACCCGGAAATCTGCGGCGATTTCGGATTTCGGATCGGCCGCGACGGGACCTGGTATTACCAGGACTCGCCGATTGTCCGGATTGCATTGTGCAAACTCTTTTCATCGGTGCTGCGGCATGACGGTAACGGTAACTTTTTCCTGGTTACGCCGGTAGAGCAAGGCCGCATCGATGTCGACGATGCGCCCTTTACGGCGGTGGAAATCATTATATCGGGTGCGGGACCGACTCAGACCATAGTCTTTCGAACAAATTTGGACCATATGGTAACTGCAGGCCCGGACAATCCGATTCGGGTGGTCGAAGATGCGGCAACCGGTGAGCCCTCGCCCTATGTGCTCGTCCGGGACAATCTCGAAGCCTTGATTTTACGGCCGCAATTCTACGAACTCGTTGATATTGCGGAAGAACGCGTGACGGGCGAGACAACTGAATTGGGCGTCTGGAGCGCCGGTGTATTCTTTCCCTTGGGCAAGACGGAATTAAACGGACAGCCATGAACCGGGATCTGATTATTAAGCAGCTGGAAGACGGCAGCATCGGCCGTTGGGGGTCGGGCATGGCGCGATCGGAACGGACCGAGCGGGGTGATCACGATCTCAATCCGGGCATGCCGAAACCGGTGAAACTGAAGCCCGCGGCGGTGCTGGTGCCGATCGTCGACCGGCCCGACGGCATGACGATCCTGCTGACGCAGCGAACCGATCATTTGCATGACCACGCCGGTCAGATCAGTTTTCCGGGCGGGCGGGCCGAACCCTCGGATGCCGACCTGCAGGCTACTGCGCTGCGGGAAACCGAGGAAGAAGTCGGGCTGCCGCGCGACCGGATAGACCTGGTCGGCCAATTGGACATTTATGTCACCCGCACCGGGTTCGAGGTGACGCCGGTGGTCGGCATCGTCAATCCGCCGTTTCCCGTGAAGCCGGATCCTTTCGAAGTCGCGGATGTGTTCGAAGTACCGCTTTCCTTCATTGTCGATCCCAACAATCACGAACAGGACAGTCGGATGCATAACGGCGTGGCCCGGCAGTTCTACGTCCTGCCGTTCGAAGGCCGTTATATCTGGGGGGCAACGGCGGGCATGCTGGTCAATCTCTCCGAAGTGTTGCGCGGCGATTGACGGGATGGTTGGCACCGCGCCCCGGAACGATAGTCAATGACTGGCCGCCTTGAGCCGCAACCCTGGATGACCGATGCGGATACGGTTGCGGTGATGGATGCCTTGGCCGCGGCCGGGGCGGCGGCGCGGTTCGTGGGCGGGTGCGTGCGCGACGCCGTGCTGGGCCGGTCGATTCGGGACATCGACATCGCGACCGACGCGGTTCCCGACGATATCATCGCCGCGATGCGCAAGCGCCGCCTCAAGGTGGTGCCGACCGGGCTCAGCCATGGCACCGTGACCGCGATCGTAGACGGCACGCCGTTTGAAATCACGACGTTGCGCCATGATGTCGAGACCGACGGCCGCCACGCCACCGTGGCCTTTACCGATGACTGGGATGCCGACGCGAGCCGGCGCGACTTTACCTTCAATGCGCTGTCGCTGGAACGGGACGGCACGCTGCACGACCCGTTCGGCGGCATCGCGGACCTGCGCGCCGGACGGGTGCGGTTTGTCGGCGATGCGCAACAGCGCCTGACCGAGGATGTTCTTCGGCTGCTGCGGTTCTTTCGCTTCCATGCCTATTACGGCAAGGGCGCGCCGGATCCGGAGGGGCTGGCCGCCTGCCGCGCCATGGCGCCGGCGCTCGCCCGGCTGTCGGCGGAACGGGTGCAGGCGGAGTTGACGAAGTTGTTTCTGGCGCCCGATCCGATTCCGGCGGTACAGGCCATGGTCGATGCGGGTGCCGCGCGCGTGGTGTTGCGGGAGCCGCTCGATGTGGACCGGTTCGGCCGAATGGTGGTCTGTGAAGCGGAGGCGGCGAAAGAACATTCGACGCTTATTGCGCCCAATGCGGTGCGCCGGCTTGCCGCGCTGCTGCCGATGGACCGTGCCGCCGCCGCCGAAATCGCCCGAAAATTGAAGGCATCGAACGCTGATCGCGACCGTCTCGTCGCCTTGGTCGAACCGGAGTCCGAGATTGCGGCCGGAATGGATGCACGGGCCGCGCAGCGCGCGCTGTATCGCATCGGGATCGAACGATTTGTGGACCAGGTCCTCTATAAGTGGTCGATGACGGGCGACGCGGGTCAGTGGCTCGATCTGATCGCCGCCGCGGATGGCTGGCAACGGCCGCGGTTTCCGGTCTCGGGCACGGATGTGCAGGCGCTTGGCATCCCGGCCGGGCTCGCGGTCGGCGTCTTGTTGTCGGCGGTGGAAAACTGGTGGATCGCGGCGGATTTCGCACCCGGTCGTGACGCCTGTCTCGAAGAGCTAAGGCGTCGGGCGGCAGCGGCCTCCTGAATTTGCCCTATCGGTGCGGCATCAGGGCCAGTGCACTTCGGGCGGCATCGACATCAGGATGGCCTCCGGATTACCGCCGGTCATCAGGCCGAACCGTGTGCCGCGGTCATACAGCAGGTTGAATTCCACGTAGCGGCCGCGCCGCACCAATTGATGCTGCTTCTCGGCGTCGCTCCAAGGCTCGTTCATGCGACGGCGGACGATTTCGCCGTAGACCGACTCGAAGGCCCGCCCGACATCCTGGGTAAAGGCGAAATCGGCGTCCCAATCGCCGCTGTCGAGGGAATCGTAGAAAATTCCGCCAATCCCACGCGGTTCGTTGCGATGTTTGATGAAGAAATATTCGTCGCACCACGCGCGATAGCGGTCGTAATCCGCCACGTCATGGCGGGCGCAGGCTTCTTCGAACGCTTTGTGGAAGGCTTGGGTGTCATCGTCCCGCGGATATGCGGGCGTCAAATCGCCGCCGCCGCCGAACCAGCCTTGGGACGTTACGATGTGGCGCGTGTTCATGTGTGCGGCGGGAACGTGCGGGGAATGCGGATGGGCGACCAGCGAAATGCCGCTCGCCCAGAACCGTCCGTCGGCGTCCGCGCCGGTCACTTCCTTGCGGAATTGTTCGGAGAACACGCCGCTTACGGTGGAGACATTGACGCCGACTTTTTCGAAGACCCGCCCGCGCATCGCCGACATGACGCCGCCGCCGCCATTTCCGACCTCGGTATCGGGGCGGGTCCAGGAGGTGCGCTCGAACGCGCCGGGCGCGCGATCGGCGAGCGGGCCGTCATAGTCGCGCTCGATCGATTCGAAGGTGTCGCAGATCGAGTCGCGGAGCGATTCGAACCAGCGTGCGGCTTGCTTCTGTCGTTTGGTTTCGGACATTTTATATATTATAATCAGTCAGTTGACAGCAGTCTCGTCTGCCGGAGCGCCTCACTCAACACCATCGCGGCGGCCAGCGCAACGTTAAGCGAACGCATGCCGCCCGCCATCGGAATTTTGATCCGGGCGTCGGCGGCGGCCTGCACCGAGTCCGGAACGCCCGCGCTTTCCCGGCCCAGTAATAGAGTGTCCTCGGCCGAGAAGGCGAAGTCCGTGTAGCGAACTTCGGCTTTGGTGGTGAGCAGGACCAGCCGGTGCCGACGGGTGTCGTGGAAGGCGCTCCAAGACGTGTGCCGCACGAGCTCGACGTGATCCAGATAGTCCATGCCCGCGCGCCGCAAATGCCGGTCCGACCAGACAAATCCCATCGGCTCGATAATATCGACGGCGACGCCAAGGCACGCGGCGAGCCGCAGGACCGTACCGGTGTTTTGTGGAATGTCGGGTTCGAAAAGCGCAAGCCGCATTTGGGAATAGCCTTCCGACGGAATTTGAGCGGCGCAGATTTTGCGCCTGGGCACGATATCGACTATACGATGCGACCTAAGGCGGGTACGGAGAACGGTCCAAACACGCTATGCGGCAGGTTGTCGCATTGGCGGGGTTCTTTCTGTATGTCGGGTCCGTGATCCGTATATAAACCGTGACGGTTCTTTCTGCGGTTCGGTCAACCGAACCGCGTTTTATCTATGTGAAGGGGGGTAAGCGACGATGGCGGACGACCACGCCGACGGCACGACCCGACGGGAATATCTCTATTTGATGACAGGCGCAGTCGGCGCCGTCGGGGCGGCGAGTTTTACCTGGCCCTTGATCGATCAGATGAACCCGGCGGCGGACGTGCTCGCCTTGTCGAGCACCGAAGTGGACATCGGCGCGATCAAGCCCGGACAGGCAATCACGGTAAAGTGGCGCGGTGAGCCCGTATTCATCCGGCGGCGTACCGCCAAGGAAATCGCCGAGGCCGAATCGGTCAAAGTTGACGACTTGCGCGACCCCCAAGCCGACAAGGACCGTGTGAAGAAATCCGAATGGCTGATCGTGCGCGGCAGTTGCACCCATCTGGGCTGCGTTCCGGGTAATCGCGTGAGCGACAAGAAGGGCGACTTCGGTGGCTGGTTCTGTCAATGCCATGGCTCGCATTACGATACGTCCGGCCGAATTCGGAAAGGTCCGGCGCCGAAGAACCTTCTTGTGCCGCCCTACGCCTTTCTTTCCGATAGCCGCGTGAAGATCGGATAGGGGCCTGGATCATGGAAAAACAAACCTATAGCAATCCGATCATCCGTTGGATCGACGACCGTCTGCCTGTCTTCTCCTTCATGGATCATGAATACAATCAGTTCCCGATGCCGAAGAACCTGAATTACTGGTGGAACTTCGGTGCGCTGGCGTCGATCTGCCTGGTGGTCTTGATCGTCACCGGCATCGTACTGGCGATGCATTACACGGCCGAATCGACCATGGCGTTCGACAGCGTCGAACGGATCATGCGCGACGTGAATTACGGCTGGCTGATCCGCTACATCCATGCGAACGGCGCGTCGATGTTCTTCATCGTCGTCTATATCCATATCTTCCGCGGGCTCTATTACGGTTCCTACAAGAATCCGCGCGAGTTGCTGTGGATTCTGGGTGTCGTGATCCTGCTGCTGATGATGGGCACCGCCTTCATGGGTTATGTGCTGCCGTGGGGACAGATGAGCTTCTGGGGCGCCAAGGTCATCACCAACCTGTTCTCGGCGATACCGATCATCGGCGAACCGATTGTCGAATGGCTTTGGGGCGGCTTCACCGTCGGCAACCCGACGCTGAACCGCTTTTACTCGCTGCACTATCTGCTGCCGTTCGTGCTCATCGGCGTGGTCGGCATGCATGTGGCCGCGCTGCATGTGACCGGCTCGAATAACCCCGACGGCATCGAGATGAAGGGTCCGCAGGACAGCGTGCCGTTCAATCCGTACTTTACCGCCAAGGATTCGGTCGGTATGGGCGTTTTCCTGATCGTTTGGGCCGGCTTCGTGTTCTATGCCCCCGATTATCTCGGCCATCCAGACAATTACATTGAGGCCAATTCGCTGGTGACCCCGCCGCATATCGTGCCGGAATGGTATTTCCTGCCGTTCTACGCGATTTTGCGGTCGATCACTTTCGACATCTGGTTCATCGAGGCCAAGCTGATCGGCGTGGTGCTGATGTTCGCGTCGATCCTGGTGCTGTTCGTCCTGCCCTGGCTGGACACCTCGAAGGTACGGAGTTGCCGGTACCGTCCGACCTATCGGTGGTTCTTCTGGTTGTTGGTGGCGGACTGCATCGTCCTCGGCGTTGTCGGCGCGAAATCGCCCGACGATCCCGTACTCGGGTTCGAAATGTTCAAATATGTCCATCTTGGAATGTTAGGGACGGCCTATTACTTCTTCCACTTCCTGATCCTGCTGCCGCTTCTCGGCAAGATCGAGACGCCCAAACCGCTGCCCGACAGCATCAGCCGGTCGGTCACCGGCGGAGGCGGCGGTGCCGCCATTGGGGCGACATCGGCAAAAGGGGAGAAGGCCTGATGCGTAAGACAATCCTGGCGATACTCGTTTTGGGCCTTTCCTTGCCGGTAGCGGGCGTTGCGGCCGCGGCAAGCGGTGGCGCGGAATTGAAGAAAATCGAATGGTCCTGGCAAGGCGCCTTCGGTCAATACGACCGGGCGGAATTGCAGCGCGGCTTGCAGGTCTACAAGGAGGTGTGCGCCGCCTGCCACGGCCTGCGGCTGATCGCCTTTCGAAACCTCATGGATCTCGGCTATACCGAAAATCAGGTGAAGGGTTTCGCCAAGCAATACGAAGTCCAGAACAAGGAGCCGAACGACGAGGGCGAGATGTTCAACCGGCCGGGCCTGCCGGCCGACCGTTTCGTCAGCCCGTTCCCGAACGAACAGGCCGCGCGGGCGGCCAATGGTGGCGCCTATCCGCCGGACCTGTCGTTGATCGTCAAGGCACGGGCAGGCGGCGCCGACTATTTGTATTCGCTTATGGTGGGCTATGCGGACGCGCCGGCGGGGGTGAAGCCGCCCGCCGAGAACCTGCAATACAACCTTCATTTTCCGGGCAACTGGATCGCCATGCCGCCGCCGCTCAGCGAGGGCGCGGTGGAATACGCCGACGGCACCAAGGCAACGGCCGATCAGATGGCGCGCGACCTGACCGCTTTCCTCGCCTGGGCGGCGATGCCGGAACTCGAGCAGCGCAAGCAGATGGGCCTCGCGGTCATGATGTTCCTGGTCGTATTCACCGGGCTGCTGATCGCGACCAAGAAAAAGGTCTGGGAGAAGGTCGACAAGGCTTAGCGACCTCGGCGTGTGACGTGATTTGGGGCCGCATCCGCGAGGGTGCGGCCTCCGTCTTTGGCGGTGCGGTTGATCGCTCCGGTCGCGCCGCCGATACTCGGACGGGACAACAAAGCGAACGGAGAGCGTGGCGATGAGCGAGCCCGACAGCGCGCCCGGATACCCGCCGGTGATCGGAATCATCGGCGGCAGCGGCATCTACGATATCGACGGGTTGACCAATGTCGCATGGCACGCGGTCGCGTCTCCTTTCGGCGCGCCGTCGGATGACTTGATGTTCGGCGAGCTGGACGGCAAGCGGATCGTCTTCCTGCCACGCCATGGCCGCGGCCATCGCGTCCCGCCATCCGAACTGAATTTTCGCGCCAATATCGATGCGCTGAAGCGCGCGGGCGTGACCGAGATCATCTCGCTGTCGGCGGTCGGATCGCTGCGCGAGGATTTGCCGCCGGGACGGTTCGTTATCGCGGACCAGTTTATCGATCGGACCTTTGCGCGGGAGAAGAGTTTCTTCGGCACCGGCATGGTCGCCCATGTCTCGATGGCCGATCCGGTCTGCGGCCGGCTTTGCGGCCGCCTCGATGCCGCCGCCAAGGCCGCTGCGGTCGATGTGGTGCGTGGCGGCACCTATCTGGTGATGGAAGGGCCGCAATTCTCGACTCGCGCGGAATCGGAGCTCTACCGCTCCTGGGGCTGCGACGTCATCGGTATGACCAACATGCCGGAAGCCAAGCTCGCCCGGGAAGCCGAGATGTGTTACGCGACTGTCGCCATGGTGACGGATTACGATTGCTGGCATGACCAGCACGATGCCGTGACCGTAGACGCCGTGATCAAGGTCCTGCAGGAGAATGCCGACAAGGCGCGTTCCCTGGTGCGCCACGTGGTGCCGTTGCTCGCGGAACGCTCCGGGGACGCCGCCTGCGGCTGCCACACTGCGCTGGGCGATGCCCTGATCACCGCGCCCGAGGCGCGCGATCCCGCGGTCGTGGCGAGGCTGGACGCCGTGGCTGGGCGCGTGTTGGGATAAGCGTACAATTACCTAGCAGGGGGCAGGATATGGCCAGCATCGACCCGTCCGGGCCGAACGCCGATCAGATCGCTTATTGGAATGGTCGCAACGCCGAGAAATGGGTGGCCTTCCAGGAGTCCATGGACCGCATGCTGGCGCCGATGAGCGCACACGCCATGGACACCGCCGAAATCGCCATCGGGCAGCGGGCAGTCGATATCGGTTGCGGCTGCGGCGGGACGTCGATCGAGCTGGCCGGGCGCGTCGGGCCTTCCGGGGCGGTGCTGGGCGTGGATATTTCCGGGCCGATGCTGAACCGGGCGCGGCAGCGGGTGGCGGCACTTTCCGGACACACGATCGACTTCCTGCAAGCCGATGCGTCGACCCATGCGTTCGACGGCGACGCCGATCAGGCGTTTTCCCGGTTCGGGGTGATGTTTTTTCAGGATGCGGTTGCGGCGTTCCGCAATATCGCGGGCGCGTTGAAACCGGGCGGCCGGTTTACCTTCGTCTGCTGGGCCGAGGCGGCGGCCAATCCCTGGCGGTCGCTGCCCATATCCGTGGCAGACCGCCATGTGGACCTGCCCGAGCCGGCGGCGCCGGGCGGTCCCGGGCCCTTTTCGCTGTCGGACAAGGAACGTCCGCACAGCCTGCTTTCGGAAGCCGGGTTCGAGGATATCCGCATCGAGCGCGACGAGCGCGGGCTGCTGATCGGCGCGACCATCGATGCGGCGGCTGCGCACGCGGTGCAGCTCGGTCCGCTCGGCAATATTATGCGGGATGCCACGCCGGAAGCGCAGGACGCGGTCGCACGGGATATGCGGGCGGCGCTGGCGCGGCACATGGAGAAGGATGGGGTTCGCCTGGGCGCCGCCACCTGGATCGTGACGGCGCGCCGGCCGGGCTAGAGCAAATCCCGAGCGAACCGAAACGGTTCGCGACGACGTATTTGCGTAAAATCGAAATGATAGACCATTTCACTTGGGTCAATTTAAACAAGAAATGGTCTAGGTCCGCGCGGTTTCGGTGGCTATTTCTTTTTCGGTCGTTCCGCGACCGGGCCGCCGGATTTTTTCCAGTTGCCGAAGCCGCCCTCGATATGGCCGACCGGTGTCAGCCCCATCTCCTGCACCGCCTTGGTGGCGAGCGCCGAGCGCCATGCGCTCGCGCAATAAAACAGGAACCGTTTGCCCGAAGCGAAAATGTCCTTGTGGTAGGGGCTGTCCGGATCGACCCAGAATTCCAGCATGCCGCGCGGCGCGTGAAAGGCGCCGGGAATCATGCCGTCCCGTTCCAATTCGCGGACGTCGCGGATGTCCACGAAAACGACGTTCTCATCATCGGTCAACGCCTTCGCCTCGTCGAACGGGACGGTCTCGATCTCGGCGTTCGCGTCGGCGACCAATTTCTTGACGCCTTTGGTGATCATCCGGGAAAGCCTCCTGTTTCAGGGGTTGGCGTGGGAAGCCAGTATAGAAAACCCGATCCGACTGTGCGAGGCGGATCAGACGTTGAAGCGGAACAGGATGACGTCGCCATCCTGCACAACGTAGTCGCGGCCTTCCTGGCGCATCTTACCGGCGTTCTTGGCGGCCTGTTCGCTGCCGCAGGCGACGAAATCGTCGTAGGCGATGGTTTCCGCGCAAATGAAGCCGCGCTCAAAATCGGAATGGATGACCCCGGCGGCTTCCGGTGCGGTCGCCCCCTTGGCCACGGTCCAGGCGCGGCTTTCCTTCGGCCCGGTGGTCAGGAAGGTGATCAGGTTCAGCAGGGCGTGTCCGGCGCGCACAACCCGGTCGAGGCCGGCTTCCGCGAGGTCGAGGCTCTCCAGGAAGTCGCGCTTCTCGGCGGCGTCTTCCAACTGCGATACTTCCGATTCGATGGCGGCCGAGACGATCACCATTTCGGCGCCTTCCGCGCGGGCCTTTTCGGCCACCTGCTCGGTCGCCGCATTGCCGCCGGCGGCGCTTTCTTCATCAACATTGCAGATGTAGAGAACCGGTTTTGCGGTGATCAATTGCAACTGCCGGAGCAGTGGGCGCTCGTCCGCACTCACCTCCACCGTTCGGGCCGCCCGGCCGTCCTGGAGTGCCGCCAGAACCTGTTCCATAACCGGCAGCAGCGTCTTGGACTCGGCGTCGCCGCCGGCCGCGCGCTTGCGGGTGGTATCGGTCCGCCGCTCGATACTTTCGAGATCGGCGAGCAGCAGCTCGGTCTCCACGGTTTCCGCGTCGCGGACCGGGTCGATTGAGCCGTCGACATGGGTGATGTTCGGATCCTCGAAACACCGCAGGACATGAATGACCGCATCCACCTCCCGGATGTGCGACAGGAACTTGTTACCGAGCCCTTCGCCTTTCGATGCGCCGCGGACCAAACCCGCGATATCGACGATCTCAAGATAGGTCGGCACCACCTTGTCCGATTTGCTGAGCCGCGCCAGCGTGTCGAGCCGGGGATCGGCCAGCGGCACGCGACCGATATTCGGCTCGATCGTACAGAAGGGATAATTCGCCGCTTCCGCTTCGGCCGCATCGGAGAGCGCGTTGAACAGGGTCGACTTGCCGACATTGGGCAGGCCGACGATACCGCAGTTAAACCCCATTCTCGTCCTCTTGGGCGGGGCGCTCCGCTGGTTCTTCTGCTCCCGCCGGGCGTGGTTTCTTGGGCGGCGGAGGATTGATGTGCAACGCGGTCTTGGTCATGAATCCGTTGAAATCCGCATCGCCGAGCATCGGCGCGGCCTGGCCGACCGCATCGATCATCCGGTCCACCATGGCTTCGTCCGCCTTGGCGAAATCGCTCAGGACGTGGCCATGGACCCGGGTTTTGTCGCCGGGGTGGCCGACGCCGATGCGGATGCGCCAAAAATCGGGGCCGATATGCTGCGCGATATTGCGGATGCCGTTATGGCCCGCATGACCGCCGCCGCACTTGGCGCGTATCTTCCCCATGGCCAAGTCGATTTCGTCATAGAGGACCACGACCTGGTCGGGATCGAGCTTGAAGAACCGCACCGCTTCGCCGACCGCGCGGCCGGATTCGTTCATGAAGGTGGTCGGTTTCAGGGCCAGCACCTTTTCCCGGCCGAGCCGGCCTTCCGACGTGATGGACTGGAAACGCGCCCGCTCGGCACCGAAGCCATGGCGGCGGACGATTTCGTCCACCGCCATGAAACCGATGTTGTGCCGATTGCGTTCGTATTTCGGCCCAGGATTGCCGAGTCCCACAAGCAACAGCATCGCATTGTCGCCCGGCGTGCTGGCCGGTCCCTAGCCTTCTTCCTTGGCGTCCGATCCCTCGGCTTTTTCGCCACCTTCGGCCGCGCCTTCCGCGCCTTCTGCACCTTCTTCCGGTGCGGCACCCTCTTCGCCTTCCTCGCCTTCCTCGCCCTCGGCGGCTTCGGCGGCGGTTTCCTCGGCGACCACAGTCGGTGCGGCCACCGTTGCGATGGTGAAATCGCGGTCGGTGATGGTGAGCTCGACCCCGTTCGGCAGCGTCAGCGTGGTCGCATGGATCGAATCGCCGATATCGAGCCCGGTCAAATCGATGTCGAAGCCTTGCGGGATGTCGTCGATGCCGCAATGCACCTCGACCGCGTAGCGCACCACGTTGAGGACGCCGCCACGGCGCAGGCCGGGGCTCTCCTCTTCATTGATGAAGGCGCACGGCACTTCAACGGTAATCTTGGTGTCGGCGGCGACGCGCAACAGGTCGACATGCTGCGGAAGCTGATTGATCGGGTGAACCTGTAAATCGCGGGGGATCACCCGTTCCATTTTGCCGTCGACCTGCAGATCAAAGATGGTCGCGAAGAAAGTGCCCGAGTCGACGCTCTTCTTGACGTCGCGCGGATCGAGACTGACCAGGATCGGGTCCTTCTTATCGCCGTAGACCACGGCCGGGACACGGCCGGCGCGACGTGTTGCCCGGGCGGCCCCCTTACCAGCCCGGTCACGCGGCTCCGCCGTCATGGTTTGTCGTTCTGCCATTGATAGCTCCTTGCTTCAGGTTCGGCGTCAGCCTCCAAGGGTGTTCGACGCCGTTGCACCGCGCCCATCGCGGTGACGAAATTTTGTAGTCGTCAATCGAACAAACTTGAAACCGATTTGGATTCGGCGATCCGCCGGATCGCTTCGCCGAGCAGCGGGGCGATCGACAATTGCCGCACATTCTGCGCCACGCGTACCGCCTCGGTCGCCAGGATACTGTCGGTCGTCACCAGCATTTCCAGCGGCGAGGACGAAACCCGGGCCACCGCGCCGCCGGACAACACGCCGTGTGTGACGTAAGCGGAGACGGCGGTCGCGCCGGCTTCCTTGAGCGCTACCGCGGCGTTACACAACGTGCCCGCCGAATCGACGATGTCGTCCACCAGGATACAGTTCTTTCCCTTGACGTCGCCGATGATGTTCATCACTTCCGACTGGCCGGCCTGTTCGCGCCGTTTGTCGACAATCGCCAGATCCGCGTCCAATCGCTTGGCGATGGCCCGCGCGCGGACGACGCCGCCCACATCGGGCGAGACGATCAGGACGTCCTTGGTATCGCCGATCGTCGAAAGGATGTCCTTGGCGAAGACCGGCTCGGCGATCAAATTGTCGGTCGGAATATCGAAAAATCCCTGAATTTGTCCCGCATGGAGATCCAGGGTGAGGACGCGGCTGGCGCCGGCCATGGTAATCAGGTTGGCGACCAGCTTGGCCGAAATCGGCGTGCGCGGGCCGGTCTTGCGATCCTGCCGGGCGTAGCCGAAATAGGGGATCACGACGGTTATCCGGTTTGCCGACCCGCGCCGCAGCGCGTCGACGGCGACCAGCAGCTCCATGAGGTTGTCGTTTGCCGGATAGCTGGTCGATTGGATGATGTAGACGTCTTCGCCGCGCACATTCTCAAGAATTTCGACGAACACTTCCATATCCGAGAAGCGTCGGATCGATGCCTGTGTCAGCGGAATATTGAGATAAGCCGAAATCGCCTCGGCGAGAGGGCGGTTGCTGTTGCAACTCAGGATTTTCATTATGACCTCGACGCCCTTCCGCCACGCCAGTAACCGCAGTGAAACCACTGTAAATCTGCGCTAAATGACATAGGCGGCGTTTCGGATTGGAATGCGGCCACTCTATATCAGGGCCGTCTAGTCCTGTAAACGCCCTTGGGTCCTTGCGGCCCGGATTCGGCGAGACAATTTGATCCGGCGGCGGGCTCGGCGGCACCCGGCCGCCGCGGAACCTCACATCAGGGCGCAGCTTACGACGAGCCCCAAGATACAGAGCAGCACGAGCTGGATCAGGTAGGGCATGGTTTAATCGCCTGCCATGATTGCCGAAAGTCCTCGCCCATAATCCGATTCGCCGATCAGAGTCCCCCGGCGGTAGCTGAAAAACGCATCCGGCTCGGCGCAGGTGTCGCGCGGCAAAACCGTCGCCGATGCGAGATTAAGCGCGCGGAGTTTCTTGGCGAGGTATCCGGGCAGATCGAACATTTGATGCCCGTCGCGGGTCGATGGCACGAAAAATAGCGCGTTTTCCTGGTCCTCGGCGAGAAACGGGGCCGGGAACTCCGGGCCAATTTCATAGGATTGCGGTCCGATCGTCGGTCCGACCACTGCATGAATGTGGCTTCGCCGGGCGCCCAGCTCTTCCATTGCCGCCACCGTCGCCTCGACAACGCCGCCGATCGCGCCGCGCCAGCCGGCATGGGCCGCGCCGACGACCGGTCCGCCGGCGTCGGCGAATAGCACCGGCGCGCAATCCGCGGCCAAGATGCCAAGCGCGATACCCGGCACGGCGCTTACCAGGGCGTCCGCCTGCGGGGAATCGGCGGGATCCCAGGGCCGTTCGACCCGCGCGACGGTGCGGCCGTGGACCTGATGAACGGTATTGAGCGGCGGCGCCGACGGGTCGAAGGCGGCCATGGCGCGGCGGCGGTTTTCGCGCACATCCGCGGCGGCGTCGTCGGAGCCGTACCCCACGTTCAACGATTCGTAAATTCCGGTACTGACCCCGCCTCGCCGGGTAAAGAACCCGTGCCGGACGCCGTCGAGCGCGCTCAAGGGTTCGGCGGTGAGAATGGTGGGGGTGGTATCGGTCATGGATTACCCTGTTTCGGCCGGCTGATCGAAGCCTGGGGGAGCCGCCATGTCCGGATGACTGATGGCGAGGACTTTGAACAAGGTGC
>Ga0224508_10001465_pt1 | contig 21171 bp, 17 predicted proteins | sample SF_Jan12_sed_USG_4_FD_170157 | JGI IMG/M metagenome (GOLD analysis project Ga0224508, IMG submission 170157) | Sediment microbial communities from San Francisco Bay, California, United States - SF_Jan12_sed_USGS_21 | ecosystem: Environmental > Aquatic > Marine > Sediment | place: USA... | reverse complement strand
TTCGACTCCCTGGTCGCCGAGGCTGGTTACCGTGATGCCGACGCCGGTCATCCAGCTGCTGCGGAGCGCACCCCGCCTCGCACCCTCGACGAGCTGCTTCAGCTCGACCATGATCTCGGCGGGAGTCTTGGTGTCGACCTCGCGAATCATCGGGGTGACGAGACCGCCCTTCCGCAACGAGACGGCCACGGCGATGTCGACACCATCGGCGGGCTGGAAACGGTCGTTGACCCAGAAGCCGTTCAGCTCGGGAACGGCGGCGACGGCGGCCGCGGTCGCTTTCAGGAACAGCGCGGCGGGCAGGACGCGCTCGGCCACTCCCAGCCCTCGATTGTGCCGCTCCAGCCACTGCAGGGCGCCGCCGAGGTCGACGTCGGTCTCGAGGTGGTAGTGGGGTATCTCGCGATTCGCCTTCGCCATGCGTTCCGCGATCATCCGCCGCATGCGGGCGTTGCGGTCATCCGCCGATGCGGCCGCGTCGGGGCCGAGCTCGGCGGTTGGTGCAACGGGTGTGCCGGCTTCGGGGGCGAGGTCGAGGTCGGGAGTCCGGACTTCAGGGGCCGATTCGACATCCCGGGCGAGGATGGCACCACCCGGTCCCGTGCCTGCAAGCTGCCGGAGATCGATCCCGCGCTCGGCGGCCAACGTCCTCGCCAGTGGTGAGGCGGCGACCTCGGAGCCGGCTGACCGACGGGCCGCCGGTCGTGGAGTGGCCGGCTCGACGACCGCTCGTTCAGTGACCGGGGGAAGCGGGCTCTCTCCGGCGGCGGGGCGGCCAGCGCGCTCGGGCGGTGGTTCAGCGACGATCGTCGGTGGCCGGTCGGCGCGGCCGTCGCCGCTGACGGCCGAACCGGCCAGCCGGAGCAGCGGGGTCCCCACGGGGACCTCGCGGCCGATCTCGACCAGGTGGTCGACCACCACGCCGTCCTGCCAGATCTCGACGTCGATGTCGGCTTTCTCGGTCGCGACCAGTGCCACGAGGTCACCGCGAGCGAGCTGCTCTCCAGGCCCGACGTACCACTCGAGCACCGTCCCGGCCTCCATGTCGGCACCGAGCGAGGGCAGCAGGAAGTCCCAGTGATCGTCGCCGTCGGCGACGTCGCGGGCGATCGGCTCGGCGTCCGCCTCAGGCATCGACTGCGACTCCTTTCACGATCGCACTCGTGGCGGCGACGATGTCGGCCACCTGGGGGATCGCAGCCTCTTCCAGGTGCTTCGGGTAGGGGATCGGCACCTCGACCGTGGCCACTCGGCCCACTGGGGCGTCGAGGGTGTAGAAGCAGTCCTCGTTGATCGATGCCGCCACCTCGGCCGAGTAACCGACCGAGCGCCATCCCTCGTCGATCACGACAGCCCGGTGGGTCCGCCCGACCGACTCGGCGAGGGTCGGGCGATCGAGCGGCCGGAGGGACCGGAGATCGATGACTTCAGCGTCGATGCCTGCGAGCTCCAACTGGTCGGCAGCGTCGAGAGCCTTGGGAACCATCCCGGCCGAGGCGATCATGGTCACGTCCGCCCCCGGCCGGCGGACCGCGGCCCCTTCGAGTGAGACCGGGCCCGAGCCGGTCTCGCCCTTCGTGGCGTAGAGGCCGGTGTGCTCGAACAGTAGGACCGGATCGGGATCGGCCAGGGCCGCCGAGAGCATCCAGCGAGCATCGGCCACCGTGGCGGGGGCGACCACTTTGAGACCGGGCACGTGGGCGTACCAGCCTTCGAGGCTGTGCGAGTGCTGGGCCGCCAGCTGGCGGCCAGCGCCAGTGGCCAGGCGGATGACGATCGGCACGGAGAGCTGGCCGCCGGACATGTGGCGGAACGTCGCTGCCGTGTTGACGATCTGGTCGAGGGCCAGAAGGCTGAAGTTCACGGTCATGATCTCGACGATGGGGAGCATGCCGCCGAGCGCAGCTCCGATCCCGGCCCCTACGAAGCCCGACTCCGACAACGGGGTGTTGCGAACCCGCTCACGGCCGAACTCCGAGTGCAGGCTCCGGGTCACGGCATACGTCCCGCCGTAGTCTGCGACGTCCTCGCCCATCACGAAGACGCGATCGTCGCTGGCGAGCGCCTCCCGGAGGGCCTCGCGCATCGCTTCCCGATAGCTGATCTCGCCGTCGTCGGTGTTGCTGGTCATCGCACTGCTCCGCTCGATGGTACTGCGCCGTTACCGCCGACCTCGTCGGTGACGTCGCCCGTGACGTGGCGGGTCAGGGTCTCGACCGGCTCGAACGCGGCGGACTCGGCGTAGTCGACGGCCTCGTCGACCTCGTCACCGGCGGCTTGCCACAGCTCGTCGATCCCGTCGTTGGTGATCACGCCCTCGGCGATGAGCCGGCGCCCGTAGGCCTCGATCGGATCCCGGCTCTTCCACTCCTCGACCTCGTCCTTGCCCCGGTAGAGCTCGGGATCGAACATCGAGTGGGCCCGGAACCGATAGGTGCGCAGTTCGAGGAACACGGGCCCGCCGCCGCCACGGATCGTAGCGAGGGCTTTGGCTGCTCCCCGTTGCGTGGCCTCGACATCCATCGCGTCGATGGCCCACGCCGGCATCTGATAGCTGCTCGCTTTGAGCGCCAGGTCGGTTTGCGACTCGCTCGTTGCGAGCGATGTGCCCATCGCGTACGTGTTGTTCTCACAGCAGAACAGCACCGGCAGCTCCCAGAGCGCAGCCAGGTTCATCGCCTCGTGGAACTCACCCTCGGCGACGGCGCCTTCGCCGAAGAAGCACGCCGTGACCCGCCCCCGTCTGCCCGACAGCTTGTCAGCGAGCGCCAGGCCAGTGGCGAGCGGCAGGTGCCCACCGACGATGGCGTTGCCGCCGTAGAAGCGCGTGGCCGCATCGAAGAGGTGCATCGAGCCGCCCCGCCCTCCGGAGCAGCCCGCCGCCTTGCCGTACATCTCCGCCATGATGCGACCCGCCTGGACGCCCCGGAGCAATGCATGGCCGTGCTCGCGGTAGGTCGCGAGGATGGCGTCGTCGGCGTCGAGCTGGGGGATGATACCGGCCGCAACCGCCTCCTCGCCGATGTAGAGGTGCAGGAAGCCCCGGATCTTCGACTGGCCATAGAGCTCGGCACACCGCTCCTCGAACACCCGAATCCTGATCATGTCGGCCAACGGCCGAACCCGCTCGTCGATCATCGGCTCCGCCCCACGGTTTCCTCCCCGGACGACTGGCCTGCGATCGGCGCTTCGAGGGTCGACAGGTCACCTTCGTCGAGGCCGAGCTCGCGGGCCTTCAGGAGTCGTCGCATGATCTTGCCGCTCCGTGTATGGGGGAGATCGGTGACGAAGTCGATCTCCCGCGGGGCGACGGCCGGTCCAAGCCGCTTGCGGGCGTGGCCAATCAGCTTCCGACGCAGCTCATCGGTCGGCTCGTAGTCACCGGTGAGCACGACGAATGCCTTGATGACGGCGCCGATCGTCGGATCCGGCTTGCCGATGACCCCCGCCTCGACCACCGCCGGGTGCTCCGTGAGCGCCGACTCGACCTCGAACGGGCCGATGAGGTGACCTGCCGACTTGATCAGATCGTCGTTGCGGCCGACGAACCACCAATACCCGTCCTCGTCGAAGCGGGCGAGGTCGCCGGTCCGGTACCAGCGTCCGGCGAACGAACGCTGGTAACGGTCCTCCTGGTCGAGATAGCCGCGGAACATCGATGGCCAGCCCGACTCGAGCGCGAGCTCACCGATGTCGCCGGCAGCCTCGATCTCGATCGGCTCACCCCGCTCGTCGAGCTCGACCGCACCATCGGCGTCGAGCTTGAGTAGCCCGGCGGTGATGCCAGGAAGTGGCCGACCCATCGACCCCGGCCTCACCGGCTCGGTCAGGTAGTTGGCGATCATGATGCCGCCGGTCTCGGTCTGCCACCAGGTGTCGAGCACCGGAACGTCGAACACGTCCTGAGCCCAGGCGAGGCTCTCAGGGTCGAGCGGCTCGCCGACGCTGGCAACGAGTCGAAGCGAGGACAGGTCGAACGTCGCCGCCAAGTCGGCTCCTGCCCGTTGCAGCATGCGGAGAGCGGTTGGCGCGGTGTAGAAGACATCGACCCGCTCGTCCTGCAGGATGCGATACCAGCGCTCTGCGTCGAACTCGGCCTCGTCGACGATGCTCCTCACGCCGTTGACCAGCGGCGAGACGATCCCGTACGACGTCCCGGTCACCCATCCCGGATCGGCCGTGCACCAGAAGGTGTCGTCGGGACCGAAGTCGAGCACGATCCGACCGGTGGCGGCGTGGGCGACGACGGCTTCGTGGACGTGGATGACCCCCTTCGGCGTCCCGGTCGTACCGCTCGTGAAGTGGAGCAACGCCCGGTCCTCGGGGTCGGTCGGGCCGATCTCGAAGCGGTCGGCGGCCGCCGCCATGGCCGGTTCGAGATCGAGCACCGTAGGATCGTCGAACTCACCCGCCCCGCCGTCGATGAGGAGGACATGACGGAGGAACGGAAGCTCGGACCGCTTCGACAGGACCTTCCGCCGATAGTGGTTCGCCGTCGTCACCAGCACGGCGATGCGGCCCAGATCGAGCCGCATCGCGACCGGGTCGGGGCCGAAGGCCGCGAACAACGGTGTGAAGACACCGCCGCTCTTCAGGGTCCCGAGGGCGGCGAGGTACAGCTCGGGGGTGCGCCCGGCGAGCGTGGCCACGCCGTGGCCCCCGACGTGGCCGAGCTCGGCCAGGGCGTTGGCGAACCGACTCGAACCGCGGGCCAGATCGTCGAAGCTCAGATCGATCGGATCGTCCCGCTTCGGGTGCCAGCGGATGGCGACCTGAGCGCCCCGACCTTCGTGACAGTGGCGGTCGACCGCCTCGTAGGCGATGTTCAGGCCGCGCCCGTGGGGGAGACCGGCGAGCTCGGTGCGCGCTCTTTCCCACAGGAATCCAGCCTGCAACTCGGCATAGCGTTCCACGATTGCTACTACGCCATGGCGGACCGCCTGTCGGAAAGGGCCTAAGGTCACCGGCCGTCAGGACCTTCGACCCGAGACAGTGCATGTGGCATCGTCGAACATCACAGCAGGCAGATATCGGGCCGGCCGACGGTCGACCCGAGGCAGCGACAGGTACGGAGAGGAGCGTCTCGTGCGCATCTTGGTGAGTCCAGCAAGCCGGCACGGGGGAACCGCCGAGATCGGTCGCGCCATCGCCGGCGTCCTGCGGGGGAACGGCATCGACGTCGACGTGACCCAACCCGCTGACATCCACGATCTCGAGCCCTACGCTGGCTTCGTGATCGGGAGCGCGCTGTACATGGGCTCCTGGCTTCCGGCGGCCAAGCGGTTCGTTGACGACCACCAGGAAGGCCTGCGTCGCAAGCCGACCTGGCTCTTCAGCAGTGGGCCGCTCGGTCCGGCAAAGCCAGCTGAGCCGATTCACGCCGACGTCGTCGAGCACCTCATCGCGGCGACCGCAGCGAAGGAGCACCGCGTGTTCAGCGGGCGACTCGAGCTCGACCGGCTCAGCCGACCCGAGCGGTTCGTCGCTCGCTGGGTCGGGGCCGAGGACGGTGACTACCGGGAGTGGGACGAGATCGAGGCCTGGACCGCCGACATCGCCGCCAGCTTGAAGGCACTCGACGAGCCGACCCCCACGCCGGGGCCGACCCGGTGACCGGCCCCGGAGGCGTACTCGTCGCCGTCGACCACACGACCGACTGGCCCGAGCTGGAACCGGTCGTGATGCTCGCCGCGGCCAGCGGATGGCAGGTCGAGTTGTTGCACGTCGCCACTCCCGAACCTGCTCACGAAGGGCCCGCCCTTGCCCCATCGGTCGGCGACGACGACCGTCAGCGCGAGCTCGAAGCCCGCCGCCAGCAGCTCGACGAGTATGCGCGACGCTTCGACGAGCTCGGGATCACGGCTACGCCGCACCTCGCGAAAGGCCCGACGATCGAGCTCATCCTCTCGGAGGCGGACCGTCTCGACGCTGCCATGATCGTCGTCGTCGGCCGGCGTCACCCGGCTGCTCATCGCCTCGTACTCGGGAGCACGGCGTCGGCCCTGCTGCGAACTGCGTCGCGGCCGGTTCTCGTCGTTCCGACTGTCGTTGTGACCCCCGGGTCGGAGGAAGTCGGATTCCGGTCGTCGCTGGAACAGCTCATCGAGGTCATCGATCGGGAGCGGTCGCAAGACCTCGACGAGCTCCGGGAAGCGGCCGATCAGCAGCTGGTCCAACCCGGCTCGGATCGGGCACGACGGAATCTCGGCCACCGTCTCGTCGACGCGGTCGAGCGGTTCGAGACCGATCACCCCAGCCTGATCAGGGCGATAAACGACGTCAGCTACTACCTCAGCGGCATGGGGATCTGACGACGCCGCCATTGGCGGCCGCGAACCGGGCCGGGACGAGTACCTGGGGCGGCGGCGCCTCTCTCCGCTGACGGTACCTTCAGGTCATGAGCGACCACGACCCCAGACCCCCTGCCTCCCTGGTCACGGTGACGCTGAACCCGGCACTCGACGTTTCGACGTCGGTCGAGGTCGTCGTGCCCGATCACAAGCTGCGATGCGAGCGGGCGACGCGAGAACCGGGCGGGGGAGGAGTGAACGTCGCCCGGGTGGCGAGCAGGCTCGGGGTGTCGGTCAGGGCCGTGGTTGTGGCCGGGGGAGCGAGCGGTGAGCAGGTGATCGACCTCGCGGCTGGCGAGGGTCTGCCGATGACGCCGATTCGGGTTGCCGGCGAGACCCGGCAGAGCCTGAGCGTCACCGAGCGCTCGAGCGGCCGTCAGTACCGCTTCGTGCTGCCCGGACCGTCGGTCGGGGCCGAGGTGGTCGACGCGGTGGGGGTCGCGCTCGACGCCGACCCGTCGATCGGTTGCGTGGTGTTCTCCGGCAGCTTGCCACCCGGCCTGGCGGCGGAGGCACTCGTGGCGCTGGTGGGCAGCGTGATCGCGGCGCCGGTCATCGTCGACACCTCGGGTCCGGCCCTGCAACACGCGCTCGGCACCGCCGCCACGGTGATCAAACCGAGCGCCCGCGAGTTGGCCGCCGTCGTCGGCCGCCAACTCCTGACCGAGACCGATGTGCTGACCGCAGCCGAGGAGGTGCTCGACTCGTCGAGCGTCGGGGCCCTGCTCGTGTCGATCGGGGCCGGAGGTGCGTTCCTGTTGAGGTCGGACGAGCCAACCGTCCGACTCCGCCCGCCAACGGTGCAGGTCGCCAGCGCGGTCGGGGCCGGCGACTCGATGGTCGGTGGCCTGGCTACCGGTCTGTGCCAGGGTCAGGATCTGCTCTCGGCGGCGAAGCTCGGGATCGCGGCCGGCTCGGCAGCGGTGATGACCCCCGGCAGCGGGCTGTGCACCGCGAGCGTGGTCGAGGAGCTGCTCCCGCTCGTCACGGTGGGTTCGCCCACGTTGGTCACCTGACCACGATCGTGGTCGTCGGGGGGTTGTTGGTGAGCGCGCTCGCCACCGAACCGAGCAACAGATACGCGACCCGCTGTCGGCCCCGGGCCCCGACGACCAGCAGGTCGGCATCGGCGGCCGCTTCGCGGAGCATCGTTCGAGGATCACCGGTCGGAGCCACGACTCGTACGACGACGTCGGTGCCGCCCGCTGCAGTGCGGGCCTTCTCCACGGTCTCGGTCGCCAGGCCCTCCGCCTGGGCTGCCAGCTCCTCGCGGGCGACACTGGCGACGCCGGCAACCGTGCTCGCCTCCGGGTTCCAGGCATAGACGACCTCGATGTCGGTGTCGGCCGTTGCGTGCCGGAGCACAAAGGCCAGAGCATCGACGGCGTGGTCTGAGCCGTCGACACCGACGACGACGGTTGCGAAGCGGGATCCCACCTCTGCGTCGGCGGGGACCACCGCGACCGGGACGGTGGCATGGTTGACGCAGTGCAGACCGACCGAGCCAAGCACCCCTGCCGCCACTACCCCTCGACCTCTCGAGCCGACGACGATCAGGGCGGCGTCTCTCCCGAGGTCGACCAGGGTCTGACCGGCCGGGCCGTGAACCACCAGCGGTTCCCGTAGGTCTGCTGGCGGGACCCGCTCCACCATCTGCGTGAGCTTCCGCTCGGCGTCATCGTGGAACTCCGAGTCCGAGGGCGGCAGCGGCGAACCGGGTGCGGTCGGGGTCATCGCCCACCACGGGTACTGCCATGAGGCCACCGGCTGGATCGTGCCGAACACCTCGACATGGGCCTGGGCCCAGCGAAGCGCCCGGGCCGACCCGGACGACCCGTCGAGCCCCACGACCATGTATCCGTCGTTCTCACCCACTGAGCGCTCCTCGTTGCGGTCCGCTGCGTCCTGCATCTGCGTGGAGTGATGGTCGCAGCGGGCCAGCCATGCCGGCAGGGTCCAAGGTCATTCACCCCGGTCGGGGCGGTCGGACCGTGCGGGATCATCGCGGTCGAGCAGATCCTCGATCTCATCGAGGATCTCGTCGGGCGTCAGGCGCCCGCTGCCTCGCTCGGCGGCGTCCGCATGCGGTCGCCGGGCGGCGATGAAGCGCGCACCGGGGTGGACGAGCTGCTCGGAGTGGACGAGCTCGGCCGCTGCGTCGTCGTCGGGTAGGTCGACGATGACGGCGTCGGCCTCTCCGACCAGCGGGCACGTCTCCCCGTGCAGGACCGGGCATCGCTGCCCTTCGCGGTAGAGCCCGTCGCACACCAAGAGGTCGAACCCGGCCCGGGTCAGGGCGTCCTCTCCCCGCCAGCGTGAGCGATCCGTCTCGACGAGGACCCGGGGCCGGGCGCGGTCGGGACCCCAGGTCGGGACGGAGCCATCGGTGGCGAACACGATCTGGACGGTGCTCCAGTCGGGATGGCCGACTATGGCCAAGCCCCGCTTCGCCAGCAGGGCCATCATGGCCTTGTTCTCGATGAGCACCATGGCCTGGAGGGTCTCCACCTCTCGCTCGCTGGCATGGCGCAGCAGGCTGTCGAGAAGCCACGGGCCCAGCCAGCCTCGGAAGCCCGGAGCGACAGCGATGCCAAGCTCGCCGCCGGCTCGGTCGTCCGGCGTCGGTGCGTAGCCTGCCTCGCCGACGAGCCGGGACTCGCCGCTGTCGGTCAGCTCAGCGACCAACCCGAACCCGCCGCGCTCCTCGATCGACGCCCACCGATCGAAGAACATCGCGGGAGGGAGCCCCCCGGCGAAGAACCGGCGGCGCAGATCGTCGGGGCTCAGCCGGCCATAGAGCGCCTCCAGCCCGGCGGCGTCGGCCGAGGAGCTGTGCCTGATGGTCAACTGGCGGCCGTCGCCCAGGTCGAGCGTCTCGTCGCAGACGGAGCAGCTCTCGCCTCGGTCAGCGCCCTCGGTGGCGGCATCGTCGGTCATGTCCTCACCTCCGTCGAGCCGGTGGCGTGGCGTCGATCGGCGGACGGTCGGGTCGTGCCGAAGGGCTCATGGAACGGCCCTCCCGCCCCTCGGCCACCCACGCGCCGAGCGACACCACAACGGCGACCAACAGGAGGTAGACCACCGGATTGGCGAGCCCGGAGGTCATCTCCTCGGTGGTCAGCGACCAGGGAACGTCGGCAGAGGATGCCAGCGACGGCACTTAGGCAGCCACCTCGACCGTCAGGCTGGTCAGCTCCTGGCCGTCCCAGGTTCGACCGCTGAGCCGCACGGTGATGACGTCGCCCCCGTCGTCGGAGATCTCGAGCTTGCCGTACTGCCCGGCGCCGGGGAAGGCGCCGTGGGAGTAGGGGCCGCCCTTCAACGAGCCGGGTCGGTCGAGTGCGCCGGCGTGGAGAACCGGGAAGCCCGGGGTTCCATCGGTGGCGTAGCCGCTGTTCGTCCCGTCGTCGATCGCGACCATGTGGGCGTCACCGCTGACCATGATCACATCGTCGACCCCGGCGTCGGCCAGGGCGTCGGCGATCGTCGTTCGTTCGCTGGCGTAGCCGCTCCAATCGTCCGGGCCACCGGCCGAGATCCACGGCGTCGGGTTGGCCCAGACGACGAGAGCGTGGGTCCGCGAGGCGGAGATCAGCTCGTCGATCAGCCACGCCAGCTGATCCTCACCGAGCATCGTCTCCGCGGTCCGCTCCGAGCGGGTGTCGCTCAACACGAACCGCACACGACCGACCGTGAAGGCCTGAGCGATCGGCGTGTCGGGGTCGGGGCTCGCCCCGTAGTGGGGCACGGCTCGCCGGTAGGCCTCCGACACCGCGAGTCGGCTCGGTGAGAAGTGATCACCGTTGTTCGGGCCGTAGTCGTGATCATCCCACACGTAGGCGCTCGGGACCGAGCCGAACAACGCTGCCTGCCCGGGCTGTCCGAGGGCCCGGCCGTACTGGGCGACGTGATCGGCCGGTGAGGTCGATTCCAGGTTCGCGTAGTGGAGGTCGCCGAGCGCGAGATAGAGATCCGGCTCCTCCGCCACGATTGCATCGAAGACGGCCCCGTTCGAGCCCGAGCGGGCGCACGAGCCGGCCACGACGATCAGGTCCTGTGGACCCTCCAGGGGGGTGGTCAACGTGCCGTCGGCCCGACGGCCTGGCTCGTCATCATTGTCGTCATCGCCCGCGTCGTCACGCTCGTCGACCCGATAGCTGACGTCTTCGCCCGGGTCGAGATCATCGATGACGAACCGGGCGAGCCCGAGGCGGTCGGCTCGGGCCTCGATCGTCGCCGTCCGCTCGTCGGTCCACCAGACCAGCTCCACGGTCTCGTCCGGGTCGTTCCCACCGGCAACGACAGTCGCCGAATGCGGGTCGACGTTGCCGAGCCAGAACCACCGACCGTCGATGTCGGACCGGTCGGGAGCAGCCGAGGTCGGATGGGTTGGCCCGAAGTAGTGGTCGTAGATGCGGGTGGCCCCGAAGGCCGTGCCCGACAGCGCAGTCGTGGTCACGACGGCCAGAGCGATGATGCTGGCCAGGGTCTCGGTCGGTTGCCAGGCCAACCAGGTCACCACCGCAGGTATGAGGAGGAGGGCGGCCAACGAGATCGCCGCCTCGGGCCGGTACTGAACGGAGGCGAACAAGCCAAGACCGCACGCCGCCACCGCCATCAGGAACGCACCCGACGCTCTCCAGCGGAATGCGACTCCGCCGGCGATGGCCATGAGCGACGCCAGGCCGAGCTGCACCGGCCGGGAGATGACCGAACCGAATCCATAGCCTTCCGGGTCGGTCGGGAGGCCGACGGTGACCGTCATCACAGCCAAGATCGCGGCGGCCGCCAGGGCCAGCAGTGCGCCGGCCCACCCGAGCCGCTCGGCAGCCGGGGGCGGGAGCGCGAAGATCCGCCGCTGCCAGGGGATGTGCCCAGGATTGTCCGACCACGGGCACGACGAGCACTGGCGATGCCAGCTCCGTTGCTCCATGGCCCAGTTGACTCCGAGCACCACCGTCAACCCGAGGGTCACCCCGGCCAGGGAGTCGAGCGGCCAATGGTTCTGCTGGTGGACGCGGTACAGTCCGGTGGCCACGACGGCGATCGCCAGGACAGCACGACTCAGCGTCGCGACGCGGCGATCGAGTAGGAGTACACCGAGGGCGAGCGGCACGAGCCCGGCGATGAACACGGCCTGCACCATGTGGCCGCTCGGAAACGAGTCGAAGTCGTCGTAGACGGTGGGCCGGGGTCGTTCGACGAGCTCTCGGAGGAAGGCGGTGGCGAGCAAGCTCGCCACGAGCGCCACCGGGTAGACGAGCGCCATCACTCGGCACCGGAACGCCGAGAGGCCGATGACCATGACGAAGACGATAGAGATGGTCGTTCGTCCATAGAGATCGATGATCGTGAGCCGATCGATCCACGACGCCTCCACGATCCACTGGGAGATCGGCTCGTCGATCTCGGCCGCGATGCTGCGCCCCGAACCGACGAGCAGCGTCACCACCCCGGTCGCCAGGCCGGCTAGGAGCGTGGCGGCGCCGAGCGACCAGCTCGGCCCGGCCCCGGGTCGAGTGGGATTGACCGTGAGCGGTGCAGCTCGCAGGGCACCCAGCGTCCACGAGGCCGGCCTCGGCCAGGACCAGAAGACGGCAAGCGCAACCGCACCGAGGAACCCGAGCATCACCGCCAGGCCGAGCGAGAGCGCCAGGAGCCAGCCGATATCGCTCACGTAGCCACCGTCGCGCAGGAAGTTGGCCGTCGACCCGATGGCGATGTAGGCCGCCCCACCGACCAGAACGAGCGCGCTGACGAGGTACGCCGGGCGGGACAGGATTCCCATCGTTTCAGCTTCGGGCTCGCCCTCGTCGAGCAGCTGGTTGACGACGGCGGCCGCTTCGATCGCGGTCCGGCGATCCCGGGACCGGCCGCCCGTCCACCGAATGAGATCTCGAACGAGTACCACCAGCGAGAAGAAGAGGCCAACGCTCATGATCGCAGGTACGAAGACCATCAGGCGGTTGACGTCGACGTCGTCGAGCACCTCGACCGACGCCGGTGGGCGACCTGCGGGGCCAGAGCCGGCAAGGTGGTCTCGGTCGCTCACCGGTCACCTTCCTCGGCCTCGATGACGACGATGCCTCGGTCGCCGTCGACCGACACGAGCCGGCCGTCGAGGCGACCGGTAGCACCGGGTACGTTCATGACGCACGGCAGGCCGAGCTCACGGGCGAGGATGGCCGCGTGCGACAAGGGGCCGCCCCGCTCGACGACGATGCCGCCGGCCCGGACGAACATCGGTGAATAGGAGGCGTCGGTCGCCTCGGCCACGATGACCTCGCCCATGTCCAGGGCGTCGGTCGGATCCCGCACCACTCGGGCTCGACCCCGCGACCGTCCGGGGCTGGCGCCCCAGCCGGTCAGCTCGTCGCCCTCGGGCAACGGAGTTGGGGCGCGGTCGGGCACACCGACGAAACGAGTGGGAAGCGCCCCTTCGGCCTCGTAGCGGCTCATCCAATTGTGACGGCGACGGATGACGTCGCGACCGACGACGGGGTCGCCGTGGCAGGCCGCAGCCAGCTCGGCGGAGCTGAGCAGCTCTACGTCGACCGCCCGGTCGAGCAAGTCACGCTCGACGAGCCTGGCCCCGAGCTCCAGGTGGACGCGCCGGAGCTCGCCGCCGAGCTCGAGCACGGCGGCCTTCGCCGCCTCCCGCCTGTGAAGCTGCTCGACGAGATCGGCCACGGCCCGCCGTATCACGCGCAACCGAACGTCGATGATCTGGCCGGTCAGGATCCTGCGTCGGGTCCATCCGGGGATGGAGGTGAGCCTGCGCTCGAGCGCTGCCAGCTGGTCGGCGCTCGGCCTCCGTGCGCCGGCGGTGCCGGTTGGAGGGGTGAGGCGCCGCTCGGTCCAGGTCGGTCCGGCGAAGACCGCCGCCGACGACGATGGCGTCCGATCGGCGCTGACCGCGACCGCGGTGACCGATTGGACCGCTCGCGCCGCCTCGGCCACTTCGAGGTAGCGACCGAGGAGCCCCTCCAGCCGGCCGTAGGCGCCGGCAGCGGCGGCGGCAACCCCCAGCTCGGCGGCCAGGCCCCGAGCGCTGAGGTCGACCAGCCGGCGGCTGTAGGCCAACATCTCTCGATCGTCGGAATCGGTGAGCAGGGGCTTGCGGCGGCGGAGCTCGGCGGTCACTTTCACCAGCACCTCGGCTTGGTCGATCACCAGCCGACGAGTTCGCAGCGCCAGCAGATCCCGCCTGATCGCGGCGAGGCGACCACCCCATCGCCGGCGCCGGTCGGGTAGGGGCGCCGCTTCCACCTCACCGAAGTACTGGTACTCGAGCTCCTCCACCGCCCCCGGGAGGTCGGCCGCCGCCGCCCGGAGCTGGTCGAAGTCGATCGCCGCCCGTCCCCGGACTCGGCGCACGAACCGGTGGTCCTCGGCCGCCAGTCCGCGGATGATGCCGAGCGAGTCGAGCACCGATCGGAACGCCTCCTCCAAGATGAAGCGGTTCACCTCCCACCGAAGGGGTGGGAGGGCTCCGGGGACCATCTCCACGATGCCACCGGTCGTGAGCTCGTGATCATCGAGGGGCGTGTCGAAGCCGTCGCTGTCATCGAGCGCCGTGATCGGGCGGGCCTGCACGACGTAGACGGCGTCGCCGACCGCCGCCCATTCCACGTCCTGAGGCGCCCCGAACGCCTCCTCGATGTCGACAGCGAGCACCAGCGCTTCCGCCGCGGCCGGTGGCAGCGGAGGGCCCGACGACGGCGGGCTGCTCGCCTGGTCGCTCGGCTCCAAGGGCCGAGGCACCACCCACGCCGATGGGGTCCGCTCGCCCGACACCAGCGACTCGCCGAGCCCCTCTACCGCCTCCACCCGGCTGCCGGCTGAGCCTCCGGGATCGGCGGTGAAGACGACACCTGCCGTCTCGGCCGGGATCATCGCCATGAACACGACCGCCATCGCCACGCCGGCCTCGTCGATGCCGAACGCGCGACGGTAGGCGGAAGGTGCAGGGTGCCAGAGCGACGCCCACACCTGGCGCACGGCGTCGAGGACTTCGGCCGGGTCACCGGAGTCGACGTCGAGCACGGACCGGTACTGCCCGGCGAACGACGAGCCGTGCAGGTCCTCGACCGTCGCCGACGACCGTACGGCGATCGGTCCGCCGTCGCCCACCGCACGAGCCAGGTCGACGATCCGGCCCTCGAGAACGGGATCGATCGGAGCGTCGGCGAACACCCGGTCGACCTCCTCACTCAACGGAGCATCACCGGCGACGATACTGGCCGCCAGTTCGGCCACGCGCCCGCCGGCGGCGACCGCTCGATAGGCGACGGTCGTGATGACACCGGTCGGCGGGACAGGAAAACCGAGCCGCACGAGCTCGGCCAGGGCTCGCCCCTTACCTCCGAGCTCGGCGGTCGCTGGCTGGTCGAGCCCGAGCAGCAGGGCCGGTTCGACCTGCCCGTTCACCTGCTCGGCGACGGCCGACGGGTCTTCCTCACTGGTGCTCGTACAGGCCATGGCGGTGCCAGGCGACGGTTCGATCGAGGATGTCGTCGAACGGCTCTCCCGTCTGCTGCGCTTGGGTCTCGATCCAGTGGGCGAGATCGGGTCGGAGCGTGACCGGGATCCGATTGGCCCGCTGCCGTAGCCAGATCGTTGTCTGCACGATGGCGGAGAGCCCGAACACGGTGAGGAGGTCCCATTCGCGGCCCAGGAGGGCATCGAGTGCCCCGACGCCGGTGATCACCAGGCTTATCGAGATCAGCACCCTGGTCGACAGGTCGCTCATGGTCAGGTCTTTCAGCAGTCTGCTACGTCGCGCGGGCCACCGTCGGGCGGTCCGGTCTCCCCTTGACCATGCGGGTCGTGGACCGTTCTGGCCAGGGACGAACGTCATGTTCCCCGGGTCCAACGGCCCTGGTGCTGCGGCTTCGACCAGGCTGATCGTGGTGCAATGGGCTACGAGCCGATGCAGCGTCCGCTCCCGCTGCGGACTTCTCTCGCCCTGGTCGCCCTGGTCGCCCTGTTCGTCGGTTTGGCGACCGGGTGTGGCGGGACCGATGAACCGGCCGGGCCGGCGGAATCGGCCGCCGAATCGCCGACGACTGCTCCCGACAGTGCCCCAGCCCCGGTGTGCACGGCAGAGCCGGAGGAGAGCGCCGGCTCGACGTCAACGTCGCCCGACGGCGGCCGGACGACTACGCCATCGTTGCCGACGACCGGGCCATCGACGACTGGGCCATCGACAACTGGGCCATCGACAACCGAAGGACCGGTCGATCCGGCGACCGCGTTGCAGCAACAGCGGCTCAGCGATCTCGGGTACTGGCTCGGCGAAGTCGACGGCCAGTTCGGTTCCCGGACCAGTCACGCCGTGACCGCCTTCCAGAAGGCCGAGGGGCTCGAGCGAACTGGCAACCTGGATCCGGTCACCGTCGAACGGCTGGAAGCCGCGACCCGGCCGCAGGCCCGCAGCACCGAAGGCCGCACGCTGGAGATCGATTTGAACCGGCAGATCCTGCTCGTCGTCGACCAGGGCGCGGTCGACTGGGTCTTCGACATCGCAACGGGAGCAGCCGCAACCCCCACTCCAGCGGGTGACTATGAGATCTATCGGGAGATCGACGGCGTGCGCCATGCGCCGCTCGGAACGTTGTACCGGCCGAAGTACTTCAACGGCGGGATCGCGCTGCACGGCTACACGTCGGTCCCACCGCAGCCTGCATCGCATGGATGCGTGCGGCTCACCTACGCAGCAATGGACTACGTCTGGGACGCCGGCCTCGCCCCGCTCGGCGCGCCGGTCTGGGTGTACTGAACAGCTCGGCTCAGGCCTCCCGGTGGCGATAGCCCAAACGTCGACGTGCGGAGCTGGCATGCTGATCGGATCGTCCGGACCGAGGTGGTAGCCCATGACACCGAGTACGAAGCCAGGTTGGACGGCCCTCGTCCAACTCGTCACCAACGACATCGAGCGGAGTCGAGCGTTCTACCGGGCTGTCCTCGGGTGGGAGCTCGACGAGCCCGGCAGCGACGCCGAGACCACGGCCTCCAGCGAGGGCGAACCCGTCGCCACCTTTCGTCGGGCCGACGCCCTCGGCGGAGCGGCTGAACGGGCCGAGGCGTACTGGCTTACATCCTGGCCGGTCGACGACCTCGACGCCGCCATCACCCGGGCGGCCACCGCCGAAGGGACCGTTCTCGTGCCTCCAACCGAGATCGATGGTCACCGGTTCGCCGTCGTCGAGGACCCGGCCGGTGCCACCGTCGGGCTCTACGAGGGCAGCCCGACGAGCCCGGCCGAGGATCATCCAGCGGGCCGCGGCGACGAACCGATCAGTAGTCTGGCCTCGCGTTATGTGATCTCGGTCGAGGGCAGATCGTCGCTGCGGGCCGTCGTCGGGCACCTGGTGGAGGGCGGCGTCGGCTTCGTCGTCGTCGACGACGACGGCAGCGTCGCCGGTGTCGTCAGCGAGCACGACATCATCCGCGCGATCCACGACGGAGCCGAGCTCGACGAAGTGTGGGCTACCGACGTGATGTCCACCGATCTGGTCACAGCCAGGGATGACGAGCCAGTCCTCGAGGTGGCTCGGAGGATGGCCGCCAATCGGGTGCGCCACGTGCTCGTCTTCGGAGACCGAGGCGGTGTCGTATCGATCCGCGACGTCATCGAGGCGCTCGTCGCATAACACCGAGGCAGCGGACGACATCCGTCACGGTTCAGGACGGGGCCGGGCGTTCCGCGGCACCGGCCCGCCGCCACACGAGCGCGAACCGCTGGATCGCCGTGATGAGCGTCAACGCGAGCATCAGCCAGAGCACCGGGAGGAGCGCCCCCGGGACGATGAGCCCGATCCCGAGCGTGATCAGGCGTTCCGCTCGCTCCATCACGCCGCCCTTGGCCTCGAGACCGAGCGATTCGGCCTTGGCTCGCTGATAGGAGATGAGCCAGGAGGCAGCCATGACGGCGACGGGGACCATCGCCACGTGGCCTCGATCCTCGTCGATGAAATACCAGATGACCCCGGCCAGCAGGAGTGTGTCGGTGACTCGGTCGGCCGTCGAGTCGAAGAAGGCTCCTCGTAACGACGCCGGCCCAGTCGCCTTGGCCACCGGACCGTCGAGAAGATCGGGCACGGCGGCGACAGCGAGCGCCACGGCACCCCATCCGAGGCGACCACGACCGATGAGGACAGCGGCAACCGATGCCGCCCCCACGCCACTCACCGTCAGCGCGTTGGCGGTGACACCGAACCGGGCCAGGCGAGCGCCGACCGGATCGACGCTGCGCTCGACCGCAGCGCGCCACTGTCCATCGAACATGGTGACTCCACTCGTTTCCGACCCTGAGCGGACTGTGGCGTTGCCGGCCTCGCGGGAGAAGAGGCGAAGGTCCCGGGCCAGGTCACCCGCCCGGTGACGAAGGGCCCTACGGGTCAAGCGGTCGGTCGCTCATGCTGACCACATGATCGCGGGGCTGCGACGCCGTTGCGCTGGCGATGTGAGGGTCGATGCCTGAGGCGAGGAGACCGGTCGTGGTCGGGGTCGACGGCTCCAGAGGCTCTCGGCACGCTCTGCAGTGGGCCGTGTCGCTCTTCGCCGATACCGCTCCGATCAAACCGGTCGTGACGTTCACCGTCGGGCCGTTCGCCGACGGACTCGGCACCATCCGGGGCGTCGAGCCCGACGGCGAGCCATACCGGCAGGAGGCGTTCGATCGGCTGGCCAGCGTGGTCGACGCCATCGATCCGTCACTCACGGCCGGGGCCCGGGCCATCGATCAGTTCGCCGGGCCCGGGCTGGTCGAGGCGGCCAACGATGCGGTGCTCCTGGTCGTCGGTTCCCGTGGTCGATCGGTGACGAAGGAGCTCGTCCTCGGTTCGGTCGCCACGTACTGCGTGAAGCACGCCACCGTTCCGGTCGCGGTTATCCCGGAGGGGGCGTGGACCGAGGCGAGGCTGCGCCGAATAGTCGTCGGCGTTGACGGCAGCGCCGCATCCGCCGGTGCGCTGCGGTGGGCCCTGGACAACGCCGAGCGATCCGGCGAGGTCGTGGCCGTCGTGGTTACCGAGGGCGACGCAGAGATGGAGCGGACTGCCCGGGCCCAGATCGAGGCATGCGTCGGCGAGGGCCGACGGCCCGACGGCGGCTTGACGGGAGGCCCGACGGTGGGGGTGGAGGTGCGTCCGGGCAAGCCGGGCTCGGTCCTCCAGGAGGTCGCCCTAGCGGCCGACGCCCTCCTCGTAGGCCGCTCGGGTGGGTCCCTCGGGCCCCGCCCGGTGAGTACGTGGCTCTCCCACCGAGTCGCCGGACCGACCGTGGTCGTGCCCGGTCCGTGATCGGCCCCTGAAAGGACCTTGGCCCCTGGGGCCGGCAGACGCGACCGGCTTGACTTGGACCATCGCCGCTCCTCCCCGTTCGGCGATCAGGAGGTCGAGTCGTGGTTGCGACAGGCGTCGATCCGGATCTGGCGGTAAGGGTCGGGCTTGCCATCTGCGCCGAGCGGTGCTCGTTCGCCCGCTCGACCTCGATCCGCCGATCCGAGGCCGGGGTGCTGGACGTGGGCGGCGGTAGCGCGGTCTACACCGGCCATGGCCTGTTCTCGAACCGGGCGTTCGCTCTCGGGCTCCGCTCGGCCGTCACCGAGGATGAGCTCGAGATGGTCGAGCGCTTCTACGCCGAGCGGGCGGCGGCGACCGAGATCGAGCTGGCGTCGATCGCCGCTCCGCAGCTCGTGCGGCTCCTCTCCGACCGGGGCTATCGCCTGGTCCGGTTCCGCAACATCTACGCCACGACGACGCTGAGCGCCCGTCCCCGGGCGACGCGGGCCGTGATCGAGACGGTCGAGGAGTCGAACCGTGACGACTGGTCGGCCACACTGGTCGCCGGGTTCGGCTACGACGATCCACCCACGATCGAACGGGTCGAGGAGTGGAACGAGGCGCTAGCGGCTACGCCGGGTCTGACGGCGCTGCTCGCCCGTGTCGACGGTGAGCCCGCCGGCGCGGCGAGCATCCTCGTCCAGGGAACCAGCGCCGTTCTCGGCGGTGCCGCCACCCGGACCGGCTACCGCCGGGGCGGGATCCAGAGCGCGCTGATCGCCGAGCGGCTCGAGCTCGCTCGGGCCGCCGGTTGCGACCTGGCCGTCGTGACCGCCGACCCCGGGTCGACCTCGGCCCGCAACGCCGAGCGGGCAGGTTTCCGCCTCGTCTGCACCCACGCCGTGCTCCGCTCTGCCAAACCCTGAAGGCTCGCTCAGGTCCAACGCCTGGTGGCCATCGCCCGCTCCACCCGTTCCTGAGCGATCGCGTAGGCGGCCTCGTAGGGAGCGAGGCCGTCGTTGTCGGCGGCGTCGAGCACTGCGGCGGTATTGGCCCGCACCGTGTCGTCGATCGACGCGAACGCCTGGGCCCGGGTCCCGTTGGCGTACTCGACGGCGCCGCAGATGACCCCGCCGGCATTGGCGACGAAGTCGGGCACCGACACCACGCCGCGCTCGTGAAGGCGGGCCTCGGCCTCGGCGGTGACGGCGATGTTGGCTCCCTGCACGACGACCCGTGCAGTGAGCCGGTCGGCGTTGTCGCCGCGCAGCACGTCGGGCCCGGCCGCGGGGATCCAGATGTCGCAGTCGACGTCGACGAGGTCGCGGTCGGTGGGCTCGGCGCAGTACTCCACGACCGATCCCGGGCGCCTCTTGATCTCCTCCAGTTCGTCGAGATCGAGACCGCGCTGGTTACTGACCCCACCCCGGCTGTCCGACACCGCAACCAGCACGCACCCTCGTTCAGCGAGGAAGCGGGCGGCGGGGCGTCCGACGTTTCCGTAGCCCTGGATCGCCACCCGCGCACCGTCGAGGTCGAGGCCAGCCCTGGCCGCTGCGACGTCGGTCGCCGACGCCACGCCGTAGGCCGTTGCCCCGAGCTCGTCGAGCGGCAGGCCTCCGAGCTCTGCCGGCAGCCCAACCGCACGACCGATCTCGTCGAGCATCCAGGCCATCGCCGTCTCGTCCGTGCCCATATCGGGGCCGGGAACGTAGTCCACGAGCTGTTCGATGGCCTTGGCGAAGCTGCGGATCAGCACCTCCTTGTCGGTTTCCGGCAGCCCGGGGTCGGCGAAGATGCACGACTTGGCTCCGCCGTGGCGCAGCCCAGCCATTGCATTCTTCAACGTCATCGCCCTGGCGAGACGAACGCAGATCTCGGTGTCGGCGGCGAGCGATACTCGTACGCCGCCGATGGCGGGACCGGCGGCCACGTTGTCGATCACGAGGACCGCCCGCAGCCCCGATCGTCGCTCGGTCAGGTGGACGACCTTGGCCGGACCGAGATCGTCAGCCCAGGCGAAGGGCCCGAAGGGGGCGTACGGGTCGGGCGGCGGGTCGCTCGCGACGGACTCTCCGGCTGCGTGACGGCCGGTGCCAGCCGCTGGCCGACCGCGAGCCCGATCGCGATCCGATATCGAGCCTTTGGCAGTCCCCGAGTTCGAGAGCGACACGCTGCCATCGTCGAGCCTGGGCCTGGGACGAGGAAGGGGCCAAGGTCACGAACGCGATGGCCGGAGCGGTCGAAGGGAACAGGTTGAGGACCTCCGACCCTGGCGGCGTCGTCGCCAGAGGCACGATGCTGCAACGATGACGATCTCGTCGAAGATCCGGGCTGCGTTCGACGGTCTGGTCCGGACCGGGCGCCGCTCGCGGGCGGTGAAACCGGTGCCGTCAGGCGACCCGGATGTCCGCGCACCGGGCCACCGGCACCGGCCGCCACCCCCCGATTCAGCGGCGCCCCCCGAGGCGACCGGCCGACCCCGTCGGAACCAGCCGTGGGTGCGGCGCTCGCACTCAGACAGCCAGGTTCGG
>Ga0224508_10001464_pt1 | contig 21179 bp, 19 predicted proteins | sample SF_Jan12_sed_USG_4_FD_170157 | JGI IMG/M metagenome (GOLD analysis project Ga0224508, IMG submission 170157) | Sediment microbial communities from San Francisco Bay, California, United States - SF_Jan12_sed_USGS_21 | ecosystem: Environmental > Aquatic > Marine > Sediment | place: USA... | reverse complement strand
GCTTGAGTCGGGCCTCTGGACTGCCCTGCGGACACGCCCCTTTAGCAAGATCCCGGCGCCGGATGCCGAGGCACGTGCGATTTTCGTGACGGCGATCGACACGAATCCACTCGCTGCCGATCCGGCGATCATCATCAGGCAAGACCCGGAAGCATTTGCCAACGGCCTGACTGTGTTGTCGAAACTGACGGACGGTCCCGTGTATGTCTGCACGGCCCTCAACTCCGGTATCGCCGCGCCCGACGGCGAGAATTTCCGCCACGCCGAGTTCTCCGGACCCCATCCGGCCGGACTGGCGGGAACCCATATTCATTTCCTCGAGCCCGTCAGCGAGCAAAGAATCGTCTGGCATATCGGATACCAGGACGTGATCGCCGCGGGAAGGCTGTTCACAACAGGCCGTCTGCCCGTCGACCTCATCGTGTCAATCGGTGGACCCAGGGTTAAGAACCCCCGCCTGATCGAGACGCGCCTCGGCGCGAATACCAGTGAGCTGATCAGCGGTGAACTCGTACCGGGTGACGTCCGGGTCGTGTCGGGATCGGTTCTCAATGGGCACCGCGCCGCCGGTTGGGCTGCCTACCTGGGCCGCTACGACGACCAGCTGACCGTCCTGCAGGAAGGCAACGAACGCGAGTTCCTGAGTTTCCTGCGACCGGGCTTCGGCAAGTTCTCAGCCGCACGCGCGTTTGCGGGCAGGTTGTTCGGCAAGAAACTCAACATGACGACGTCACAGAACGGCAGCCCGCGCGCAATGGTCTCGATCGGCAGTTTCGAGCAGGTCATGCCGCTCGACGTTCTGCCAACTCCCCTTCTCAAGGCCATTCTCGTGCGCGACACCGACGGTGCCCGCGCCCTGGGATGCCTGGAACTGGATGAGGAAGACCTCGCCCTCTGCTCCTTCGTTTGCAACGGCAAGTACGAATATGGACCACACCTGCGCAAGACGCTGCACGAAATCGAGGTAAACGGCTAATGAAAAAACTACGCTCGTTTCTCGATAACCTCGAACCCCTGTTCACGCGGGGCGGTCGCTTCGAACGCTTCCACGCCTTGTTCGAGGCGGTGGACACGTTCCTGTTCTCACCGCCCGATCTGAGCCGCGGCTCACCACATATCCGCGACGCACTCGACCTGAAGCGCGTCATGATCATTGTCGTGATCGCCGCAACACCTGCGGCACTCATCGGCATGTGGAATACCGGGTACCAGGCCAATATGGCCATGCAGGGTCTCGGCATCGCGGGACTGGAAGGCTGGCGCGGCGCGCTACTGCCTATGCTTGGCGCAGGCTACGACCCCGCCAACATCTGGGACTGCACGCTGCAGGGCGCACTCTACTTCATACCAATCTACATCGTGACGATGGTTGTGGGCCTGGGCTGGGAAGTCCTGTTTGCGGGCATCAGGAATCACGAGGTCAACGAGGGCTTCTTCGTCACGGGCTTCCTGTTCGCGCTGATCGTGCCGGCCACAATACCGCTGTGGCAGGTCGCGGTGGGCATCAGCTTCGGCGTCATTATCGGCAAGGAAGTGTTCGGCGGCACGGGCAAGAACTTCCTGAACCCGGCACTCGTCGCCCGCGCATTCCTGTATTTCGCCTACCCGGCGCAGATATCCGGTGACGCAGTCTGGACGCCCGTCGACGGATTCAGTGGTGCGACACCGCTCGGCGTGAGCGCCATCGAAGGCCTCCAGGGCGTGCTTGATACCGGTCTCACCTGGATGCAGGCCTTTGTGGGCCAGATGCAGGGCTCGATCGGCGAAGTATCGGCCGCCGCCTGCCTGCTTGGCGCCGTGATCCTTATCTACACGGGCATCGCGTCCTGGCGCATCATGCTCGCCGTCTGCGCAGGCCTGATCATCCCGACATTGCTGTTCGGCAATCCCGAAAGCAGCAACCCGATGATGGCCATGCCGTGGGAATGGCACCTCGTACTCGGTGGCTTTGCGTTCGGCGCGGTCTTTATGGCAACGGATCCCGTCAGCGCTTCCCAGACGAATACCGGCAAGTGGGTCTTCGGCTTCCTGATCGGATTCATGACCTGGTTGATACGCGTCATTAACCCGGCATTCCCGGAAGGCATCATGCTCGCCATCCTGTTTGCCAATGTGTTTGCGCCGGTCATCGACCACTTTGTAGTGCAAGCCAACGTGAAGCGGAGGCTGAAACGCAATGTCTGACAAGAAGAAATTCGACCGCGACAGCATTTCCAATACGCTGATCGTCGCGATCGGGCTTAGCCTGGTTTGCTCGATCATTGTCTCCGGTGCGGCCATCATGCTGAAGCCGGTGCAGGCAAAAAACGAAGACCTGTTCCGCAAGCAGATTATCCTCGATGTCGCAGGACTCATGGAGCCCGGCGCCGATGTCGACGCACTGTTCGCCTCCATTGATACCCGCACCGTGGATCTCGCATCCGGCACCTACACGGAAGCCGCCGATATGGAGGCGACCGTCACGATCCCTGACGAACTGGACATCGCCGGGATTGCGCAACGAGCCGCATTTGTCGACGTGTACCTCGTCACGGACAACGGGCGCGTCGACCAGGTCATCCTGCCCGTTTACGGCAAAGGCCTGTGGTCGACCATGCTCGGTTACCTGGCGGTTGCCCCGGACGGCAATACGATCAGGGGCCTGCGGTTCTACTCACATGGCGAAACGCCTGGCCTCGGAGACCAGATGGACAAGGAATCCTGGCGCGCGCAAATGGACGGCAAGAAAATCTATGGCGACGGGGACGAGCCAGTGATCCGCGTCATCAAGGGCCTGGTCCCGGAACGTGTTACCGGCGCCGAGCACATGCTCGACGGCATGGCCGGCGCAACGCTGACCGGCAATGGCATTACCGGGCTGGTGCAGTACTGGACCGGGTCGCACGGCTTCGGCCCATATCTGACAAATTTCCGCGAGGGCAATACTGATGAGTGAAGCAAGAACAGTCCTGATCGACCCTCTTGTCGATAACAACCCGGTGACGTTGCAGATGCTGGGTATCTGCTCGGCGCTCGCCGTCACGACCTCGCTGTTGCCGGCATTGCTCATGTGCGTCGCATTGACCAGCGTTGCGGCCCTGGCCGGCGCTGCGATCAGCGCCCTGCGCCACCGCATCCCGAACAACATCCGCATCATCGTTCACATGACGATCATTGCGTCGCTCGTGATCCTCGTCGACCAGCTGCTGAAGGCATACGCTTTCGAGACCAGCAAGCAGCTGTCGGTCTTCGTCGGCCTTATCATCACCAACTGCATCGTGCTCGGCCGCGCCGAAGCCTTCGCTATGAAGAATGGTGTGGTCATGAGCTTCATTGACGGGCTCGGCAATGGCCTCGGTTACAGCATCATCCTGATCGCGGTAGCCACGCTGCGCGAACTGTTTGGTGCCGGAACCCTGCTCGGCTACCCGGTCTTAGAACTCACGTCGGACGGCGGCTGGTATGTGGCCAATGGCCTGATGCTGTTACCGCCAAGCGCGTTCTTCATTATCGGACTCCTCATCTGGGGCATCCGCACCTGGCGTACCCAGCAGGTTGAGAAGCCGGAATACCAGATCCATGAAGTCCACCGCACGGAGGTGTACTGATGGAAGCCTACGTAAGCCTCTTCATCCAGGCCGCATTCGTCGAGAACCTCGCGCTCGCGTTCTTCCTCGGCATGTGCACCTTCCTCGCCGTCTCGAAACGCGTGGAAACGGCCATTGGCCTCGGCGTGGCCGTCATTACGATCCAGGTCATAACAGTTCCCGTTAACTACCTGATCTACAGCTACCTGCTCGCCGACGGTGCCCTGGCCTGGGCCGGCCTGCCCGGTGTTGACCTGAGCTTCCTTGGCCTCGTCAGCTACATCGGCGTAATTGCCGCGCTTGTGCAGATCCTCGAGATGACGCTCGACAAGTACTTTCCGACGCTCTACAACGCACTCGGCATCTTCCTGCCACTGATTACCGTGAACTGCGCCATTCTCGGCGGCACGCTGTTCATGGTCGAACGCCAGTACGACCTTGCGGAATCGGTCGTGTTCGGTGTCGGCAGTGGCGCGGGGTGGGCCATCGCCCTGATCGCACTCGCGGGCATCCGGGAAAAACTCAAATACTCCGACGTTCCTGACGGACTGCAGGGACTCGGCATCGCATTCATCATCGTAGGCCTCATGTCGCTAAGCTTCATGGGCTTCTCAGGAATCTGAAGTGAACATCGACACCGCTGTTTTACAGGAAGTACTGCTGGGCGTCGGCCTGTTCACGGCCGTCGTGCTGATACTTGTCTTCGTTATCCTCATGGCCCGCTCGAAGCTGGTTGCCTCGGGTAATGTCAGTATCGTTGTCAATGACGAACGCGAGCTGGCAGTTCCAACCGGCGGCAAGCTCCTGCAGGTCCTGGCCGACAACGAACTCTTCATTCCGTCCGCCTGTGGCGGCGGCGGCACTTGCGCCCAATGCCGGTGCCGGGTTCTGTCGGGTGGTGGCGCCATCCTTCCAACCGAGCGCTCGGTCATCAACAAGCGCGACGCGGCCGACCACTATCGGCTCGCCTGCCAGGTTGCAGTCAAGCAGGACATGAGAGTCCAGGTCCCCGAGGAAGTGTTCGGAGTCAAGCGCTTTGACTGCACCGTGGTCTCGAACAGGAACGTGTCGAGCTTCATCAAGGAACTCGTCGTCGCCCTGCCCGAAGGCGAGGAGCTCGAATTCAGGGCCGGCGGCTATATCCAGATCGAGTGCCCGCCACACGACCTGAAATACACAGACTTCGACATCGATGAACGCTTCCGTGACGAGTGGGACAAGTACAACCTGTGGCAGTACGAATCTCATGTGAAGAAGACTGAAATGCGCGCCTACTCGATGGCCAGTTATCCGGAAGAAAAAACAGTCATCAAGCTCAATGTCCGTATTGCGACGCCACCGCCAGGCGCAGACGCATCAATTCCGCCGGGCATCATGTCATCGTACATCTTCAACCTGAAGCCCGGTGACCACACGACAGTCTCGGGCCCGTATGGCGAGTTCTTTGCGAAAGACACCGACAACGAAATGGTCTTCATCGGCGGCGGTGCCGGCATGGCACCTATGCGTGCACACATCTTCGACCAGCTGAAACGCAAGCACAGCACGCGCAAGATGTCCTTCTGGTACGGCGCGCGCAGTCTCAAGGAGATGTTCTACGCCGAAGAGTTCGACGAACTCGCCGAAAAGAACGACAACTTCGACTGGTACCTGGCGCTTTCCGAGCCCCAACCCGAAGATAACTGGGACGGTCTCACCGGTTTCATTCACCAGGTGCTGCTTGACGAATACCTGTCGAAACATCCTGCCCCCGAGGATTGCGAGTACTACCTCTGCGGGCCGCCGATGATGAATACGGCCGTGATCAAGATGCTGGACAGCCTGGGCGTACAGAAAGAGAACATCCTGCTGGATGACTTCGGCGGCTAGATCGATCGTGCTGCGCTCACTGGCAATTTACCCGCTGCTCCTTGCCCTTGCGGCTTGTGGCAACGACCTGTCGCAACACGATTTTAGCGGCGATGCACTCGGTACATCGTTCACCGTATCCGTGGTCGACCGCGCTGCTGGTCTCGACTTCGACGAACTGCAGGTGGATGTACTTGACGCGCTCAGCGCTGTCGACAAGCTCGCATCGACCTGGCGAGACGATTCAGAACTGAGCACGCTGAACACCGATATGTCGATCGACTGGATTCCGGTATCGGCACGCTTGTGTGAGCTGCTGAAGCATTCACTCGAAATCAGCGAAATCACGGCAGGCGCATTCGACCCGACGGTGGGTCCGCTGGTCAATTTGTGGGGCTTCGGACCCAATGGCCAGGTGAGCGAACCTCCATCTGAAGCGGATATCGTGGCCACACAGCACAAGGTCGGCTACGCCCTGCTCGAGGTGGACTGCAGCGAAAGGCTGGTTCGCAAGGACGTTGCCGATGTCTACGTGGACCTGTCGGGCTGGGCCAAGGGCTATGCAGTCGATCAGCTCGCCAACCTCCTGGATGACCGCGGTATCGCCAACTACATGGTCGAGATCGGCGGCGAGTTGCGCGTTAAGGGACACAATCGGAAGCGCAATCACTGGGCGATCGGCATCGAAGCTCCGTCGACATCGGAGCGTGTCCCACACGCCATCGTCCATGTGACGAACACGAGCGTGGCGACATCCGGCGACTACCGAAACTACTTCGAGCACGAAGGACAACGATTTTCGCACACGATTGACCCGCGGACGGGTCGACCGGTGACGCACAAGCTCGCAGCTGTTACCGTCATGGACGCATCGGCCGCTTATGCCGATGCGATGGCAACGGGGCTGCTCGTCCTTGGACCGGACAATGGCCCGGAACTGGCCCGTGAGCTCGGCGTCGCCGCTTACTTCCTGGTGCGCGATGCGACGGGCATTCGGGAGATAACCACACTCGACTTCGATCGATTGAGTACGCAATGAATATGATCGTGACCACACTGCTGTTCAGCTTCATCATCATCCTGCTCGTGATTACGGGCATGAGCGTTGGCGTCCTGAATGGACGCAAAGCAATCAGCGGAAGCTGCGGCGGCCTCAATGGCGGTGGCTGTGAACTATGCAGCGGCAGGGGCAACTGCCGCAACAAGCGCAAGAGCGCGGACGGAGAAGCAACATGACTCTTAAATCCTGTCTCGTAAAAGATTACATGGCGAAGACGCTCGTAACGTTCAAGCCCGACACACCGGTACTCGATGCCGTACACACACTCGTTAAGCACCGCATCGCGGGCGCACCTGTCGTCGATGACGAAGGCAACCTCATTGGCATGCTGTCAGAACTCGATTGCCTGAAAGTGGCGCTGCAGGCCGGGTACCACGGCGAGTACGGCGGCCCGGTCGGCGACTACATGTCGGAAGGCGTGAAGACCGTCAATCTTGAAATGAGCATTGTCGACCTGGCGCAGGTATTCATCGACGAACGCTACCGCCGATTCCCGGTAACCGACAGAAACAGGCTGGTCGGGCAGATCAGTCGGCGCGACGTGCTAAGGGCACTCGAGGTTCTGGCGACGGGTTAGTCGGCGCAGCCGGACTCGACAAAAAGGGCATCTCCTCGTCCGCGATGCGCAGTAACTCGAAGATAATTTCCTCGCGATCCGGCTCGATGTGCTGGCCGTCTGTGTAGCGCAATCGCCTGGGCTCGCCTGCTGCGTCGAACAATAACTCGGTCTGGCCGGCGGGAGTTCGTTCGTCCTCTCGCGCGCCAATAATGAGAACGGGGCGTGGCGCCAGAGTGGCAACATGTTCGCTCGTATCGAGAACCGGACCGTAAGCCAGCCAGTGAAGGATAGTGGCCAGCGGGTAGTGGAGGATCTCGGTGTCCACTCGTCGCTCGACCTGGGCCTGAAGCCACAGGCGATTGTCTGCCGCCCCATGGACGAGGATCAGCCCGGCAACTCGCTGATCGCGATCGGCAGCGGTTGCCGCAAACGGCACGCCGAGACTGGCGCCGATAAGGATGACCCGGTCCGGGTCTACCCAAGGCTGCTCGACCAGCCAGTCCAGGACAAGGGACACGGCTGGGACTGTGTCCAGGAACGCCTGCCGTGCCTTGGGAATGGCCTTCGCGATGGGCAGCGCACCTTTGACTTTCTCGGGCCCGTCGTAGGGATAGTCCACGCCGACAATTGCATGGTCGCCCACATCGCCGAACAGGTCGACTGCATCACTTCCTGTGCGGTGGCCGCCGAGAATCAACAGCACCGGTTGCGGGTTATCCGTTTCCTCGCTGCGAATGACGCGGAAGAAAACTTCGAGACCCGAGTCCGATGTTAGCCGCACCGACACCGACTGTTGGCCGTGCGCGGTCGCCGTGGTTTCCGTCGCGACGGTCTCGATCCGCCCATGTCGTTCAGCCCACCATTCCTCCCTCGGGCGACTGGACTCCCAACGCAACCAGACAAGCGAGAGTGAGATCGACAGCACGACGATCAGCACGAAGTACTTAAGTATTGAACGTATTCGTGCGCTGCTCTTCATTTTCTGAACTCGAACCAGGCTCCCGCTTCAAAAGGCGTGCGACCACCAGTAGCGCGGTACCCACAAATGCGAGCGCAACGAACAGGGTCGCTGGCTGGCCGTGCGGAAAGTCTTCAATGAATAGTTTGATCCCAACCAGGATCAGAACAGGATAGACCAACCAGCGAGCCTCTGGCCATCGCCGGTGGCGGCTGGAGATCGCGAGCGTCACCGAAGCCGCAGATAGAACCACTGTCCGAATCGCGGCCAGATTCGCGAGGTTCGGGTCGGTACCTGCAGTGCCGGCAAGTACCTGGGCGCTCGCCGCAATGATCAGTCCTCCAACGCCCCAGACAGACAGCGCCAGGACAACCAGCTGGGGCAATCCCGCAAGGCCGCCCCATCGATCAGAATGCTGGGCGACGGGGATGAACAGGCAGGCCACGGTCGCCAAGGCGACTATGATGTGGGCAGGTTCGAGAACAGCCCAACCATTAGAAGGGTCACCAGCCAAAGCCTCCAGCCCGGACGATAACAACCCGGAACCGGCGCCCGCGGCGAGCAAGAGAAACGTGCATTGCAGGCTCAGGCTAACCCAGCCCATGCGGCCACTGAACGAGGCCATCACGATAGCTAATAACGCCCAGATTACGGCGGCCCAGGCCAGCGGTATGAGCAGGCCTGTACCCACCAACAGGAACACGAGCCCAAACGTCGAATAGTAGAGGAAATTGGTGTAGCGAAGATCCCGGGTGTGTTTCGCGATTGCGAGTGCATACCCACCGCCGCCGAGGATGACACCCATTATCCCGACTGTCGTAATCTCCAGGTAACCGCCCTGCACAGCGATGACCGCAGACCCAAGCACTACGCCGCCGGCAAGCAACGCCTGTACGACCTCGAAAAAGCCCACAAGCTGGCGGCGAATATGAGAATGGAAAGTAAAGCTCAGCAAATAGGCGCTCAATAGAGCAACAGCAAATACAAATGGCAGCCGTGGGTCGATTGGCCAACGGTCGTTGCCGGCCAACGCCACAAGCGCAATTACACCCAGGTTGGCGCCGATAGCACCAAGCCAGGGCAAACCCAGCCAATCTCGCCAGTAGACGGCCCAGAGTGAACCGACTCCCAGCAGCAACAGGAAGACCGACACCGGAACGGCCGCGTGACTTGCGACCAGCGACGCAATGCCTGCTGCAATGCCGCCCGCTGTGATGAGCCAGGCCAGCGTTCTCAAATTACGGACAGCCGCTACAAGCAAGGCTAATCCACAATAGATGCCAAGTGCGATGACGCCTTCTGTGCCGGACAGTAACGCAAAACGGGTTGTCGCCTCGTGCAGTAGCGGCAGTGTAAGAACCACGGAGGTACCGCCAAAGAACGCTGCATTCGTGTGCTGCGAATCCAGCCCACCTTTGCGGTATGCCATGAATAGCCAAAACACCGCATAGAGTGCGCCTAACGAAAGACCAATAGCGGTAGGCAAGAACTGGAACTCGGTTATGGCTCGAAGCAGATAGGCGCCGCCGAAAATCAGAAGTACTCGACCGATATGTGTTGAAGCGTTCGCTGCGTACCCTAGACCCAAGGTTGGTGCAGCCGCCTCGGCATCGTAATCGGGCTCCGCTGGTACTGTGCCTTCCAGTTTGGCCAGCCGTTTCTCAACTCGGGTCAGCCGCGCCTCAAGATCCGCAACGCTCGCTGTCATTATGTCTCCCCTGTATCCCTCCGCAGAGACGGTACGAATTTGTTGATAAGCCAGAACAACAGGAATGGCGTGGCAATAACCGTCACCGCGCCGAACAAGCCTTCCTTAAACGTCTCGAAGCTGTGCGGTATGACCGGTATGTGGTAATGCATATAGCCAGAGAAGGACAGCGAAAATGCCTGCCCACCGATAACGACGTTCCAGCGCATCATGAATACGCCAAACAAGACCAGCAACAATGCGAGCACTGTGCGCTTGATCGTCCGGCCCGGCAGTAACAGGAGTACAAACGGTACGAGATTGCCAAGCGTGTACTGCAATACGAAGATATTGATGAAGTCCTTGCCGTACATGACTGATCGCAGAATATCCCAGGACTTCATCGCCGTATAACCGCGGAAGATCAGATCGAGCAATTCGAGGCTGATGGCAGCCACCAAGAAGCCCAGCAAGTAACGCGTTGCCTTCGAGATTATATCGATCTCGGCACCCTTGGTTTCGCCAGCCTCCATCGCGCCACCCTTGCGCCGCAGTCGCAGTGCCTGGAACTCCATAATTACGATGTACGTCAGCATGCAGAGTGCAATACCAGATACAACCGCCGACATAATGAAAATGACCGGCATAAGCGGTGACATCCAGAGCGCATTGGCCTTGACGGACCCAAAGATGAATCCGGCATAGCCGTGCAGGAAACAGGCAACGGGAATTCCGACACCAGCCAGAATTTTTGCCGCCTTGTGATCGACTCTAACGGCATCCTCGCTGACGTCTTTCGCGCCCAATGTCAGAATCCTGTAGGCAATGCGACGCTGCGCATTCCAGAATCCAGGCGCACTCTTCAGGGCTTCGAGTTGATGGACGAAATAGACTCGATACACGAACCAGATTTCGCTGACGACAATCAGCCCGTAGACAGTAAACACCATGCCGAAAGCGGCGATCGCCGATGTGAAGTGTGGAGTCAGCAATGGCGCCATCGCTCTTGCCGGCTGCTGCAGATGCAACAGGAGGGGCAACGCCGCGACGGGCAATAGAGCCAGTGAAAACACGAGCGAAAACTGTGCGATTTCCTTGAGGTCCTTCTGCCCAAACACGTGGTACAGGGACGATAGTACGAAGGCACCCGCGACCAGCCCTGTCATGTACGGATACATGACGATCTGGATACTCCAGTAAATGAACTCATTGGGGTATACGAATAGCTCTTTGACTGTCCATTCGACGCCGTGAACGATGATATCTTCGGTCATGAAATCACCTCACGTTATTATCGAGACCCAGATAGAACACATGTGGCTTGGTACCGTACTCATCCTTGAGCACCGCCACTCTCTCAGTCTTAATGATCTTGGTTACAGGATCGTCCGGATCCCTGAGGTTCGCCAGCCTGCGCGCACCGAAGGCACAGCTCTCTACACAAGCCGGCATCATGCCCTTGGTGATTCTGTGGTAGCAGAAGTTACATTTGTCGGCGACCTTGTGCTCCGGGTGGAAAAAGCGGACGCCATACGGGCATGCCATGATGCAGTAGCCGCAACCGATGCACCATTCCCTGTCGACCAGTACAACACCGTCTTCGGTCTGGTAGGTCGCGCCAACCGGGCACACCTGGACACAGGCCGGGTTTTCACACTGGTTGCAAAGCTTCGGTACGAAAAAGGCCTTGTCAACATTGTCCGGATCGATCTCCTCGTCACGGATCTTGTCGCTGGTGAAGCCATCGCGCCCGCCATTCGGTGAGTCGACGTGTGTTCGCCCGTCCTTCGTAACGACATAGCGTTCTACCCACGTTCGGGTGACAGGTGCGTCATAAGGTATCTCGTTTTCGTTCTTACACGCCTTTACGCACATTCCACAGCCGGTGCACTTGTTCGTATCCACGAGATACGCCCATCGCACCGTCGATTCGGCAACTGCCGCTATGGCCTCTTCTGTCGTTAAAACGACAAATGCGCTGAGCGGTAAGGAGGACACAAAGGCCGCGCCAACGGATTCTTTGAGAAAGTCTCTGCGAGAACAGTTCATTCGACATCCTCCCTGGGGTCGTGCGGATCGTGGCAGGACACACACTCGCGTCTGCGCTTGTGATGGCGGTCAACGATGGCAGGCAAGTTGGATCTGGCGGTTGACTCGGGATAGCGAAGATCGGCGTGGCACCTGAGACACATGGCGCGTTCTTTATTGAGAGGGAGAAACTCGACATCATCCGGGTGATTGCCGGCTGGACCGTGACAGTTTTCGCATTGCACCCGTTTGTGGGGAGAGCGACGATGCGTCCTCGCATTGTCCTTGTGGCATTCGAGGCAAGTACCCGTTCCCTGGTACTTAACCGGGAAGTTCTTCCATTCCTCGATATTTCCCAGGCGATGATAATTGTAGGTAAAGCTGTCGCCGTGTACGCCAAAGTCATCCGGCACCAGTAACAACCTGGCGAAAAGAATGAGTCCGACTACCCCTATTGCAACCCATAATGGGTGCAAGACATGCCGTTTCATATCTACCTCTCCCCGTGTCTTCCGCACTTGAAAGGTCGATCAGGCGTTGATTGCGAGTTTCTGCCTATTTGCTGGCAGTGCCTGAACTGCGCTCGAAATTCCCCTGTCCTAAATAGAACAGGAGCGACAGGTCCTAGAGAATACGTAAATGCCGTAGGAAATTACGGCCGTGACAATTTTTTAATTCTCTCAGGCGAAGGGCACTGAGTTGGGAAGGTACGGCCCTCGTAAAACCGGCACCAACTTGAGCGATTCCAGTCGGGCGAGTCACCGCAACAGGTCAGGCATGCTGCGCCGTCAAACAGCCTTCTCGGTCTTCGCAACAAAGCGCGCACCCAGCGTGCGACGCCTCAAGTACGCATAGACTTCGAGCAGCGGTAGCTCTTTCGGGCAGACATCCTCGCAAGCCATCATACCGATGCAGGCAAACACGCCCTGGTCCCCGGCCACCACGTCAAACCACTCTGCGTCTGAACGACTGTCCCGCGGATCCATCATGAAGCGGGCCACGCGATTCAGGCCGGCACCGGCGAGAAACGTATCGTCGACGTTTGCGAGACCGCACGAGGCGACACAACAACCGCACTCGATACAACGGTCACCCTCGTAAATTGCGGCAGCAACATCGTCGCTCATGCGTTCCTCGGTGGCGTCAGGGTCGAACGGCAGTTGTTCATGAATCCACGCTTCTGTCTTCTCCGCCATTTCCCGGAACCAGGTCCCGGTATCGACAGACAGATCGCCAATCAGTCGGAAGGTGGGCAGCGGATACAACTGTATCTTCTCTGGCAGATCGGCAGTCAGCGTGCGGCAAGCCAGTGCCGGTCGGCCGTTCACCATCATTGCGCAGGACCCGCAAATCGCGGAACGGCATGCGAAGTCAAATTGCAGACCAGGATCCTGTTTTTCGCGAATCTGGTTGAGCGCGATGTACAGGGTCATGAACGGCGTTTCGTCGAGTTCGAAGACGTCTGTGTGCGGCACCGAATTCTCGTCTTCCGGGTTGTAACGGAAGATCTCAAATCGAAGTCGGCGTGCTGTCGCTGTGTCGCTCATGAATTCCTATCCTGTTACGGCCTTCCAGGCGCCGCGTTGCAACCGGGTGCCCATGTCTTCGGTACTGGCCAATCGGCCGTGACGCGTTTGCTCCTGCAGCACGTCTTCGTTGTGATTCTCCAGCGTGTCCGTCATCTCGATGCGTTCGTCGCTGCCGTAACCACGATGGCCCGGCGGCAAATCGATTATCCCGGTGGGCTCGTAGCTGAACGATGGCTCGCTGTCACTTGCACCCCAGCGGACCAGCGTTCGACTCAGCCAGTCTCGATCGTTACGCAGTGGGTAGTCCGAGCGGTAGTGTGCGCCGCGACTCTCGGTACGAGCCTCTGCACCCAGCGCCACGGTCATTGCGAGGCGCAACATGCCCTTCAATCGTAATGCAAATGTGAGCTCGGGATTGACGCCCGGGTCCTTGCAGCGCAGGACAGCATTATCGCAATCGTCCAATAACTGGCCGATGTTCGCGATCGCTTCAGTCAACTCGTCGCCAGTCCTGAAGATGCCTACCTTGTGCATCATGGTTTCGCCCAGGGCGTCACGGATATCGTAGATACTTGGCCCTGTGCCACTTCGCTTCAACCAGTCTGCCACGCGCTTTTCGGCATCGGCCAGAGCGGCGAACGCCAAACCGGTATCGACTCTCAGTTCGCAACCGGACGCATACTCCGCGACACGGCCACCTACAATTCGACCGCTAACGAGTGTCTCGGCAAGGCTGTTGCCACCGAGTCGATTGAAGCCATGCATATCCCAGCACGCTGCTTCACCAACGGCAAATAACCCCGCCAGGCCGTAAGCCTGCCCGTCCTTGTTCACGCGAACCCCGCCCATCGAGTAATGCTGGGTCGGGCGCACCGGTATGAGCTCTTTCGCCGGGTTCCGACCGACGAAGTCGCGGCAGATGTCCCAGACCTCGAGCAGCTTGGTTCTCAGGTGTTCTTCTCCGAGGTGACGAATGTCGAGCCACAGGTGCGGCCCGTACGGCGAATCGATACCGAAGCCGTCGCGCATACGTTGTTGCATATGGCGAGACACAACGTCACGGCTCGCAAGTTCCTGCTTCACCGGCTCGGCCTCGACCATGAAGCGTTCCATATTCTTGTCGAGCAGGTATCCACCATCGCCACGACAGCCTTCAGTAACAAGAATACCGCTCGGTGAAAGTGTCGTCGGATGAAACTGCACCGCTTCCATATTGCCCAGCGGCACAACCCCAGTGTCAAGCGCAATAGACGCGCCTGTTCCTTCATTGATCGTGGCGTTGCTTGTGTACTGGCCGTAGATGCGGCCGTAGCCACCGGTCGCGATAACCGTAGCTTTCGCCATTACGGCAAAATGCGAACCATTGCGCAGGTCGCGAACTACCGCACCAACGCAGCGACTACCATCGTGAATGAGCGCTACGGCTTCTGTGCGATCCCGAACTGTAATGCCAAGCCGGACAACTTCGCTATCGACTGCGTACAAGGCCGCATGTCCTGTACCGGCAGCCGCGTAGCAAGCACGCCACTTCGCAGTACCGCCGAAATCGCGCTGACCGATCAAGCCATCATTTTCAAGGGGTTCGTCGATATCGACCTCTTCACCCTTGATGAAATAGTGATTCTTGCCACCGCGCACGCGCGACCATGGCACACCGAAGTGGGCCAACTCACGAACCGCGATCGGCGCTTCTTCAGCAAATATGTTCGCCACTTCCTGGTCTGCGCCCCAGTCGGATCCACGGACGGTGTCAAGGAAATGTACGGTGGGGTTATCGCCTGCTGCTTTGGTGCAGTTGGCGAGTGACGCCTGCATGCCGCCCTGCGCGGCGCAGCTGTGGCTGCGGCGCGGCGGTACGAGCGACAATATGAGAGCATCTTGTCCAGCCGCAGCCGCTTCGATGGCACAACGCTCTCCAGCCAGGCCACCGCCGATGACGAGCACGTCCGTGGTAACGAGTTTGCCGGTCACGATGCGCCTCCTTCGAGCAGGAATGCGAGCGGCGGATCGATCCAGCCGGCCAGTACGCAAAGAGTGAGGCCTCCAACAACGAGGATCGTCCAGAATATTACTTGTTCAATGCGGTGCATCGCATTGCGCGAAAGCCAAAGGTCGGCGCCCCACTTGATAGCCAGGCGATACAAACCGACGCTCGCGTGAAACTCAACGCACAGCAGCAAGATAGCGTAGGGCAGCCACAAACCTGCGCCTACTCTTGCCATTGTTGTTTCCGATTCGATGCCGGCGATGTCGCCAAATAGCGGCGTGAACACATCCAGGCCGAGCAACATCAGGTGGAAGCTGCCCAGCACCAGCATGATCATTCCCGTACGTACCTGCCATATCCACAACATCGACTCGACATGCGGTCGAAACGGGGAATGTTCGGTGCGCGTGGCGACCTTTTCCCGGCCGGACTCGCTCAGGCCTTTGGCGAGCTCTGCGATGCGCTTACGCTCGCGTAACTGGGCAGGAATCTTTCGTGCGGCGAACACCGCATGAATAAGGAACAGGGCAAAGATCACGGCGACCGTTGGCTGCGCAATGTAATAGTCCTCAAGGAATGTCGCCATCCAGTCGAAACCACGTTTGCCGGTAAGGATGGAGCCAACAAGGACCACGTGCCCCCACATGAACAACGCCAGCACCAGCCCGGTGCCCCCGCTGATTATTTCGTTGGTGAGTGCACGAGACGTAGGCGCGGATGTCACGGGATGCATTATTCAGGCCTTAGAATCGACATGATGTCCGGGTTCTCTTCTTCCTCGGCCAGCAGGATGTGACAATTCTCGCACTCGTTCGAGACCTGCTTCCTTTCTGCCGTTCGCATACTGCGTCTGTGGCAGCGGAAACAACCGTCGGACTGTTCGTGACCGATGTGATTTGGATAGGTGTCCCACCAAACATTCATCTGCGGGAATACATTGACCGAGTAGATATCGCCCAGAACGGTGGCCACGGCGGCGATGTCTTCCGCCCGCTCTGTTGCAATGTCGGGATAATTTTCGCCGTAGAACGCTGTAAATTCTGACGTAATCCCTGTGCGCGCCGCTTCATGTGACTCGTACTGGGTCTGAATGATTCGCAGGCTTTCTCGCTTGACGAACGGAAGTGAGCGGTCGATCTGACCCTCTTCAATAGCAAGGTCAACCGCAGGTCCCGGTGACTGGTAGATGTGTGAGGGCCGATTGTGGCAATCGACGCAGTCCATCGAGCGCCAGACACCACCTTCCTCGGGCGCCTTGCGGTCAGCATATTTGACCGTTTCTTCTTCTCCGTGCGTGAACTCTATTTCGTAGATCTCTTCGCGCGTCTCGTCGGAGCGATAGCGAATATCGACGTTCGGATCTACGTGCCAGTGGATGCCGTGCGAATCGTTCGCGCGCGACCCACCGACCTTCAGCAGCACCGCTGACGTCAGCTCCGTATTTTCTTCGTCTTCCTCGTAGTGCTTGTACACGCGGAGCTTGTCACCGATAAATTTTGTCGGCCAGTGACATTGCTCGCAGGTTTCACGTGCCGGGCGCAAATCGTGCAGCGGCGTCGGAACGGGGCGTGGGTACAGGTCGAATGCAACCGAGACAAGCTGCCAGGCACCATCGAGTTTGGATTTCACGAACCAGTCCGCACCCGGACCAATATGGCAGTCCGCACAGGCAACCCGCGAGTGTGGTGATCTCGCATGCGCCGTGTGCTCCGGCTCCATTACCGAATGGCATGCGAGGCCGCAGAACTCGACGGACTCCATGACGTGCACGCCCTTGTAGGTTGCACCGGCGACGATGACGATATTGAGCATCGTCGCACCGGCCAGAATCAGCATCCAGCGACGTGTGGCTTTTACGTTGAGGTCGAATACAGGCAGCAATGGTGCGTCTTGACTGCCATCCATTCGACGCAGCTTGCGTCGGTAGAGTACCGAGCCAATCGGAATAAGGATCAGCCCGAACACGAAAATCATCGGCAGGATCAAATACGTCAATATTCCAATGTACGGGCCGCCTTCGAAGCCCCAAAGCTCCATGGCAAACAGGCTCGCCATCAGCACCAGCATGGCCGTGGCGATCGCCGTACCAATAAAGCTGACGCTATTGTGAGTTATCGACGCAAGAAAATTCTTAAACATGGTGTTCCTCAGAATTTGATTTCAGGGCTCGATTTGACGATTGTTCTTCATGTCTGAGCAACACTCAGAGTACGTATTTTTTGCCGTAGCGATAGCGATAGTAAACTACGTAGCAATAGCACGAGAATCCGTATTTCTCGCATACGTAGGGTGTTGGGATATCGGTGTTTCGGGCCCATAATAAGTACTGGCGTCTCTTAACCCGAACATCCTGTAACAGTGAGTATCGCTGTGCGTACGTTCATTTCTGGCATCACCCTCCTCCTTGCCTGCCTGCCTCTCGCCTCTATAGCTGACGATACCGCACAGGCAAACCCCTGCCTCGATTGCCACGAAACCGACCTGGCGCAATTCGAAGCCACGGTACATGGCACAACGGAGTGTCTCGACTGTCACGTCGGCGCCGACGAGCGCCGGCATAAACGCGGGCTCGATCCGGTTGACTGCGGAGCCTGTCACGACGACGTCGTCGAGGAGCAATCGACGAGCGCTCATGGCGAACTGGGCCCGCAGAAATTCCCTGACCCGGTTCTTCCAGGCTGTACAGATTGTCACGGCGAAGTCCACACCATGACGCCGTACACCGACGACTCATCCCCGGTCTCCTCCCTCGCCCAGGGCGAGACCTGCGGGGCGTGCCATGGCGCGGAACGGCCTGCCGAGCAACGAGTGTTGACGATTCGTCCTATCGAGGCCTACACGGCCAGCGTGCACGCCAAAGCCGTTCACGATCATGACCCGGGACCCGGATGCAGCGATTGTCACTCAGCCCACTCGCCATTGCCCGCCACCGATCCGGACTCCTCGATTCACCGCCAGAACGTCCCCGACACTTGCGGGGGTTGCCATCGAAAGATCACGCGGCAATTTAGTCGCAGCATTCACGGGCTGGCCGCGGCCGCTGGTGTGTACGAATCGCCGGTATGCACCGACTGCCATGGCGAGCATCGGATCCTGGCGATAGCGGCTCCGGGGTCCCCCGTTTCGGCCAGCAACATCCCGATTCAGGTTTGCGGACCTTGCCACTCGGACCTGAAGCTCGGCGAGAAATACGGATTGCCGGCGGACCAGGTCCCGTCCTATGACGAGAGTTTCCACGGGCTGGCTGCACGCGGTGGGTCGCAGCGCGTCGCCAATTGCGCGAGCTGCCACGGCGTGCACAATATTTTGCCGTCGACCGACCCCGACTCGCACACCCATGCAGATAACCTGGCTGAGACCTGCGGGCAATGCCACGTCGGCGCTGGCAGTCGTTTCACCATTGCGCCGGTTCATACGCTGGCAGAGGAAACGCCAAATATCGTCGCTCACTGGATCCGGCTCATCTACATACCGCTGATCTGGGGTACCGTCTTATTCATGCTGCTGCACAACCTGCTCGACCTGGTCAAGAAGACGCGTACCTATTCGTTGTGGCGCCGCAGACCTCTCGAGCAACACTCGATCAAGGAACGTATGTCGCTACCGTTCCGCATTGCGCATGCCCTTGCTGCCGTTAGCTTCATGGTACTCGTATACACAGGGTTTGCCCTGAAGTACCCGGAAACCTGGTGGGCTGGGCTGCTGCAGTTCGGGGACAACGAATTTCGCGGCCTGGTCCACCGTATCGCCGCCGTGGGTCTGATGGGAGCCTGCCTGTTCCATTTCGGCCATCTCGCTATCAGTGCACGGGCACGGGGTCAGATGGCAGCATTCCTGCCAAGGTTCGCCGACTTCAAGGAATTCGCGCACAGGCTTGGCTATAACCTGGGCCGTCGATCCGAGCCACCGGCACCGGTTCGCGTTGGTTACGTGGAGAAGATCGAATACTGGGCGGCACTTTGGGGCACTGCTGTCACAGCTATCACGGGTCTCATCCTGTGGTTCGAGAACCTCACGCTTGCCTGGCTCCCGGGTTGGGTGCCTGAGGCGGCCACCGTGCTACATTTCCTGGAAGCAATCCTGGCTGCACTGGCGATCCTGATCTGGCACTTCTACTTCGTAATTTTTGACCCGGCCGTTTATCCGATGGATATGGCCTGGCTGACGGGCAAACCGCCGTTCTCGCGTGCCGAGGAACGAGGCGAGGTTGACTTCGATGAGGACGAGACCACAACTGACGAATGACGGAGATTACGTCGGGATAACGCCCAGGTAGTGCTTGTTGACCAGGAAGTGAACCCAGATACTGAGTGCGAAGCCGGCAGCTATTGCCGGCGTCCACTTGAGATGGGAAAAGAACGTGTATTGTCCACGTGCCTGGCCCATCAATGCGACGCCGGCGGCGGAACCAATTGACAGCAGGCTGCCGCCAACGCCCGCGGTCAACGTAACCAGCAACCACTGCAGGACGTCCATTTCGGGGTACATCTGCAGAACCGCCACCATGACGGGGATGTTATCCACGATGGCGGACGCTATTCCAACCAGGATATTAGCCACCGTCGCGCCGAGTTCCGTATAGGCGTATAGCGACAGTTGATCGAGGTAGCCGATGAAACCAAGGCCGCCAACGCACATGATGACGCCAAAGAAGAACAGCAGCGTGTCCCATTCCGCGCGCGCAATTTCCCGAAAGCTGTCAAACGCGGTGACCTCTCCATGCCTGCCATGCGGCACGCTGTTTTCCATTTCGGGAACATGTGTAATACGCAGGTAGTAGCCGAAGATCTGGAGGTACGCCAGTCCGGTCATCATGCCGAGGAACGGGGGAAGATGCAGGAAGTTATGAAAGCTGACCGCCGTCGCAATGGTGCACCCGAACAGGAACATCATCCTCTTGGCGCCACGTTGCATTTCGACAACCTCGGTTTCCGCCTTCGGCGTCGCCTTTGGCACCGCCAGCGACATGATGACAGCCGGCACAAGGTAGTTAACTACCGACGGAATAAACAGAGCGAAGAACGTCTGGAACTCCAACGTCCCCTTTTGCCAAACCATAAGCGTTGTAATGTCACCAAATGGACTGAACGCCCCGCCCGCGTTGGCCGCTACGACGATATTGACGCAGCCAATACTCACGAACTTCGGACTCTCTTTCCCGACCGCCAGCAGTACCGCACACATGACCAGCGCTGTCGTGAGGTTATCGATGATAGGCGACAGGAAGAAGGCGAGAATGCCGGTTATCCAGAACAGGTTCTGGTAACTGAATTCGTGATTCACGAGCCACGCCCGCAGCGCAGCAAAGACGCGCCGTTCACTCATGGCGTTGACATACGTCATGGCCGTGAGCAGGAACAGGAACAACTCCGCAAATTCCGTGAGGAAATGCCGAACGGCCTCCTCCGTCTCATGCGTGATACCCGCCGTCGCGTACTGATAGGCGATGATGGCCCAGATCAGTCCCGCCGCCAGGATGACGGGTTTGGATTTCCTGAGGTGGGTAAACTCTTCGACGATCACCAGCAGGTAAGCCAGCACGAATATTACGAGGGCGGTTGCACCAACCCAGTGTCCGGTCAGATCCAAAGTGAGTTCTTCCTCAGCCTAAGAAACGATGCCCGGCATCATCGCAAAGGACGATGCCGGGGACCAGTTATTATCGATAGCCGAACAACATCGCGTAGACGATCAGACCCAGTAGCACCAGTCCAAATGTGAGCGCCAGGAATCCGAATATCCTCACGCCCTTGTCTTTGGTCCGTGGGAACGCTCTCACGAGGTTGTTCTCCAACTCACCGGACTCCATCTGCTCTTCGTACTCGCCCGGCTTGTCGTATTTGAGTTCGTCAACCGATATGCGCCCGGTGAAGATCACAGGTTCCATCGGGAACTTGTCGGGCCGGAAGTGCGTGTTGAAGAAGTGAATCGTGAAGATAAAGCCGACCGCGAGCAGC
>Ga0224508_10001463_pt1 | contig 21184 bp, 20 predicted proteins | sample SF_Jan12_sed_USG_4_FD_170157 | JGI IMG/M metagenome (GOLD analysis project Ga0224508, IMG submission 170157) | Sediment microbial communities from San Francisco Bay, California, United States - SF_Jan12_sed_USGS_21 | ecosystem: Environmental > Aquatic > Marine > Sediment | place: USA... | reverse complement strand
CGCTCGCGGTGATCGAGACCGCCGGCAGCGGACACGTCGAACCGGTCGGCGTGGCGCTGGTCGTGGTCTGCGCGTGCTGGCTCGCTCGCGGCCGTACAAAATCGGCGGCGCTGGCGCTCGCGGCCGCGGTGCACCTCAAGGTGTTGCCGCTGGTCCTGATCCCCGCTGCGCTTCGCCGCCGGCGCGCGATGGCGGTGCTGGTGCTGATCTTGACGTTGGGCGTTCTCGTCCTGCCTTACGCGTTCCACGGTCCGGCCATCGGCACGGGACTGTTCGATTACGCCCAACGCTGGGAACGCAACTCCGTGATCTACGGCGGCATCGAGGCGGTGCTCGAGTGGATCGATACCGGACCGAAGCTCAAACCGTGGGTCGGGTCGATGCGCGATCGGTTGGGCGGCGGCGATGCTTTCTGGAGCCGCATCTACGCGCAGGTCTGGCCGCGCGAAATCGCCCGCATGTTCGTCGCCGCCCTGGCGTTGTTCTGGGTCGTCGGGTTGAGATTTCGGCGTGGGCTCTCCGCTCCGCGCGAGATCTTTCTCGCGTTGGCCGGTGTGTTGCTGCTCTCGCCGACGCTGCATCCATGGTACGTGCTCTGGGTTCTACCGTTCGCCGCCGCCTTCGGTTCAATCCCGTGGTTGCTCCTTGCGGCGCTCGTTCCGCTGGCCTACATCGGCACGGGCGGCGACGTACCGTGGCTCCCGCGGGCGATCGAATACGGGATCCCTCTGGTGGCCTGGGTCGTCCTGTCGCGCCGATCCGGAGAACGCGAATCCGTCGAGCCAACCGCGTTACCATAGGTCGATGGGTGTTCTCGACCAGATCCTCGAACGCGCCTCCGAGCGCAAGCGGCGCATCGTGTTCCCGGAATCGCATGACCCGCGCACGCTCGAGGCCGTCGAATGCCTGGCCCGTAAGGGCATCGTCACGCCGGTCCTGCTCGGCACCGAACCAACGGGACTGGGCGTTGACGTCGAGATCGTCGTACCCGGAGCCCACGAGGGCCACGCCGCCTGCGTGTCGGCCGCGGAGGAGGCGCGTGGAGATCGCGGGGACGCGGCGGCCCTGATCGAGGACCCTCTGCACTACGCGGCGGCCTACGTCCGCGCAGGGCTCGCCGACGGTACGGTCGCCGGCGCGGCGCATACGACGGGGGAGACCTTGCGCGCGGCGTTACGCATCCTGCGCCCCGCGCCCGAAACGACGATCGTCTCGTCTTTTTTCTTGATGGAACTGGCGACGCCGACCGAGGCGGGGGACACGGTGCTCGCGTTTGCCGACTGCGGACTGGTCCCCGATCCGGATGCCGCACAACTTGCGGAAATCGCCCTCGGCACCGCGGAGCAATTCCGCCGCCTGTGCGCGTTGGAGCCGCGCGTTGCGTTCCTTTCCTTCTCCACGCACGGGAGCGCGGAGCACCCCGCGGTGGACAAGGTCCGCCGCGCACTCGAGATCGCGCGTTCCGCGAAACCCGATTTCGAGATCGACGGCGAACTGCAGGGCGATGCCGCCCTGATCCACTCGATCGGGGTGTCCAAGGCGCCCGGCAGCGCCGTGGCCGGCCGCGCGAACGTGCTGATTTTTCCGAACCTGGACGCCGGCAACATCGCCTACAAACTGGTCGAACGGTTAGCCGGTGCGCAGGCTATCGGCCCGTTGTTGCGTGGGCTCAACCGGCCGGCCAACGACCTATCCCGCGGTTGCGGTGCGCGGGATATCGTGGTTGCCGCCGCGGTCACCGCGCTGCAAGCCCATAACGTATAATGCCGTTTCCGCCCCAGCGAGGGTTACGGAGGAATCGAGCGTGCCGAAACGACCCCATCAGCGCTCCGGAAAGCACCGCGGCGGACCGCCCCAGGGGCGCAAGAAACCGCCACCGGATGAGACCGGCGAGGAACGCCGGTTCCTGATCGAAAGTTTGAAGGCCGATCGCCGTCTCGCTGTCGAATTGACCGATGGCTCGCACGCCCGGGGGATCGTTCGACGGTTCAACGAGCAGACCATCGACTTGCAGACCGAGGACCGCGAGGTACACGTGCGCAAGTCGCAGATCCGCTACATCGAGGAACTGGACTAGCGCACGCGGGTTCCCGGCGCGACGTCGTCGTCGAACGTGGCCACGATCGGTCGCCCGTCCAGGTCGGCGGCCAGCAACATCCCCTGGCTCTCCACGCCTCGGATCCGCGCCGGTTTCAGGTTCGCGACGATCACGATTGTCTTGTTCACGAGTTGCTCCGGTTCATAAGCCTCGGCGATACCCGCCACGATCTGTCTCGGGCCGAGTTCTCCGACATCGAGTTGGAGTTGCAGCAGCTTGTCCGTTCCCTCGACGCGTGACGCTTCGACGACGCGCGCAACACGGAGTTCGGTCCGCAGGAACTTGTCGAAACTGAGTTTCTTCGGCTCGTCCTTCTTGGGCTCCGGCTGGGGCTCCGTCTTTTGCGGGGCTTCGGATTCGGGTTTCGTGTCGTCCATCACGGGCTACTCCTTCGTCGATCGTTTCCTGCGTTGACTCCAGGCCTCCAACGCCGCCTGCTGGACCTGCACCAGAGGCACGCCGTGTTTGCGTGCCGCGGCCGCGCAGTCCTCGTACTCGGGCCAGGCGTTGAGCGTCTCGGCGCCCAGACTGCCGACCTTGACCCGCACCTTCCCGAACGGGGTCGAAACCGACTTCAGTGTTCGATCGAGTTCGACCCGCCGTTCGTGGCGGAACCTTAGCCCCAAAGCGGGCGTTTCCGCCAGCACGATGCGCCCCAACCGCTCCGCGTCGGCTGCGCACGCCAGCACCGTGAGTCCATGGCCCGGCCGGCCCTTCTTCATCGTCAACGCCGAGACGTGGGCGTCCAACGCACCCGCTGCGAGAAGCCGCTCGACCGTAAAGGCAAGCGCCTGTGGGGTCGCGTCGTCGAGGCTGGTTTCGATCACCACGACGTCTCCTGTCGGTTCGTCCCCTGGCACGGCGAGCGATTCGCCCAACACACCGCGGAGCACGTTGGGGGTCTCGCCGAAATCCCGCGTCCCCGCCCCGTAGCCACTGGCTTCGACCCGCATGGCCGGAAGCGGTCCCCAGGCGTCGGCCAGCGTCGTCAGGATCGCCGCTCCGGTGGGAGTCAAGCGCTCGCATTCGATCTCACCCGCTTCGACGGGAACGCCGGCGACCAGATTCAAGGTGGCCGGCCCCGGTACCGGGTATACACCGTGCGCGCAACGCACCGATCCGCTCCCCGTGGTCAGCCGCGACACGACCAGCCGCTCGACCCCCAGCGTATGCAGGCCGAAGCAACTCCCCACCACGTCGACGATCGCATCGATTCCACCGGTCTCGTGCAGGTGCACCTTGTCGAACTCGCGGCCGTGAGCCCGGGCTTCCGACTCCACCAGCCGCCGAAACACGCTCAGTGCGTTTTTCTTTACGGCGCGGTCGAGCTTGGAACCCTCGACGATCTTCTCGACCTGTTTCCACCCGCGGCCAGGGGCCTCCTCGCGTACCTTGACGTCGATCTTTCTCGCCGCGATCCCGCAGCTGTCGACACGGCGGCTGCGCAACGACCAGCCGTCGACCGGCAGGCTTTCGAGTGCACGGCGGAGCGCCGCAACGGACAGTCCGAGATCGACGAGCAGCCCCAGCATCATGTCGCCGGCCGCTCCCGCCGAACCGTCGATCCAGAGAACCTTGCGCTTCATCGGGCGGCACCCAGACCGGCCGCGTCGAGCAGGGCCGGCAACACCGTGCCCGAGGGACCGGCGATTCGTTCGTGGACCCGGTCCGAAAGGTCGGTGCGCTCGGGATTGATCTCGACCGTATGGGCGCCGGCCCGCCGCGCGATCTCCGGAAGTCCGGCCGCCGGATAAACCATGGAGGATGTGCCTGCGACGAGCACGACATCCGCCTCGTTTGCCGCCGCGGTCGCGTGTTCGACGGCCTTCGTGGGCAGGGCCTCGCCGAACCACACGACGCCGGGCCGCCGGCGTCCTCCGCACTCGCACAACGGGAGGGTCTCGAGGTCGAGGTCTTCGCGTTCCTCGCCGCACGCGGTGCAGCGCAATCTCCAGAGCGAACCGTGCAATCGGACGAGGCGCCGGTTACCGGCGCGCTCGTGCAGTCCATCGACGTTTTGCGTGACCAGCAGGAAGCGGTCTTCGAGCGCTTCCTCGAGCAGCACGAGCGCGCGGTGTCCCGGGTTCGGCAAAGCCGCCGCCGCCGCCGCGCGGCGAGCGGCGTAGAACCTCCAGACCGTCTCCGGGTCGCGGTCAAAGGCCTTCGGTGTGGCCAGTTCCATCGGATCGCGGCCCTCCCAGAGACCGTCCGGCCCACGGAAGGTCGCCAGGCCGCTTTCCGCGGAAACCCCGGCGCCGGTCAACACCAGTACCCGGCTCGACCGCAGGCGTTCAATCAGACCGTCCGAAAACGTCTCGCCGTTCAATGCTGAACCCCGTAAAGAAAAGCAGAAAACGCATCGTAACACCGCAGGGCGGCGCGTTGACCGCCCCACGGACGGCGGTGTACGTTAGCGGCATGTCCCAAACGCCTCCGCACAACCGCAAGGCGGAGTTCGAGGAGATCGCGCTCGAGTACCTGAATCCGTTGTTCAACCTCGCGCTCAACCTCACACGAAACCGCAAGGATGCGGAGGACCTGGTCCAGGAGACTTACCTCCGCGCCTACCGGTTCTTCCACACCTACCGGCAGGGGACGCATGTCAAGGCCTGGCTGTTCAGGATTCTGCGCAACACCTTCATCAACCGTTATCGCGCCGCCAAGGTGCGCCCGGACGAGGTCGACTTCTCCAAGGTCGAACTGTCCTACGAGCGCATCGTCGACGACCAGTTCCTGCGCGAGCACCGACCGATCTCGCCGGAGGACGCGGTCATGGACGGGGTCCTCGACGAGGAGATCGAGACCGCAATGGCCCGCCTGCCCGAGGAATACCGCTCCGTCGTGATCCTGGCCCTGGTCGAGGACCTGTCCTACAAGGAAATCGCCACGGCGCTGACGATTCCTCTGGGTACGGTGATGAGCCGTCTGCACCGTGGCCGCAAGCTGTTGCAGGTCCAACTGCTCGAACACGCAAAAAAGAAGGGAATACTTTCGGGGCATCGCCGTGTTGCCACCGACGAGGACACGGCTTCCTGACCGGGGCCGATCCGGAAACAATCATGAAGTGTAATGTTTTCAAGCGAAGTCTCTATCATCTCCAGGCGGGTGAACTGTCCGCCGTGGAGCACGCGGCCTGCCAGGAGCACCTGAACGATTGCGCCCCGTGCGCGGCGCTGCTGGAGGTGGAAGAGGGTTTGCTGCGCGGCCTCAAGGCCCGTCTGGCGCCGGTTCCCGCACCCCCGGGGCTCGAAACGCGGATCCGCGCAGAATTACGACGTGTGGGCCGTCCGGCACGCCCCGGGATGGCCTGGATCCGCCAACCCTGGTTCGCCGCGATGGCGGCCTCGGTGCTGTTGGCCGTCCTGCTGCTCCCCGGGAATTCACCCGACCCGCGATCCGCTCCCTCCGGTTCGAGCGCGTACGTCACGCGGGTCGTCACCGTCGTCGATCGCACGTGCGACTTGGCGGGTCGATCGTACGAGCAACAGCGCCAGTGCCGGGACCCCAGGCACCTCAACGTCGTCAAACTCGAAGAGGGCGGGTACTGGCACCTCAGCACGGATCGGGACACCGGCCGCGAGTTGACTACCGACCGCGCGATCCGCGGCACCCGCATGCGGGTCGAGGGGCGATTGTTCGAACGCATCCGGACATTGCAACTCGAAAGCGCGCAGAGAGCCGACGTCGAATCGGCCTCTCTTACCCGCGGGTTCTAGCACCACTCGCCAAGCGGGCAGGCTCCGCGACAGGCGTGCTACGCTGATTCTGCGGGCCCCGCATCATCCATCCAATCGAAAGGACTCGACAACCGATGAGTGACGTACTTCAAGCCACCGATCAAACGTTCGAAAACGAAGTCATGCAAGCCGAGCAACCCGTGCTCGTCGATTTTTCCGCCACATGGTGCGGCCCGTGCAAAAAGCTCGAGCCGATCGTCCACGAAATCGCCGGGGACTACGATGGCCGCTTGAAGGTGGTCAAGGTCGATGTCGACCAGGCGCCCAACACCGCCGCGAAGTTCGGCGTGATGTCCGTGCCCACCGTACTGTTGTTTCAGGACGGCGCGGTCAAGGACCAGGTCGTCGGACTGGTGTCCAAGCAGGCGCTTGCCGATCGCGTGGACAAGGTCCTCTAGGGAGCCCGCCCGCCAGTGCTCGAGCGGATCAACGAATGGGGCTACGCTCTTGGCCAAACGCTGCAGGGCCAACTCGACAGCGGCTCGATCGGAGCCGTCTTCGTCGTCTTCGCCGCCGGAGTTTTGACCAGTTTGACGCCCTGCGTCTATCCGATGATCCCGGTGACGGTGACGTTCATCGGCACCGCGTCGGCGGGGTCGAGACGCCGCGCCGTCACGCTGTCCGTGGTGTACGCGCTGGGGCTGGCTCTGCTCTACAGCACGCTGGGCATCGTGGCCGCCCTCCTTGGCCAGACGTTCGGCAACATTTCGCGCAACCTTTGGGTCAACGGCGGTGTTGCCGTCGTGCTGGGGCTTTTTGCGGCGGCGATGCTGGGCTGGATCAATATTCCGGTCCCCGGGTTCGCGGGCAAGGTGCAAACGAGCGGCGTCAAGAAGGGCGGTCACTTCGGAGCCTTCGTCGTGGGCATCGCGGCGGGTTTCGTCGCGGCCCCGTGTACGGCGCCGGTGCTGGGATTGTTGCTCGTTTACGTGGCCAAGACGCGTGACGTGTTCCGGGGTGGATTCCTGCTGTTCGTCTTCGCGCTCGGCCTGAGTTTGCTCCTGGTCCTTCTCGGCATCTTTTCCGGGATGCTGGCCAATTTGCCCAAAGCCGGTCGTTGGATGAACACGGTCAAGTACGTGTTCGGGATCGGGATGTTCGTGGTCGCGGGGTATTTCGTCTGGGTTGCCGTGACCATCGCGCTCGGGGGATGACGATGCGACGAGTCGGTCTGCTGTTCGGCGGCCGCTCGGTCGAGCACGAGGTGTCGGTCGTTTCCGCCCGTGGAGTCGCCGCCGCGATGGCCGGCTCGGCGGAGACGACCTGCGTCCCGCTCGCCGTGACCGCGGATGGACGTTGGTTGAGTCCCGAGACCTCGCGGAGAATCCTGGACGGAGATGCCGGACGGGTGGTCGCCGATCCCGAAGACGCAGCCCGCATTTCGATCGTGCCCGGCGCCGGTTTCGCTCGGGTAAACGACGACGGCACGGGCGAGCCGCTCGAGATCGATGTGCTGTTCCCGCTGATCCACGGTTGGGGCGGCGAGGACGGGCGGCTTCAGGGTGGCCTCGAACTGGCCGGGGTTCCGTACGTCGGCGCCGGCGTGACCGGGTCGGCGGTGGCGATGGACAAGGTGTTCTCGCGGCGCCTGTTCGAGGAACGCGGTCTCCCGGTGTGCGACTGGATCGCCGCCGACCGCATCGAACTGCAGCGCGACCGCGACGCGGTCGTGGCGCGAATCAAGAAGCAGCTGGATTTTCCGGTGTTCGTCAAACCGGCCAACGGCGGATCGTCGCTCGGGGTCGTCAAGGCGACGCGCGAGGGCGATCTCGAACGGGCGCTGGCCACGGCCGCGCGGTTCGACCGCCGACTCGTCGTCGAACGGGGTCATGACGTGCGCGAGATCGAATGCGCCGTGCTGGGTAACGAGGTTCCCGAGGCCTCGGTGCTCGGTGAAATCGTCCCCAGCAACGACTTCTACGATTTCGATGCAAAATACGTCGACGCGGCGTCCGAATTGATCATTCCCGCCGCCCTCCCGCCGGCCCTGGCCGAACGCATCCGAACGCTGGCCTGCGAGGCGTACCGCACTCTGGATCTGGTGGGTTTTGCCCGCGTCGACTTCTTCGTCGGCCGCGAGAACGAGGAAGTCTGGCTCAACGAGGTGAATACCTTGCCCGGATTCACCTCAATCAGTATGTTTCCCAAGTTGTGGGATGCGAGCGGGCTCCCCTACACGCGGCTGATCGAGCGTCTCGTGGATCTGGCGGTCGAAGCCGATCGAGGAGTCCCTCCGACCCCCGAGGAGTGACATGCAGCAGGGCAACGCGGTGCTGGTCCTCAACAGTCTGTACCAGGCGGTGCAGGTCACAGGGGTGCGCCGCGCGTTCCGGTTGTTCTACGGCGGGCGCGCCCGCGCCGTGGCGCCCGACTTTCACAGCTACGACTTCGACAACTGGTGCGATCTACCGCTACGCGCCGATGATCGTGTAATCCATACGCCGACACGAAAGATTCGCATTCCCCGTGTGATTCAGTTGGTTCGATACGACCGGCTTCCGAAGCGCGAGATCCGGTTCACTCGCCGCAACATTTTCTACCGGGACCGCTGCCGTTGCCAGTATTGCGGAGACGTGTTCCCGCAAAAACAGCTCAACCTGGATCACGTGCTCCCGTTGAGTCGGGGCGGGGCGTCGACCTGGGACAACGTCGTCTGCGCTTGCATTTCCTGCAACACGAAGAAGGGCGCACGCACTCCATTGCAGGCGGGGTTGCGGCTGATCCGGCGTCCCAAGAAGCCCGCCGGGCATCCGATGTGGCGCGCCGGTTGGATCGGACCGTGCCCCGACGAGTGGCGCACGTTTCTCGATGAGGCCTACTGGAACGTCGAACTCGCCGACGACGTGGTCGATTCGAGATCGCGCCGACTCGACTGAACGGGTCGAATCCCCAGCGCGCTCATGCGCCGGTACAGTTTCTGACGCGACCAACCGATCTGCGCCGCGGTGCGACCGATGTGGCCGGCCGTGGCGTCCAGGGCTTCGCGGATCATGCGTTCCTCCAGCCGTTGTTTCGAGGCCGGGCCGGCCCCGACCGCCGGATCGAAACGTATCGCGTGCTCGTCGAAGGGCAGGCTATTGGCTTCGAGAAGCGCGCGGGCCAGGACACCGCGAAGCTCACGAACGTTGCCGGGCCAGCGGTGTTCCGCGAGGCGCGCCCACGCAGCGTCCGTCAGGCTCAGCGGTGCGCGCGAGCATTCCGATTCGAGCCGCGGGGCCAGCGTTTCGACGATCAACGGCAGATCGCTCGGCCGCCGACGCAGCGGCGGGACATCGATCCGGACGACCGCCAGACGCCACCACAGGTCGCTACGGAAACAGCCGATTTCGGTCGAACGCAACAGGTCTCGATGCGTCGCCGCGACAACGCGTACATCGCACCTCGTTTCCCGCGTGCCACCGACGGCTCGGAACGTTCCGCCGTCGAGGAACCGCAGCAGTTTGCCCTGCAGGGCGGCGGACATCTCTCCGACCTCGTCGAGAAGCAGGGTTCCGCCATCGGCCTGGCGGAGCAAGCCGGGACGGTCTCGTTCGCAGCCGGTATAAGCCCCTCGAACGGCGCCGAACAGTTCGGCTTCGAGCAGCGATTCGCTCAGCGCGGCGCAGTTCACCGCGACCCACGGCCCGCGCGGCTGCGGTCCCCAGGCGTGAATGGCACGGGCGACCCCCTCCTTCCCGCTACCCGATTCGCCACGCACGAGCACCGGAAGGCGGCAGCCGGCCGCCGAGCGAACGCTGCGTACGAGATCGCGCCAGACCGGGGAAACGCCGGGCAGCAACGGGGAGTCGTCGGGGGATGCGTTGTGGTTCAAACGGAAACCCTCCGGTTTGACGCTTGCGGCGGGCGGGGGCTATGCTCACCGGGTTCGGTCCTCGAACTGCTCACGAAGATGCAAGACGCCGGCAACCGATTCAAGGGTCCGGGGGAGTAACCCCGTTCTCGGACGAAAACCTCAGGGAGGAGCGCGCGCCCGATGAGCTACTACAGGCAAGGTCCGTCCCGCGGCGGCGGGTCGGTCACCATCGGGATTCCACCGGTAACGCCGATGCTCCGCTGGATCATCATCGTCAATGCGTTGTTGTTCCTGCCCATGCAGTTGAGCGGGGTGCGCGAGTTCCTGATGAACTGGTTTGCGTTGACGCCCGGCAACGTGCTTTCCGGGTTTGTCTGGCAGATCGGGACCTACATGGGGCTGCACGCCGGCCTCGGGCACATCTTCTTCAACATGCTGCTGCTGTGGATGTTCGGCGGCGAATTGGAGCGTCTGTGGGGGCCGCGGCCGTTCCTGCGCTACTACCTGGTCTGCGGGATCGGCGGTGGGATCGCAATCTTCCTGCAGGGCTTGTTTCGCGATCCCGGGATCCCGACGCTGGGGGCGTCCGGGGCACTCTACGGGATGATCATGGCCTACGGCGTCCTGTTCGCCGAGCGCCGTGTTCTGTTCATGATGATGTTTCCGATGAAGGCCAGGACCTTCGCGATGATCTTCTTCTTCTTCGCCCTGTATTACAATTTTGCCGCCGATTCCGACGGCGTTTCACACATCGGACACCTCGGAGGCGCGCTGACCGGCTTGATCTATCTCAAACGTGCCTGGCGCATCGACAAGCTCTACAAACAGATCCGTTGGCGAATCCAACGGCGTCGTTTCAAGGTCATGATGGGGGAAAATGACGACCGAGACCGTTGGATTCACTGAGCGCCGGCGGGTAAAGACCGCATAACCATAATCCACAGAAAACCTAGTGAAGAACAGTGTTTGCGGGACAATTGCGAGTTGACAACGAGAACTTCGGTGCCTACACTAAGGCACGCATGGGGCAACTGTCCGGTTTGCTTTCTGGGGCTCGGGGGGGTCACGCAGGGGGGGCGAGTGGTCCGTTACGACCGTTTCCAAAACACCCGATTACGCTTTCGAGTCGACCGCTCTCATTCCTCGCGGGTCCGGCTAACCCATTTCAAATCAAATTCCTTAAACGAGAGCGAGACAGAAGTTACTGCGAACAGTTCAACGCGTCAAGAATTATTTGACAGATTTCTGTCATCGTCCGCCACGCGGCGGTGGCACGTCCCGTTGGGGGTTTGATGGACTCATCCCAGAAAGAACGCTCCACACTCCTGTCGCGATACTTTTCCGACATCCGTGCGTATCCGCTGCTCTCCAAGGAACAGGAGCAGGGACTTGCGCGGAAAGTGAAGGGCGGCTGTCAGGCGTCGCTCCATAATCTGGTGAAATCCAACCTGAGCTTCGTCGTCAAGGTCGCCAGCGAATATCGGAACCTCGGTTTGCCGTTTGAGGATCTGCTCAACGAAGGCAACATCGGCTTGATCGAAGCCGCCCACCGCTACGACGCCACCAAGGGAACCAAATTTATTACCTATGCAATTTGGTGGATTCGCAAATCGATTCTTAAGTCGTTGAGCGAACACTCCAGCCTCGTTCGGGTCCCGACCTATCAGATGAAAAAGGTCCGCGAAATCCGGGACACCGAGAATTCGTTGCGCCGCCAGCTCGGCCGCAAGCCCAAGCGCGAGGAGATTTCCAGCAAACTCGACCGCAGCGTCATCAAGATCGACCAAGTCCTTCAGTTCACGTTGCGCGAGATGAGCCTCGACGACAAGGTGGGTAGGGAACGGGACACCCCGATCGCGGACTACCTGGTCGACGACAATCTGATCACTCCCGAAGACGACCTGATCAAACGCGAGGCCAATTCTCTGGTCAGCGCGGCGATGGCCCACCTGACCGAGCAGGAGCGCACCGTCCTGTCTCACCGCTTCGGGATCGCAGGAGGCCCCACGCTGACACTCAAGGAAATTGGCGAGATGATGAGCATCAGCCGTGAACGGGTGCGTCAGGTCGAGTGTCAGGCCAAGAGCCGTCTCAAGAAGATTTTCGCGCGCCGGCGCGCCGTCAAGCCCGCGCCCAAGCGGGCCGTCGCGGACGCCGGCCAGTAACGCGGCCTGATCGCTTGCCCTCGAGGCTGAGACCCCTGTAGACTCGCCCCCGTGACCGACCCGATGTTTCATCGCGACGAGGCGCTTGGCGACGAGGGCCCCCAACCGCTGCTCGATTGGTCCCATCTCCTGAGCGCGGAGACCCCTGACGAGTTGCTCGACGGTTTGGGCGCTGCGCTCCAGCCCCACGCAAACCAGCTCATTCTCAAGAGCGTTGAAGCCGGCGTCAGCGAGAAGCTCGCCGAATGGTGCTCGGGACCGCCCACGGAGAGTCCACCGCACCAGGTCGAGATCGGCGGGCGGCCGCACTGGCGGCTATCCGTACGCTTTGGCGAGGGCGCCCCGCAGATTGTGCTCATCGAGCGAGCGCTGATGGCGATCGAAGCCTGGCGTTCAGCGCGCCAGGGGCTGGCCGACGCCCAGGGGCGGGTTGACGCGCGCACGCGCGAACTCGACTTGATTCAAGCCCTCGGCAGCCGGGTGGCCGAAGCGCGTGACCTCGACTCGCTGTTTCGTTACGCCGTCGACCTGCTGCAATCGGCCGAAGACATCGATGTGGCGGTGGCGGCCTACTCGGTCGGGCCGCGCAGGACCGTCCTGGCGCTGGAGGGTCGTCCGGTCGACGACGAAGTTCGCCTTGCTCTGGTGGGTCAGGCAACCCGTCTTCTCGGCTGGCCCGAGGGGCGCTTGCCGGAGACTCGTGTCGCGCAGCTGGCCGGCTGGGATGGGGCGCGAAGTGCGCTGCAAAATTTTGAAGAGAGTTCGCTCGTCGTGCTCCCGGTGCCGCGCGCCGAGCGTATCGCCGGCTGTCTGGCCTTGCTGCCGTCGCGGCCGGCCACCGAGGGTTCGCTGCGGCTGTGCTATGCCCTGGTCAACCAACTGAGCCTGCACCTGGACCGTATCCTCACGGTCCACGAAGCCGAGGCGGATCGTTTCCGTTCGATCCTCGATTCGATGCCGCAGGCGGTGCTGTTGCTGGACGGCCAGTTGCACTTGCAGCAGGCCAACCCAGCCGCGGTGCGACTGTTCGCGCGGCTCGCCTTACCGCTCTCAGGATCGATGGAGTCCGCGATAGATTCCCTGGGAATGAGCGGCGCCGTCGAACGCGTGCGCCGGGGCCGGCAGGACTGCGACACCAGCGAGATTCGATACGAGGACGAGCGAACCTTTGCACTCAGCGTGTCCCGGCTGGCCGACGACCGTTCGGACGAGCCGAATCTGGTACTCGTGATCGGCGACGTCACCGAAACACGCCGCATGCAGATGCAATTGGCGCAATCGGAAAAGATGACGAGTCTTGGCCGAATGATTTCCGGCGTGGCGCACGAGTTGAACAACCCGTTGACGAGCATCATGGGCTACTCGCAACTACTTCGGGCGGCGGTACCCGAAGGCAAAGTCGCCGAGCGCGCCGACATGTTGGAATCCGAGGCGCGCCGTTGTCAGAAAATCGTCAACAACCTGCTGTCGTTCGCGCGACGCCGCGAGGTCAAGCACGGAGCCCTCTCGCTCAACGAAGTGATCGAGTCGGTGCTGGCACTGATGGGTTACCAATTCCGCGTCGACGGGATCGAGATCGAAACCGATCTGCATTCCGATCTCCCGGCTCTGGTGGGGGACCATCACCAATTGCAGCAGGTGCTGGTCAACTTGTTGACCAACGCGCAACAGGCGATCCGTTCCGTCGTACCGACCGGAACGATCGGAGTGCGCACGCGCTACGACGGTGACGTTGCGGTGTTGGAAATCGACGACGACGGACCCGGAATCCCCGAGCATGTTCTGGCCAAGATCTTCGACCCGTTCTTTACGACCAAACCGGAGGGCAAGGGCACCGGTTTAGGGCTGTCTCTCGTTTACGGGATCGTTCGAGACCACGGCGGTACGATCGAGGCTCTCCCGGATCTCGCAAACGGTGCTTGCTTCCGGATCGTGCTGCCCGTTCCCGAACGACCGCAACACCAACGCTCGGTCTCGACCTCCGATGCGACGGGGCTCGACGTTGTGGCCGCTTCGATCCTGGTGGTCGACGACGAGGAGCCGCTCGCGCGGATGATCTGCGAAACGCTGTCCGAGCACGGGCACGAGGCGACCTACGCCGCGGATGCCGCCGCCGCGCTCGAAGCCGTGAAGACCGACTCGTTCGATTTGGTGATCGCCGATCTACGCATGCCCGGCATGGGAGGCGAGGCGTTGTTCGAACTGCTACGGGAAAGGCATCCGGAACTCGCCGAGCGCTTGCTGCTGATCACCGGAGACACCTCGGGTGACGCGATCGAGCAGGTCCGCACGCGGACAGGTTGCGCGGTGTTGGCCAAACCGTTTGACGCCGGCGCCTTGCACGATGCCGTCCGCGATCGCTTGTCGGCCGGCCGCTAAACCGCCCCCTGCTACCCTTTCATCATGAGCGAGATCCACGACGCACCCGCTGACGTGCGCCACCGTGTGATCGGGACCGCCGGTCACATCGACCACGGGAAGAGCGCGCTGGTCCGCGCGCTTACGGGGACCGACCCCGACCGCCTCAAGGAAGAAAAGCGCCGCGGGATCACCATCGAACTCGGTTTCGCCGACGTCGAACTCGCCGAGCAGGACGTGGTCTCGTTCGTCGATGTACCCGGGCACGAGCGTTTCGTACGCCACATGGTCGCCGGTGCGAGCGGGATCGAGGCGGTGCTTCTCGTCGTGGCACTCGATCAGGGTGTCCAACCGCAAACGCGCGAGCACCTCGAAATTTGCTCGCTGCTCGGCCTGCGCCGCGGTCTGGTTGCGTTGACCAAGAAAGACCTCGTCGATGACGAGTTGGCCGAAGTCGCGGCGCTCGAGGTCCGCGAGCTACTCGCCGGAACGTTCCTCGAGAACGCACCGGTGATCGCCGTCTCGGCCAAGACGGAAGAGGGACTCGATACGTTACGCCAGGCACTCCGTGAGTTGGAGCCCGCCGGTGCGCCCGCTCAGGCCTCGATCCCGCGGCTTCCGGTCGATCGGTCGTTCGTGCTGCACGGGTTCGGCACGGTCGCGACCGGAACGTTGACCGGTCCCGGGTTCAAAGAGGGGGAGGACATCGAGATCTTCCCCGCGGGGCGCCGTGCACGCATCCGCGGTCTCCAGGTGCACCGCAAAAAAGTGATCGAGGCGGCGGGCGGACGGCGCACCGCCGTCAATCTCCAGGGGGTCGAATGCGAGGACGTGCCGCGTGGTTCGGTGATCAGCCGCCCCGATGCGCTGCAGCCGACGACGCGGTTCTGGGCACGCATTCGCCTGTTGTCCCATGCGCCCAAGGCGCTCGGCACGGGTGGTCCGGTACGCCTGCACCACGCAACGGCGGACTACGCCGCACGCTTCCGTGTGCTCGGCCGCGACGACCGGGGAGCGCTCCGCGCGGTCGTGTTTGCTTCGTCACCGGTGCCGTTGATCGCCGGCGACCGTTTCGTGCTGCGCCGGCCGTCGCCGGTCGATACCGTCGGGGGCGGGGTCGTCGTCGACGCGCACCCGCCGCACCCGCGCGAGGCGCAACCGGATGACTTCGATGACGAGGCGTTGGGTCTCGAGCGCGCGGTTCAGGTCCGTCTGCGCCGCGCCGGCGCCGCGGGGCTGCCGCTCGCGGAGTTGGTTCGCTTGCTCGGGTATCCGGCTGCGACGCTCGAGCGGGAACTTGACCAACAGCGCGGGCGGGGTCAGGCGTTCTCGATGGCGACTCGCTGGTTCGGTGGTGAAGTCTGGAACGCCGTCGCGGACCGCGTGATCACGACACTCGAGACCTTCCACCGCGATGAGCCACTGCGCCTGGGGATCGACCGTGAGGGCCTGCGCGCGAAAGTCGAAAGGGAACTTCCACGCGACGCGTGGCGCGGTTTGCTCGATTCGCTCGCGGCGGGGGCCCGGATCGAACTGCGTGGCGATCAAGTTTGTCTGGCCGGTCACGAGGTCGTGCTCGACGATCAACGCGGCGAGCAACTTCGGGCGATCGAAGACGCCTTTGTCCAGGGCGCCCTGACGCCACCCGATCCGGCCGTGGCCGCACCCGGAGCCGCCGGGGCCGAGTTGATCCGGTTGCTCGTCGCACGCGGCACGCTGGTCAAACTTCACGACGGGAAGGTGTTCCACGCAGAGGCTCTCGAGACTTTGAGAAAAAAACTGTGGGAGTTCGCGAAGCAATCGCCGCAGATCGATGTCGGGAAGTTCAAAGACCTGGCCGGTCTCACGCGAAAACACGCGATCCCTTTGCTGGAACATTTCGACGCCGATAAAACCACCCGGCGCGTTGGGAATTTGCGCGAGATCTTACCGCCGCGCGGCTCGTCACGATAATGGGGAGTGCTGTGGTATCGTCGGCGTGGTCGACGATCGACGTCTTCACGAGGTGGACTATGGCGCCGCTGGCGATCCTGGGTCTGAGCGTTCAAGAACTGGTCATCATCCTGTTGATCGTCGTGGTGTTGTTCGGAGCACGACGAATCCCGGAAATAATGCGCGGACTGGGCCAGGGTGTGTCCAGCTTCAAGAAGGGGCTGCGCAGCGAAGACGAGGAGAACGGCGACGACAAGGCCGGCGACTCCAACGGATCGCCAACGTCGTGAGCCGCCCCGGCAGTACGCCATCGCGGCGGCTGCTCGAACGCCAACGCGAAGCCGCCGAGCGCTTGCGACGCGAGGTGATGGGTGTCGACGGCTCACTCGCTCACCCGTACTTTCGAGCGCTCCACGAAAGCTGTCCCGATTACCGTCGTGAGATCGACTTCGAGGACATCCTCGAACGTGCGATCGCATCCGGCCTGGTTTTCGTCGGTGATTTCCACGCGGTGAAAGCGAACGCGCTCTTCGTGGTCGATTTGATCGAGAAACTCGTCGACCGCGGCCAGACCGTGTGCCTGGGCATCGAATTCGTATTCACGCGGCAGCAAAGGTTGTTGCTACGTCGCCAGGCCGATGAGATCGATGACGCCACGTTTCACCGGCGCATCCACTACCGTGAGGAATGGGGCTATCCCTGGGACGGTTATCGCGCGCTGCTCGACCGTGCCCGCGAGTTGGGGATCGAGGTCGAAGCACTCGACCTGCCACCGCGGGTCGGGTACGGCGGTTTGCGCCGCCGCGACGCTCACGCCGGGAGACGCATTGCCGAATTGCTCGCCGCCGATCCGGGGCGCTGCATGGTCGTGTTCTACGGCGAATCTCACATCACCGAAAAACATCTGCCGCTGGAAACCGAGAAGGCGCTGGCCAAACACGACATCGTTCGCAAGCCCCTGATCGTGTTCCAGGACCCCGACAACGTGTACTGGCAGCGCGTCGCTGAACGAGCCGATCCGGATGCACCGGTCGAGATCGACGATCGCACCGTGGCCGTGTTTCACACCACACCGCTCGAGAAATACGAGGCTTACCGGCAGGTTCTCGATCGCTGGCGATCGGATCTACCGCAGGACGAAGAGATCGATCTCACCCCCGCCGTCCACCACCTGATCGGCGTACTCGCCGATTGGATCGGGGTGCGCCCGGAGCGCCGGCGGTTGCGTCACCGCGCCGGTTGGAGCGAGGAGTTGATCGACGCCTTTCCCGAGGTCTACTCGGGTCCGGAGGCGAAGGACCTGTTGCAACCGATTCTCGCCGAGCACGGCCGTTCGGAGCACGAGATCGCCGAATCCCGCGACAAGTTGGCCGCGGACGGTGCGTTGTACGAGTCGCGCTCGAATACGATGTTTCTCACCCGTTACCTTCCAGGGCCGGCGGCCGGCGAGGCCGCCCGTTTCCTGCGCGCCGCTCTGACCGGACGCCTGTTCATTGCCGCCGAGAACTTCGGCGACGACCCCTTGCAGGCCGCCTACGGGGCGGCGTATACCGAAGCCCTGGCCTATCTCGGTGCGCGCCTGGTCGATCCGGCGTGCGATTTCGGCTCGACCGTGCCCCAGGTGGGTGCGGGAACCGGCCGCCGCGGCGCGGCCCACGACCGCGAGGGTTGGCTCGAGAAGCACCGCGTGTTGGAGCGCACGGATGCGGTTCAACCGGACCCTGCGATGGGCGATGCTCTGCGTGCATCGCGTGACCTGCGGCGTCGTCTCGCGCGGGATCTCGGTGCCCGCCTGGGCGCTAAGTTGGTCGATCGAGTCCGTGCCGGGCATTTGGAAAAGGATGGGCTGCGGCGGCTGTTCACCCGGCCTTTGTTGCCGCAGCACGCGGCACGGGACGTGTTGAGGCTATTGCGCGGCTGAAACACGATCGCGGAACGGCAAGACCGTGGCCGCGTTCGAACCGCTGAGACGCGTTTCCAGCGTGCGAAGCAAGTCGTCCAGACACTCGCCGTCGATCGGGTGCGCGGCGTGCGACGCATCGAGACGGAGCGTTTCGCCGTGGCCGTCCAGTTCAATCGGGTCACGGCCGACTTGTTCGACCAAGTCGTTCCAGCGCCGCACGAGTTCGCCCCCGCGGGTTTCTGCGGTCAGCACGACGAACTGATCGGGTCCGAGCCGGACCGCCGTTTCTCGTTCGTCGCAGGCCGCGGCGAGCCGTTGGGCGACGATCTGGAGAAAGCGGTCGCAACAGGCCTTGCCGCGACGTTGCGCCATGTCCCCGAGATCCCGTACGTGGAGCGCAATCAAACTGCATCTCGCCCCGGTGGTTTCAGGCTCGGGGATACGCACCGCGAGCATGCGGCGCAGGTAGACGGCGTTCGGCAGGCCGGTCGCGGGGTCGGTCAGGCCTGCGGAATCGGGCTGTCCGTCCGCCGAGATCATGGAGGCGAGCAGCGGGGCGACGCGGTCCAGGAATCCCTTGGATGAAGCGTCCAGTTCCTTCCCGATTGTCATCGTGAGGCGACCGACTTCTTCACCGGCGTGGATCAACGCGACGACCCTGTCGCCCGGTGCTGCGTCTCGATCGCCGTAAACGAACGATTCGCGATCATCCTGCGCGACGCACAGTCGTTCGAAAGGAACGACCGATCGGAGCAAGCCCGCGACCAGAGTCAGGCGCTCGCGTAGTGTGATCGGGAGCGCGACCGCGCGTTCGATCGAATACAGCGTTTGAAGGTCCCGCTCGGCCTCGACGAAACGAGTTCCCCCGAGGGTTTCGGTGGCCGATGCCGGGTCGCGTGTCAGATCCGCGCCGGTCGCTTCCAGGCTATCGGCGAGTTCGTCTAGGATTTCGAACATCAGCGAGTCGTAACGCTCGCCGGACTCGCGCCAGAGCAACGCCATCGCCTCGCCATGGGGTCGCGTGCCCGAAGGTCGATGAGTCAGCTGGTCGTAGCGATCGGCCACGGCGAGGATCCGGGCGCCTCGAGCAATGCGTTCGCCGCTCAACCCCTGCGGGCCGTCGCCGTTCCAGTGTTCCTGGCTGTGCGACAGGATGGTGCGAACTTCGGGAGTAAAGCCGAGTTGCCGCACGGTCACATCGACGACCCGGGGATGAACTTCGATCGACGGATCTTCGTACGCCACACGGCCGACGTGGTGCAGCAAGGCGGCTTGACGCAGATATCGGATCTCCACCGGATCCGCACCAAGACGTTCGGCAAGCGCGCCGCACAAGGCTTCCGTGCGCCACAGGTGACCGCCCGGCTCACCCTCGGGAAGCGTGCGTGCCAGGGCCGCGGCCGTTCGTTCGCCGATACGGTCGGGGGCCAGCGGGTCGTGCTCGCGTTCCCGCCGTTCGTTCGCCCGGGCAGCCCACGAACCGATCAGCACACCGACCCGCAGCGCCGGGACGATCACGAGCCAGACTCTCAAAACAGGGTGCACGGACCATAGCCACACGATGGCCCACGAGCCGGTGAGCGCCGCGGCGAGGATGGCGACGCTGAGCCAGACGTTCCTCATGGCTTTGCGTTCTTCGGCCCCCGCGAGGCGGCGTCGTATCTTGTGCAGGATCACGATAAAGAGAACGAAGACAGAGCCGAACAGGATCTCCGGGGGTGCCATGCCGCCCCCGCGTATCGCGATCCCGTCGGCGGCCACGACTGCCAGGGTTGCCGCGCCCATGTCAAAGGCCAGCCGGCCCCCCGAACGCCGTTGCCCCACAGCCGCACCCGACCCGGCGGCGGCCAGCACGCCGACCAGCGTCGCAGCGGCCGCACCCTCGAGTTGCCACGCGGCCAGAATCCACGGCAGGGCCGCCGGGGCAGGCCAGCCGGCCCAACGGCGCGAAAGGCCCGCGAGGGCGGCCAGGAGGCACACGGGACCGATCCAGCTATCGGCTAAAGCCCCTGTGCTCAACGGGATCCAGACGGCGAAGCTCATCCCGAGGCCGTACACGGCCCCGTTAAAGAGTTCTTCGCCGATCCACCGTTTGACCTCTTTCAAACTCGCCTCTCGATTTCGAATCTAGGTTCGGGTTTATCGGGGGGCAAAAGTGCGATCCGGCTTGTCCCCGGGGGTCCGATCGGATAGCGTTAGCGCCCGACTAGACTCGGCAGAGCAACGGTATTGGGGGTTTCCGCCGGTTTGGCATGGTCGGCGGTTGAGATAGGGTATGCCCGTTCGTATAATTGGCCTATTCGATTCCCCCGAATAACCTGGATGGAGAACCGGCATGGTGAAGACCAATGCGGAGATCGCGCGTCGCGTTTATCGCGCCCTCAAGACACCCTCCGACGACAACCCGCGAACCGATCCGATCCTGGCGTTCCATTTCAAGCGCAAGGGCGACTACATCATGTTGCGCTGCAACAAGAACCCCGAAGTGTCGATCAAGGGGAAGGACCAGACCGCCGGTGAGGTCAAGTTTTTTGCCTACAGCGATTTCTCTGATTACCATGAGAGCGATGTCCTGTTCCGTTTGCGAGACGAGGTCGAACTGATCGAGTTGTATCGCCGCGGAGCGATTGAAGCGAAAACCTTCGACTCGTGGCAAACCTTCACCCAATGGCTCGACACGCTCGACGAGAACGGCGTGCAGATTTCACTCAAGCTTCCGTGTATGGTCTACGCAGCGGTGCGCGGGCAACAGCCGTCGATGCAGAATTTCATCGTCGAGGCGATCAAATCGGCCATCCGGAACAAAGACGAGTGACGACTCGCCGCGCCTTCGCACTCCTTGTCTTGATTCTCGGCGTGTTTCTCCCCGCGGTTTCCGCTGCGGCGGATGTCGAGGCCTTGGAGGCGGGAGCGACCGGATATGTTCTGACCACGCTCAAAGGGCGCGCAGTCGAGCGGATCCCGCTTCATTACATCGGGACCTACGATGATTTTCTCGGACCCGGGTTCGATCTGCACCTCGTGCAACTCGAGGGACCTTCGGCCGAGCACATCGGGATTGCGGCCGGGATGAGCGGGTCGCCGGTTTATATCGGAGAGCGGCTGATCGGCGCGCTCTCGTACCGCATGGGCGTGTTACCCAAGGATGCGATCGCGGGAGTCACGCCGATCGAGGCGATGCGCGCGGCTTCGCGGAGC
>Ga0224508_10001462_pt1 | contig 21188 bp, 20 predicted proteins | sample SF_Jan12_sed_USG_4_FD_170157 | JGI IMG/M metagenome (GOLD analysis project Ga0224508, IMG submission 170157) | Sediment microbial communities from San Francisco Bay, California, United States - SF_Jan12_sed_USGS_21 | ecosystem: Environmental > Aquatic > Marine > Sediment | place: USA... | reverse complement strand
CGTCCGAGAAATCGAAGCTCGCAACAAGATCTGGTTCGTTTGCGATGCCGCCTGCGCCACCGTCGCCACCCGCGCCGCTGATACCGCCCGAGCCGCCGTCGCCACCCGCGCCGCTGATACCGCCCGCGCCGCCGTCGCCACCCGTGCCGCCCGAGCCACCCGCGCCGCCCATCCCGCCCGAGCCGCCGTCGCCCCCCGTGCCGCCCGAGCCACCCGTGCCGGCCGTGCCGCCCGAGCCACCGTCGCCACCCGTCCCGGCCGAACCACCGGAACCGCCGTCATCGCTGCTCGTGGGCCCGCATCCTAAACCAAAGCCCGAGAGAGCGAGGGCCATCATCACGCATAAGAGAAAACGCATGGGCTGATGTTTTCACCTCGCGGGTGGGTTGGCAAGAATGATCGGTGGCGCGTCGGGCCATGTAGCACGGCTATGTTACCTTGTTCGGCCCATGGCCCCCGCGACTCCCGAACACTTCGGTGACTACGAGCTGGTCGAGCGCCTAGGCGTCGGCGGCATGGCGGAGACGTTCGTCGCCATCCGGCGTGGACCCGGCGGCTTTGAGCTGCGCGTGTGTCTGAAGCGCATCTTGCCCACGTTCGCGGGCGACGCGGATTTCGTCGAGATGTTTCTTCGGGCAGCGTTGCGTCACCTCCGCGGCGCGGAGAATCGCTCGACCCTGGGCTCACGTCCTACCTCGCGGACGCGCTTGCATCCGCACTCGACTTCGCGCACACCGCAGACGAGCACGGCAACGCCGCCGGCATCATCCACCGCGACATATCGCCCTCGAATGTGCTGCTGAGCAACGCCGGCGAGATCAAGCTCGCCGACTTCGGCATCGCCAAGGCCATGAATCTGCCCGGCAGCATCCAGAGCGGTGCACTTAAGGGCAAAGTGCCCTACATAAGCTGAGTGACCAGGATCATTGAAAAATCCACCCAAAACGAGGGGGAATCTGTTTCTGGTTGTTTCGTGATGTGTGGGAGAAAATGTGGGAGTTGGGATCCTTGGGTTGACAGGCGCCCCTATGCTCACGTGACTCTAAGCAAGGGCCTCTCTTCGTGGTCGGTGGCCGAGAAGGAAACTCCACACTCCGCTGCTTCTGCCGGCTGCGGCTCAGGCCAAAGCCTGACGCCCTCCCCCCGCGCTTGCTGAGCACCTCCATCACGCGACCGGCCAGAAGCGCCCCCGCTGCTAGCGAGAACTACAACCAGTATTGACGTACACCCGTGAGCTCTTCGACCAGGAGTGAAGCTTGTTATTCGAGAACCGGGGCTGGCAAAGAAACGAAGCGCAAATGCTGCGCGCTCTTCCATCGAGCGGTGAAAACCCCAACACTTCCGAGACGCGTTTTGGGTGACCGTGACGCAGTATCTGCGCCTGCGAAAAGAGCAAAGAATTACGTATAGCGACGGGTTTGGTGAGGACCCACGTTGCCTTGCGTGACCGGCCTGTTGCTCGGTCAAAAGTGAAGTTATGAGGCGCTACTTATTCGGATTTCTATGTGTCTGCGCGCTGGGCGCGGTTTTGTCGCTCCCGGCGTTGGCGCATGAGAGCGACGACAAACTCGGCTACCCCGGTTTTCGTCCGTACAGCGAGTACGCTTCTGCGTTTCTCAATACGTTGGATACGGCGACGATTGCGGTCCATCCCACCGTTGTTCGCAAGGCCGATAGAACATCGCACTCTTTCGCATCACAGAAACAGATCATTGCCTTGATCCGCAAGCACGAAATGGCGGCCGCCGCCGCAGGATCGGGCCGTGTCGATTTGGGAAAACTGGAAGCCACATCTCAGTGGGATCTGTTCCTCAACGACATGCAGCGGATTGCAGAAACACTGAAGGGCCAGACGTCTGCTGCCGATTACCACCTCTTTATGGAGCTCGTTTGGCCCGTCAACGTTCAACCCATATTTGGCATTCATTGCTACGTCTTTGACCGACAGGGTCAGAACGCGTTTTCGTTTCTGCTGAACTCCCATCACCAGTTGTTTGCCGATGCGAAGCTGATCGCCAGGAGTGCATCCGAGGCAGCGCGCGACAGATTAGTGAAAAAAGCCACGGACGTCGGTGTGACCGCTTTCGAGGCGCAAGTTGCTCAGGCACGAAAAAGTCTCCCGCGTGCAGCGGATACCGGCTCGACAAGAGTCGAAGCGGGGGTCTTTGATGATTTTGAGTCCGGCTTGCCGTCTGAGAAAGACGAGTTTGGAATTCCAATTGGTTTCGTTACGTTTACCGATGGAAGTAGTGCCATAGGCATCTCAACGACAACCACCCATCCGCCACTCTCTGACCAAGCAGCCGGCAAGAGCGCACTGAAGTTGGATTTCGATGTCACGGGCTGGGCTGCCTTTGCGCACATATTTGAAAACGATACGGCCGACCAATGGACGTCGTATGACTGGACTGGCTTCAACGAGTTCAGCTTCTGGTTGTATGGTAGGAACAGCGGCAACTCGCTGTTTGTCGATATACTCGACAACCGTAAGCCCTCGTCGACGGTAGACGACGCAGAACGTTACGTTTACGTCTTCACCGACGACTTTTCCGGATGGAAGCAAGTGATCATCCGCTTCGCCGATATGCGCCGCAAAAAAGGCGGCAACGGTCCACCGGTAGATGGCTTGGGCTTGTCCGAGGTTCATGGATGGGCCTTCGGTACAACAAATACTGGCGGCCCAATCACCTACTACCTAGACAACTTCGAGTTGCGCAACGCGCCCGCCTGCAGTGCCGACTATCCAATCAACGAGCTGCCCATGTACGGGCATATCCAAAAGACCGCGGATCAAAAACGGGCGGACACAAGATACATCAAAGAGATGACGACGGGCGGTCGGAGCCGCGAAGCTGCCGCCGTTGTTGCTGCACGCCTTGGATGGCATATCTTCTACCAAGGAGATTGCTCCACGGCAATCAAGCGGTTCAATCAGGCCTGGTTGCTGGACCCCAAAAACCAACTCGCCCTCTGGGGGTTTGCCGTGATTTCGATTGACCGCGCGCAGGTTGAAGAAGCCATCCGCTACTACCGGATGGCGATTGAAAGCGGACCTGAAGATCCGTCACTGCGGCGGGATTACGAAAACGCTCTGAAGAGGTTGGAGCATTGATCGGGCTTACCAATGTCTGCTTCGGGTAAGCCGCGGACGTTGGGCGATGGCGACACGCGTACCTTCGACTGGACGCCGTCCGCAGGCCAGGATGGCAACTACAATGTGACCTTCACCTTGGATGACTGCGGCACGTTGGCTGACACCTGCAAGAAGACTGGTTCTGCTGCCCCGGCCAGCACGAGTCCTTGGACAGCTGCGTTTGAGCTGCAGCCGTAGGCCAGGCGAGCTAGCCACTGGTACTTCTAAGACCGCTTTCAAAACGGTCCCCGCAAGCCCGACTGCCGAACACGACGCACCCGCTGCGCGCCCCTACCCACGACCGCCGGATCGAAGTGCCGGGCCGTCGAGCACGGCTATGGTACCTTGCTCCGCTCATGCCCCCCACGACCCCCGAACGCTTTGGCGACTACGAGCTGGTCGAGCGACTCGGCGTCGGCGGCATGGCCGAGACCTTCGTCGCGGTTCGCCGCGGTCCAGGTGGCTTCGAGCAGCGCGTCTGCCTCAAGCGAATCCTGCCCACCTTTGCGGGCGACGCCGACTTCGTCGAGATGTTTCTGCGCGAGGCGCGCTTGTCTGCGCTCTTGCATCATGGGCACATTGCGCGCGTGCTCGATTTCGGCATGGCCGACCGAGCCCACTATCTCACGCTCGAGCTGATCGAAGGGACCGACCTTCGCGCAACGCTGCGTCACCTGCGCCGCCGACGCGAAACGCTCGACCCTGGGCTCACGTCGTACCTCGCGCACGCGCTCGCTTCCGCACTCGACTTCGCGCACACCGCCGACGAGCACGGCAACGCAGCCGGCATCATCCACCGCGACATATCGCCCTCGAACGTGCTCCTCAGCAACGCCGGCGAGATCAAGCTCGCCGACTTCGGCATCGCCAAAGCCACGAACCTCCCTGGCAGCATCCAGAGCGGCGCACTCAAGGGAAAGGTGCCCTATATGGCGCCCGAGTACGCACTGGGCCGCGCGTGCAGCGCAGGTTCTGACCTCTTTTCACTCGGTGTCGTGCTCTACGAGTGCCTCGCCGGGCATCGCCCCTTCGATGGCGGCAGCGACATGCAAACGCTCGACCGTGCTCGCAGCGGCCGGCATGAGCTGCTCCACGAAGCAGCTCCGCAGACCCCAGCGCCGATGGCCGACGCGATCGAATCTTTGTTGGTCGCAGAACCTGAGGAGAGACCGTCCAACGCCGCGGCCTTCGTTTCGATGCTGGCCGAGGTTCCGCCGCCTCCGCTGGCACGGTGTAAGCTCGCTGCGCTCGTGCGGTTGGTCGAGAAGGACGACACCATCCCGAGCGCGCCCGGCCTGGCGTCGACCCGCCCTGCGTCTACTCGGCGTCCTCGGAAACGTGGTCCGTCACCTCGGTAGCATGCCCGTAGGTGTTCTTCTCCTGCTCCTCGAGCAAGCTGAGGCCGATCGCCATCGCTTTGCGCACGCGCGCAAGAAGCTCGTCGTCGGTCGCGATTTTTTCCACTGCCATCGAGAGCTTCGATTCGAGCTGTGACTTCATCGCTTCGAGTGACCCGACGCGCGATTCGAGATTGAGCTTGTTTTCCTCGAGAATTTCGAGCTTGGTGCGGCTCGAGTCGAGCTCTGTTTGTAGCCCATCACGCGCTTCTTTGACGGTGTTGAGCTCGTCCTGGAACCGATCTCGGAGGCCCTGCGTTTCGGTGAGCAGGGTCTTGGTCCCCTCGAGCTCGGTGGCGGTTTCGGTGAGCTTGGTTTCGAGCTCGAGCGCACGGTCCGCCCCAAGCGTCTCCCGTTCGCGTGCCCCCGCGAGCTCTGACTCGGTATCCGCAAGCTTGCGCCCCAAGGTCGCGAGTTGCTTCGAGTGCTCTTGCTCCTGCGTCTCGAGCTCGAGTTGTTTTTCAGATTGAATCGAGGCCTCGCGCTCTTCCATGGTGCGCTGCCACTGAGCCTCGGCCTCGGCCAGCTTGGTCACAGCAGCCGTTTCGAGCTCCTGGCTGAGCGAAGCAAGTGCTTCTTGCCGGCCGGCATCGGCCGCTGCGGCGGCTTGCGCCAAAGCCGCAGCCTGCGCATCGGCGAGCTCCGATCGAAGTGACGCAAGCGCCGTCTCTTTCTCGCTCGCGGCGGCGTGCAGAGCCGCTTCATTGTCTTCCCGGGCGGCGGCGAGCGACGCTGCGGACTCGGCCTTGATCAGATCCAATGCTTCTTCCTGGGCCACGCGAAGCCTTGCCATCTCGGCGTCCTGCGTACCCTTGAGGGCCTCGACGTCGGCAACCCGAGCCTCCCGCTCCTGCGCGAGCTCGGCTTCGAGGCCTTCTGTTTTGGTTTTCTCACGCTCGAATCGGCCCTTGATGTCTTCGTAACGCTTGTTCGCAGCCTCTTTGTCCTCGGTCAGGCTCGCAATCGATTCCTGCGCCCCAGACAAGGCGTGTTCGAGCTGCGCCGTCTTCTCGTCAAAATCGGCGCGCGCACGCTCGAGCACGATCGACTGATCCCTGAGATCGATGATCTCTTTGTCACGCCCGCTCACCTGATCGCGCAGCTCGAGGATCTGCTTGTCCTTCGTGTTCAGCGATTCGCGTAGATCGAGGAATTGCCGGCTCGACACGCCACCGGACGACTCGGCGAGCTTCGCCTTGAGCCCAGAGATTTCGGAACGCAAACGTGCGACTTCGATTTGGCCGGCGGCAGGGCCATCGCGCGGTGCAGGCGGCGCGGTCGCCGGACGCGCGGAAGCTGGAGGCGCCGAAGATGCGGCCGGCGGTGCCGAAGGAGGCGCCGTGGCTTGAGAGACCTCGTCCAACGGAACGTCCGAAACCATGATCACGTCATCGAGCTCGACGTCTTCATAGTCGCCGCTGCCCAGGTCGGCTTCGTCGGCGGCGTCCGCGATCTGAGGGCTCTCCGAAGGCTGCTTCGCGTCGCCGCCCATCAAGAGCGCGTCGAAGGCGTTCTCTGCAAACTCATCGATTTCATCGTCGATTTCGTTCGGCTCACCGACCTTGGTTGGCAAATCGCTCGACATGTTGTCCTCCGACATTTGGTCTCCCCTTCGATTCCCACGGCAAGGTTAGCAGCGTTCTCGTCCTTCGAACGAAACACCGTCCAATCCGCCCCCCCGGGCGCATGCAAAGTTACGCCGCCGTCAAAAAAAGAATAGAGGCCCAGACCTTGCTCTGTCAACGTCGGAGACACGCGAAACCCGGGGTCCGGGGAGCGTCTCAGTAGGCGACGCGAGCGTTCGCTGCGAGCTGAAAGAGCACCGGGCGATCCAAGTCTCCGAAAAACGCATAGTTCACACCGCCATGCTGGCGGATGGTCACGACGTTGCTACCTACATTGTAATAAAACAGCTCACGGCCACCCACATGGGTGCGACGTGCATTCCGCACGATCTCGGGCGACCGGAACACCAGAAGCGTGACGCGTCGCCCTTTGTGGTTGTAGTAAAGGGCAGCGGCCGGATGGGCGCCGACCTTGATGTAGCGAGCGCCAACGAACTTCATGCCCGGCTCCGCGAACTGTGCCGGTTTCACGGGGAACGGGGTCTTGCCCTGGAAGTAGCGAACGACGTCTTGCGGTGCCTCGGCCTGGACGTCCGAGGGCAAGGCCTGCGAGTGCAGATTCACGACGTCTTGCAGCATGCCGGCGCCTTGGTACGCGGTGCTTTCAGGCAGACCCATGACGCCGCCGATGATCAAGACCGCCGCCGCGGCAGCTGCGATCGGCCAGGTTTGCCGCCAGCGCATCGGCCGCGCTTCGATCGACGTGCGTTCGGCCCTGGTCGAATCGATCTCGTCGAAGCGATGAAGCGTTCTGCTCCAAAGATGTTCGGGCGCATGAACGTCGCTCATCGCCTCACGTGCCTGCTCCCGAAACGAGCGCTCGAAGGCGAGATGCTCCTGACAAACCGGACATGCTTCCAAGTGGCGCTCAAATTCGATCTGCGATGCAGGGTCGAGCTCTCCGTCTACGAATGCGCCAAGATGACGTCGCACGAGCTTGCAAGTCATGACTTCGCCGCCTTTCTTGCACGAAACGCTTCGAGTAGAATCGGTTCTTCCAAACCGACGTCGTCTTCTTCGATGATGCCGAGTTGCACGGCGTGTGCCTGAAGAGAGCCTTGAAGTTGCTTACGAGCGCGATGCAACCGCGACATGACAGTGCCGATCGGGCAGCCGACGACCTCGGCAATTTCTTTGTACGAAAGCTCTTCGACGTCGGCGAGCATGACCATGGCGCGAGCCTCATCGGAAAGCTCTTCGAACGCTCGCCGGATCTCTTGCGCGATCAATCGACGCTCCGCGTCGCCCACTGGGTCGGTCAGGCCACGCATACTCGCGCGGCTCATCACGCCCTCCCCGACCGGCCTCGCCATCGGGCCATCGAAGACCTGTCTCTCGCGGCTGGCGCGCCGGTAGCGATTGACGAAGCTGTTCATCTGGATTCTCAGAAGCCAGGCCTTGAAGTTCGTGCCTGCCTCGAAGCGATCGTAGAAGCGATAGGCCCGCACCAAGGTGTCCTGCACCAGGTCTTCGGCGTCGACCGGAGAGCGAGTCAGCCGCAGCGCCATCGAGTAGAGCGCGTCGAGCTGGGGACGCGCCTCCGCCTCGAAAAGCCGCCGCTGAGCTTCTACTTTCTTCGATTTCCCTGGCATGCCTGCTCGTAGAACCCCCGAAATCAGGAATTATTCCACGTTATCAGGCGGCTCGTCTTTTGGGGAGCCCTGGCGGAGCTTCGCCTCGAGCTCCTCGATGCGAGTCTGGAGCCGGAGCACCTCGCCCTGCAGCTGCTTCACGTGGCTCGCCGCGCTCTCGAGGACGCCGCGAACGCGATCGTCGGCAGCGTTGTAGACCTCCGTTCCGAGCTCCTCGGCACGACCGACCAGCTTGCCAACCGGGCTTTCTTTGAGCGAAGTCAGAAACTTCTCGCGCCCTTGTTGGATGAAACCCCGAAGGCTTTGGACCGACCAGGTCGTAGCATTTCCGCTCTTTTGCTCTTCGTAGATGATTTGGGCGAGCGTGACTTTGGTCAGGTCGTTCTTCGACCGGTTGTCGAGGACTTTGACCTCTTCGCCGTTTCGGACGAACTCGGCGATGCGGTCGAGCGTGACGTATTTGCTGTCGCGGGTGTCGTAGAGCTTGCGGTTCGCATAGCGCTTGATGACCCGAATCTGTTCCGTCTCTGCCATCTCTACATTCCAGGCTAGCCCGGCGACGCACTGCGTCAAGCTGGCGCTTTCCGATGCCCTCATTAGGCTGGTCAGAGGGGTACGGAGGCCGTGGAGCAGGCAACATCGTTCGGTGACCTCTTTCGAAGGCTAGCCCGGCTGGAAGAAATCGAGATGCGGGTCGCCCTCATCTGCGAACGGCTCGAGTCCCTATCCACCGGAGAGGGCGTGCAGCTTCTCCATGATGCGCACCGGGGAGCGGCCCTAGGGGAGGCCGACGCGCAACTCGTGTTTCTTGCACTGGGCTGGGCGCTCTTCGAGCCGCGAGTCGAAGCGCGCAGGTTCGAGCTGGGCATGGCGGCGCGACGCGCGGAGCTTCATCAGGTTGCCGACTTCGTCCTGCCGCCCGTCGAGGAAGACGCCCCGGTCGAGGACGAGCGACGTATTCCGGACTTGGGTCGCAGTCGGCCGCTCACCCTCGGCGAACGCAAATCGCTCGCACGCACGCACGACCGTGCTCTGATTCAACGCGTCGTGCGGGACCCGCATCCAGATGTCGTTCGCATTCTGCTCGACAACCCTTCGTTGACCGAAGACGACGTCATCCGAATTTGTGCGGCGCGTCCCAATGATCCAAACGTCTTGCACACGGTGTACCGTAATCGTCGCTGGGTCGTTCGCTACCGTCCGCGAAATGCACTCGTCCGCAACCCCGACACGCCGCTCGACATCGCGCTTCTGCTCTGCCCCCTTCTGCGCAGGCCGGAGCTCCGAGAGGCGGCGACATCCTCAGAGCTCGCCCCAGCGGTCCGCTTGAGCTGCAAGACCATTCTGGACATGCGGATCAGCCCATCGCTGCCGCCGCGCGAGTGACAGCTACTTGGACTCGACCTTGTCGACGACTTCAGCGTCCTCGACACGGGAGGCTGACTGCTTCGGGACCTGCTTGTCCGCCGGGGTGACCTCTGGCGTCACATCGATGTCGTCATCGGTGTTGAGGCCCCGCTTGAGGTTTCGGATGGCTTTTCCGAGCCCTTCGCCAATTTGAGGCAACCGGCCGGCGCCAAAAATCAGCATCACGATCAAGAAAACGATGACTAGCTCGCCAAATCCAAGATTGGGCACGGTATCCCCTTCGTTATCGGTCACGGTACGCTGCCCGGAAGCGGTCCGCAAGCCCAGGGGTATGGTATGGGGAGCCCAGATGGAGAGCTATCGACAGCTGGATCCGGCTGGTATTCGTGGCCTTGTCTTCGATATCGACGATACGGTCACCCGGAATGGCGTGTTGGAGCCGGTTGCCTACAGCGCGATGCACCGGTTGGCAGGCGCTGGTTTCGAGCTCGTTGCGGTTACCGGCCGGCCGCTGGGATGGACCGACGTCATCGCCAGGATTTGGCCGGTCCGGATCGCTGTTGGCGAGAACGGCGCGGGCTGGGCCTGGATCGACGCGACCGGGGCGCACGAGGGGTATTTCTGTGCCCAGGCCGAACGCGAGGCCCAGGCGAGTCTCCTAGAGACGGTTCGTCAAAAGGTGGCCGCGGAGATGCCGCAAATCACGACGACGAACGACCATCGCCATCGCCGCTGCGACCTCGCCTTCGACGTGGGGGAGTCACGGTCCCTGCCTCGGGCCGAGATCGACGCGCTGATTGCACTGATCGAGAAGCTCGGCGCGCGCACCTCCGTTTCGACGGTGCATGCGCACGCCATCCCGGGACCCTGGGACAAGGCCGAAGGCGTGACGCGCGCCCTGCACGAGGTCCTCCGCGTCGATCTCGACGCGGAGCTCGATCGATGGGTCTTTGTCGGGGACAGTGGCAACGACGCCGCGGCGTTCGCCCGTTTCCCAAAAAGCGTCGGCGTGGCCAATGTCCGGGAGCACCTGGATCACCTCCCGGTCCCACCTCGCTATATTACGGACGGCGACCGCGGCGATGGTTTTGCCGAGCTTGCTGCACACTTGGCGGACCAAGGTGCCTAGACGAAAAGCCACTCACAGCGCGACCGGATCGGAAGCGCACTACGAAGACGGACGGTACTACGATCAGGCCTATCGGCGCCGCCGGCACGACGTTCGCTTCTACACGAATTTGGCCCTAGAGTCGGGCGGCCCGGTGCTCGAGCTCGGCGTCGGAACCGGCCGCGTGGCGCTCGCCATCGGTAAGGCCGGCATCGACGTCGTAGGCGTCGAACCAATGGCGCCGATGTTGGCTCGGGCCCGCGAGCGACTCGACAAGTTGCCCGGTGCGGCCAGCAACCGGATAGAGCTTCGCAAAGGGTCACTCGAACGTCTTCGCCTGCGCCGAAAGTTTCCCCTGGTCATCGCGCCATTCAACGTGTGGATGCACCTCTACACACGCGAGGAGGTCGAGCGAGGCTTCGCTACCGTCCGCCATCACCTCGAAAAGAGGGGGCGCTTCGCCTTCGACGTCTTGCTTCCAGACCCGGTCAGTCTCGCCCGAGAGCCTACCAAGCGCTACCGGGGCGGCGAGGTGCCCCATCCGCGCGACGGATCTCGATACCGATACAGCGAGTACTTCAGCTACGACCCCTCTGCGCAGATCGAAACGGTCATGATGGACTTCGAGCACCCGGACGATGAAAGTCGCTCGTTCTGCACGCCGCTCACCCAGAGGCAGTTCTTCCCGGCCGAGCTCGAAGCGCTGCTGCACTACAACGGCTTCAAAGTCGAATCTCATACGGGCGATTTCAAAGGAGCGGCGATTCGCACGGCGACCGAGTCTCAGGTCGTCATCGCGACGCTGCGTTAGTCCCGAAGCAGGACGTCGCAGTAGTACTTGACGCGTTTGACGAGCTTGCCGTGGGGTCGGCTGTGGATGTCCTTTTTGAGCGCAAGCATGACGCGTCGCTGGAAGGTGTAGCTGTTGCGCGCGGGTTTGGGCGCGGGGGCGCCGCCTGCCATTTCGATCGGAGCCCAGAGCGCTTCGGCCGGCCATTGCCAGGCTTCGAGGTCGGCCGGATCAATCCGTGCGATCATCTGCTCGGCTAGGTCACGCTTGTCTGCATCGTGTGCGAGCTCCGCTGCCCACTTGTCGATCTTGTCGGCCACGGGCCGCTCCTCGCGGTTGACGGTGATCGGGTCTCCCAACCCCCTCTTGGTTGGCGCAACCTTTCCGTATTCGACCGCATCAGGGTCGTTCTCCAGGCCGAGGAAAGCAAAAATACGCTCGAGCTGCGCCGCAGGCTCCGTCACGAGATCTTCGTACGCCACGTGCAAAAGGGGAACCGGGCGCTCTCGCAAGCACGCTGCCATCGCCGGCACGTAGCGTTCGAGAATCGGGTTGAACGCATGTGCGCCGCGCCAGTCGCCGTCGAAAAAGCTGTTCGCGTAAGAGCTGAAGACGGCTAGTGGATGTCGAGTCAGTACGACGTACTTCGCGTCCGGGTAGAGCCGGAGGAGAAACGGCAGCACGAGCGCGTTGGCGGGCGTTTTGTCGAGGAAGTAGCTGCTTTCGCTCGTCGACAACATTCGATCGTAGAGCGTGTCGGTGTACGCACGCAGCGCATCGAGATAGTCGCGCTCCCCACCCGGCAATCCCTGAATGAAGGCCTTTGTGGCCTCCGCCGCGTTGATGTGGTCGTAGGGCGCCTTGTCGACGTTGTCGTAGACGCCGAGGTGTGCGATTGGCGTGATCAGATGAGGCTCCGGATGCGTGAAGATCTCGGCATGAGCGCCCATCATTCGCTGGAGCAGCGTCGAACCCGCACGGGGCGGCGAGATTACGAAGACAAGTGACATGACGCCTGAGGCAAGTCCTACCCTCGCGCAGCAAGCTGTCGCAAGACGTACTGCAAGATGCCTCCGTTGAGGAAGTACTCGACCTCCTGGGGGGTATCAATCCGTGCCTTTACGCTGAACGACTTGCCGTCGTCCGTACGAACCGAAAGCGACTTGCCGGGAACCAAACCGTCGGAAATCCCGGAGATCGTGAAGGTCTCTTCGCCGTTGAGCCCGAGGGCAGCGCGGCCCTCACCTGGTTCGAACTCGAGCGGAAGGACCCCCATCCCGATGAGGTTCGACCGATGGATGCGCTCGTAGCTTTCGGCGATGACCGCGCGAACGCCGAGAAGCAGCGTGCCCTTGGCCGCCCAGTCGCGCGACGAGCCCGTGCCATATTCCGTGCCGGCGATGACGATGAGTGGGGTGCCAGCTTCCTGGTACTTCATCGAGGCGTCGTAGATGCTCGTCTGCTCGTTCGTCGGCAGATAGCGCGTGATTCCGCCCTCGGTTCCGGGAGCCAGCAGGTTGCGAAGACGGATGTTGGCAAACGTTCCGCGCATCATGACTTCGTGGTTGCCGCGGCGGCTGCCGTAGCTGTTGAAGTCCCGCGGCGCTACGCCGTGGTCTCGCAAATACTTCGCGGCGGGGCTGTCGAGCGCGATCGACCCGGCCGGAGAAATGTGATCCGTCGTGACCGAGTCGCCCAGCAAGCAGAGCACGCGGGCCGCTTCGATGTCGCTGGGAGGTGCGGGCTGACCGACCTCGACCCCATCGAAGAACGGAGGAAGGCGAACGTAGGTCGACTCCGGGTCCCAGCGATAGCGATCCGCTTCCTCGAAGCGCACGTCGCGCCACTGCGGAGGCCCCTCGAGCACGACCGCGTACCGCTCGACGAACTGCTCCTTTTTGACCGAAGAGCGAAGCATCGCGGTGACTTCCCGATGGCTGGCCCAGATATCGCGAAGGAAGACGTCCTTGCCCTCGCGGTCCTGACCGATCGGGTCGCTTTCGAAATCGATGTTCATCGTGCCGGCAAGGGCGTACGCGACGACCAGCGGCGGCGATGCGAGGTAATTGGCTCGAGTCAGCGGGTTGACGCGCCCCTCGAAGTTTCGATTCCCACTCAGTGCCGAGGTGACGACCAAGTCATGCGCATTGACCGCCTCGGCGATTTCCGGATCGAGTGGACCGGAGTTGCCAATACAGGTCGTGCAGCCATAGCCCACCAGATTGAAGCGCAGGGTGTTGAGGTCCTCCATGAGACCCGATTCCTTGAGGTACTCGGTGACGACCTGCGACCCAGGGGCAAGGCTCGTCTTGACCCAGGGCTTGGTCCGAAGCCCCTTCTCTACGGCTTTCTTCGCCACGAGCCCCGCAGCCAACATGACCGACGGGTTCGAGGTGTTCGTGCAGCTCGTGATCGCCGCGATGACCACCGCGCCGTTTTTGACGGTGAAGGTTTCGTCCCCCCGCGTGACCTCCACGCCCTTGTCGGCTGGCGCCTCGAAGCCTTGCAGCACGTTCTGAAAAGAGCGCTTTGCCTCTCGGAGGGCGATGCGGTCCTGCGGGCGCTTGGGCCCGGCGATCGAGGGCACCACGTCTCCGAGATCGAGAACCACCGTGTCGGTGAACCGAGGCTCGGGCGCGCTCGCCGTGTGGAATAGGCCCTGCTCTTTGAGAACCCGCTCCACGATGTCGACATGGGGTGCGTCGCGTCCGCTGAAGCGTAGGTATGCGAGCGTCTCGTTGTCGACCGGGAAAAATCCCATGGTCGCACCGTACTCGGGCGCCATGTTGGCGATGGTGGCGCGGTCGGGAAGCGCGAGGTTTTCCATTCCCTCGCCGTAGAACTCCACAAACTTTCCGACGACACCCTTTTCGCGAAGCATCTGAGTCACGGTGAGAACCGCGTCGGTCGCCGTGGCACCTTCGGGGAGCTTGCCGGTGAGCTTGAAGCCGACCACCTGCGGGAGAAGCATGCTGATCGGCTGACCGAGCATCGCCGCTTCAGCCTCGATGCCGCCTACGCCCCAGCCGAGCACGCCGAGTCCGTTGATCATCGTCGTATGCGAATCGGTACCGACCAGACTGTCCGGATAGGCGATGCACTGGCCGTTGACTTCCCGCGTAAAGACCACGCTGGCCAGGTACTCGAGGTTGACCTGGTGGACGATGCCGGTGCCGGGGGGCACGACGCGCATGTTCTCGAAGGCGCTCTGCCCCCACTTCAGGAACTGGTAACGCTCCTCGTTGCGTTCGAATTCGCGCTTCACGTTGTCTTCGAACGATCGCAGCAAGCCGTATGAATCGACTTGCACGGAGTGATCGATGACCAGGTCTGCCGGTTGCAGGGGGTTGATGCGGCTGGGGTCGCCGCCCATCTTCGCGAACTGATCGCGCATCGCAGCGAGGTCGACCACAGCAGGCACGCCGGTGAAGTCCTGGAGCAGCACACGGGACGGGCGGAACGCGATCTCGGTGCTGGGCGCGGCGGCCGGGTCCCAGTTGGCGACCGCTTCGATGTCTTCGCGGGTGACCGTCTTGCCGTCCTCGAAGCGAAGGAGGTTCTCTAGTAGAACGCGGATCGAGTAAGGGAGCGTATCGATGCCCTTGAAGCCCGCTCGGGTCAGCGCGTCGAGGCGGTGAATGCCGACCTGATGGCCTCCCGCGTGCGTCGTAACCCGGCTCTTAAAAGAGTCCTTTGCTGTCATGAAGGACTGCCTACCACGACGGGTCTGGCGCGCCACCCCGGTCGTTGGCTAAGGTGAAAACGCTGCGTGACAAGCGCCGACAGAAGCGCTAGACAGTGCAGCCGCGGCGCCGTAGCCAAGTGGTAAGGCAGAGGTTTGCAAAATCTCCATTCGTCAGTTCGAATCTGACCGGCGCCTCCAAGACCCGAAGCGCGAGATGCATGGGCGCAGCCCGGCTTGCCTGGCCTACTTCGGCAAATCCGGCTGGTCGAGCGTCGCGCCACAGTCGAGCGCCCCGAGGAACGCAGCCAGCGAGCCGAGCTCCTCCGCGCTCAGCCCTCGGTCGGCTAGTAATGGCGTCTTGTTCTTGTTGGCAATGCCCCCGGTCGCCATGATCTTCACGGCCTCGGACAAGGTCTCGACCGAGCCATCGTGGAAGTACGGCGCGCTCTTGGAGACGTTGCGAAGCGACGGCACCTTGAACGCCGCCCAATCGGCATCTTGTTGGCTGACAGCGTACCGGCCTACGTCGATTTGATCGTCGGCTTTCCCGGCAGTGCCGATCCCCACGTTGTAGTAGAGGCCGCCGGGAACCCCCATTGCGCTCGAGAAGAGTGGCGGAGCGTGACAGACCGCGCACTGCCCCTTCCCCATGAACAGCGCCCAGCCTTCCTTCTGTTCGGCCGTGAGCGCGTTCCCGTCGCCCTTGGCGTATCGGTCGTACGCGGTGTCGTTGCAAACCAGGGTGCGCTCGTACGCCGAAATCGCCTTCGCGATGGTGTCCGGTGTCATTCCCTCAGCCGGGAATACCTTCTTGAACCGCTCCTTGTAGCCTTGGATCTTCGCAAGCTCGGCTGCCTTCGCGGCGAGGTTGTCTGCACCAACCCCCATGTTGCCCCCGCCCCAGGCGCCCTTGGCTTGCGCTTCGAGGCTCCCGGCTCGGCCGTCCCAGTAGAAGGCCTCGAAGTGCGCAGTGTTCCAGATCACGGGGCTATGCCGCGTGAGCTGCTTCTCGTTTGCGCCAACGGCAAGCGGTGTCTCCCCGCCATTGCCGTGTTCGTTCTGGTGGCAGGAGTAGCAGGAACGCGTCCCATCGACGCTCAAACGCGCATCGAAAAAGAGCTGGTGACCCAGCGCGATCTTTTCGGGCGACTGAGGATTGTCCTCGGGGATTTTGAGCTCAGGAAAGGCAGCGGGCGCCGGTGGCATCTCCACCTTTTCGGCGGGCGCCTCAGCCGGCGGCACGACCTTCTCCTCGGAGGGCTTGCTCTTGCAAGCCGCGAAGGCAAAAACGATGAAAAGGCTGGCGGCAAGCGCGCCTGCGGTGTTGCATATGCTCGGCATGCGGCGATTATCGGGACAGCCACCGATGCTGGCAAGGCGAGAACGTCGACTCCGCGGAACTCAGGTTTTCGCTGGCCCGATGCGCTCGGCGAGCGCCCGGGCCTCCACGATGTTGTCTTCGATCGAGCAATAGGTCCAGGCACCGTAGCGGCCGATCGAATGAACATCCTGCGCGGCAAGCAGCTCTCGCTTGTTCGCGGCGGTTGCAATGGAGCTCGTCGTGATGTGGACGTACGCCGGATCGAGCAGGACGTCGTGGGAGGCGAGGAGTGTTTGATTCTCGAGCACCCCGCAAGTTTGGAGGTCGGTGATCACCCTTGCTTTCAAGGCACCACGGTCGTCCGCTGAGAGCTCGACGTCCCAGGGCACCCCAACCTCGACATACAAGCTCATGCGGTCGGAATCGAAAATGTTGTCGTAGAAGCCCACGCGATAGAATGAAATGTCTCGCTGAGGATAGTAGATCCAATGGACGCCGGGCGGGCCCTTGCTATCGAACCCGAGGTTGAAGACCTGAACCCTGTTGTGGCTGAAGACGGCCGAGTCGTACTGAATCCCACACATGTCGAGCAGCGATATCAACGGGGCACTATTGACCAGAACGTCGTAGCTGATTTGCCGTTTGCTCGTCGTCGCGGTTTTGGCGTTGAGGTCGATGCTCAGGACCCTCTCGCCGAGGGCGATCCGGTCGCTCCGTACCCCCTGGGCGATTGCCTCGACGTATTGGACCGCGCCTCCCTTCGGATAGGTGAAGGTCGCATTGTAGCCATCGACGCTCGGGGCGTCGGCGTTCCTCAGAATTTCTTCCAAACTGGCATGCGGAAAGAAACGGCCCATCGAGTCGGGATCGAGCGCCGCCAGATTCATGGCGTAAAGCTTTTCGTTGTACGGGATCAGAAACTTCTCGGCGATGCCGCGACCGTAGCGGGCATACAGCATGTCCTTGAAGTTGCCGCCCTTCTCTGCAGGCCTGTCGTGCAAGTCCTTTAGGCACTGCGCGTATTCCGCCTCGGGAAGCTGATGGATGTTCTTCTGGAATGGGAAATCGATGTAGCGGTCGGCGTACCAAATCCGGCTGTCACGCATCACGCGCAGAATCTCTTGCTCGCCCATCCGATCGACGAGGTACGCCTCGATCTCCGGGTAGCGGAAGTGGAAGAAGTGTCCGGAGTAGTCCCAAATGAAGCCGTCGCGCTCGACGGTCCGGCAGTAGCCCCCCATTTCATCCTCGGCTTCGACGACCCAGTAGTCTTCGTCTCGTAGCCAATCGGCAAACGCTAGGCCCGTGACGCCCGCTCCAATGATGAGGTAGCGCGTGCGCTCCACGTTAGCGACTTACCACATCGGGGGCACCGGCGGCGAACCCTCGGACGACACGAACGCCCTGATCGACTCGACGGCCGAGGGCGACGGGCTCGCCGTCCGGCGCAAAGAGTGCGAGCGACTCCTCGGGCAAAGCCTCTTGCCAGCCCTCATTGACGATGACCTCCGGACCTATCGGCCGGCCGTGACGGGCATGGGCGACACCGTCGTCGCTGAGCTCGACCCGCCGCAAGGTGCTGCAAGCCTCCCTCAACGGAATCAATCGTCCTTCGATCTCCTCGGCGGTCATCTGGTCGCCGTAGAGCGCGGAGTCGATTGAAAACGGACCGCTCGCGGTTCTGCGGAGGTCCTTCACGTACCCGAGTGTCCCGAGGGCCCTGGCGAGATCGCGCGCGAGCGAGCGCACGTAGAAGCCCTTGCCGCAATGAAGCCTCAGGCCGATCGTCTCCTGACCGACCTCGACGACGTTTGCCTCGTAGAGCTCGACCTCGCGTACGGGGGCCTCGACCTCCTCGCCACGACGCATTCGGCGGTGAAGCGGCGTACCGGCAATCTTGATTGCGCTCAGCTTCGGCGCCGTTTGAGGCTGGCGTCCAATGAACGGCTGCAGCGCCCGCTCTACCGCGGTGCGATCGAGCTTTGGCACGTCGGCCGTGTCGATGACCTCGCCGTCCGCATCGAGCGAATCGGTCTCCGCCCCGAGGGCGATACTCACCTCGTAACGCTTGTCATCGGATTGCAGATGCGAAACCAGCTTCGTGCCCTCCCCGATCGCAACGACCAAGACGCCGGTCGCAAGCGGGTCGAGCGTGCCAGCGTGACCCACAGAGCGCTGCCGAATCGCCTTCCGAACCCGCTGCACGACGTCATGCGAAGTGCAGCCAGCAGGCTTGTCGACAATCAAAACACCGTTCATCCGAAGTGCTTGGTGAGCTCGGCTCGCAACCGCATGTCGGCCTCGTCGATCGAAATGTCGAGCTGCGTGGCCGCAGCGGCACGATGCCCCCCACCGTTGAGGGCAGCCGCAATCACCGAAACATCGGTATTGCCGCTGGAGCGAAGGCTGATCTTGGTCTCCAGCCGTTCGCCTTTTGCATCGTGAACCGCCCACTCCCAGAGCAACGCTCCAATCTCGGCGCCTTCGACGCGGCGGGCGTAGTTCACCATGCCTTCCACCATGTCGTCGTCAGCGCCACAGATCTGAAGCATCTCCCTGGTTACGCGCATGATTGCGACCCGGCCGTCAAATGCGAATTCGAGCGTCGCGATGATCGCTGAGAGCAGTCGAAGCCGGGCCGGCTTCCAACGCTCGAACAACTGATAGGCAACCTGCCAAGGGTCCGCCCCTGCTTCGATCAGCCGCGCCCCGAGGCGCAAGGTCGCAGGCTTCGTGGTCGCGTATCGAAACCCACCGGTGTCGGACACGATGGCGGCATAGATCGGCGTTGCGGACCCTTCGGGAATCGACTCGAGTCCGAGCCCCTCGATGAGCTGAACGACGACCTCGCCCGTTGCGGCGGCACTGGTATCCCGATAGACGATGTCGCCGACGTCGTCATGGGCATGGTGATGGTCGATGATGATGACCGGACCCGTGACCTCGGCGCTCGGGAGTCCGGGCGGCAGGAGGGCCCTGGCAGCGATGTCCATCACCCAAGTCGCGTCGAAGCGCATGCTCGGCGGGACCTCTGCAAGGCCCTGCTCGCCGTCCAGCAAAAAGAGCAGCGAGTCGGGAATCGCTTCCGGCATGAAGAGCGTCGCGTCTTTGCCGATCGCACGAAGGGTCTTGATCAGCCCGAGGGCCGAGCCGAGCGAGTCGGCATCCGGGCGGCGATGGCAGGCCACCAAGAAACGCTCTCCCTTGCGGGCTACTTCGAGCACCTTTTTGATCACTTGGAACCCTCCGACCCTGCGTCCGAATCTTCGCGGATCTCTTCTAGAATGGATTCGATGCGAAGCGCCGAGTCCACCACCTCGTCCCAGTAGAACTCCAGCGAAGGAACGTGTCGCAGCTGGAGCCGCTGCCCAATCTCGTGGCGAAGAAAACCGCTCGCTCGCCGAAGCGCCTCGACCACGAGGTCTTGGCGATCGGAGTCGATCTCCTCGAGCACTCGCACGTAGACTCTGGCGATGCTCAAGTCATCGGTCATGCGCACGGCGGACACCACAACGTCCTTGGCGGCCGGGTCGCGCACGCTTCCGCGAAGCATGAGCTCCATCAGCTCACTCCGAATGCGCTCCGAAACCCGGTCTGCTCTCCGAAAACCTTTTTGCGCCATCGTTTAGCCCGTCCAGTCCCCGAGCTCACCCAGAGACACCAGCTCCATCGAGCGATTCAAGACCACGGTATCCGCCGACCCTTCCACGAACTCCGCAATCGCATCGAGCATCGAATTCGCGTGACGTCGGTCACCCGAAACCACGGCGAAGCCCAGCGTGGATTGCCGATGTACATCCTGCTGCCCGACCTCGGCGACCGCAACATTGAAGCGGTTCGCGGTACGGTCGAGCACCTTGCGCACGATCGACCTCTTGGCCTTGAGCGAGGTCACTCCCGGCAAGGAAAGCGAAATCTGGCAAACGCCGACGACCATGATCAGACCTTTCGGCGCTCAGCTCACTCGAGGGTCGCCTCGACCTGCTTCTCTTCGTAGCACTCGATGATGTCTTGCTCTTTGATGTCGTTGAAGCCTTGAAGGCCAATGCCGCATTCCATCCCGGACTGGACTTCCTTGGTGTCTTCTTTGAAGCGTCGAAGCGAGCCCATCGGACCCTCCCAGACGACAACGCCGTCGCGCACCAGACGCGCCTTGGCTCCGCGATTGATCTTACCTTCGAGAACCATGCAACCGGCGATGGTGCCGATCTTCGGAATGCCAAACGTTTGGCGAACTTCGGCTTTGCCGAGCTCCTCTTGCACGATTTTCGGCGCCAGGAGACCCTTCATGGCTGCCTTCACTTCATCGATGGCCTCATAGATGACGCTGTATGTTCGAATTTCGACCGCTTCCTTCTTGGCGGTCGATGACGCCTTGCCCTGGGGCCTCACGTTGAAGCCGAGGACGATGGCCTGCGATGCGCTCGCGAGCATCACATCGTTCTCGGTGATGCCGCCCACGCCGGTATGAATGACGTTGACCTTGACCTTATCCGTCGCCAGGTCGGTGAGCGCGCCCTGGAGCGCCTCCACCGAACCCTGCACGTCGGCCTTGACCACGAGCCGGAGCTCCTGGACATCCCCGCTCTGCATCATGGCCTGGAACTGATCGAGGCCCCGAAGCCCGCCGCTAGGCGACGCGCTCGCAGCTCCGGGCTTTTTGCGCGCCCCGGCCACCTGTTGGGCCTTGCGCTGGTCGGTCACCTCATAGAAGACGTCGCCTGCCGCTGGAAGCTCCGCCAAACCAAGAACCTCGACCGGTGTGGCCGGGCCCGCGCTCGGAATCTGGTTGCCGCGGTCGTCGGTCATTGCGCGAACGCGACCCCAAGAACCACCGGCAACGACGTAGTCTCCGGCATCCAAAGAACCGTCTCGAATCAGGACGTTAGCCACCGGACCTCGGCCACGGTCGAGATATGCTTCTAGGACGACACCCTCGGCTGGGATACTCGGGTTCGCAGTGAGCTCGAGGAGCTCGGCCTGCAGTAGAACGTTCTCGAGGAGGCCATCGATGCCTTCCCCCGTGATCGCCGAGCACGGAACGAAAACGGTGTCTCCGCCCCAGTCCTCTGGCTGCAGACCCAGGGCAGCGAGCTCGTTCTTGACCGTGTCCGGATTCGCTTCCGGCTTGTCGATCTTGTTGACCGCCACGACGATGGGGACCTTGGC
>Ga0224508_10001461_pt1 | contig 21198 bp, 18 predicted proteins | sample SF_Jan12_sed_USG_4_FD_170157 | JGI IMG/M metagenome (GOLD analysis project Ga0224508, IMG submission 170157) | Sediment microbial communities from San Francisco Bay, California, United States - SF_Jan12_sed_USGS_21 | ecosystem: Environmental > Aquatic > Marine > Sediment | place: USA... | reverse complement strand
CGCTCTCGAATGTCCACACGGATTGATAAAAAGCCGGGTCGCGCACCCAGGGCTGCAGCACCCGATGATTGAAGTCGAAGCCGTTCATTTCGGCCCTGAGCAGATGCCAGTCCACCTGTTGTTCGACGGGCCAGCCGTTTGGATCGATAGCCTGAAGACGAGCCTGATAGTCCTTCAACTCGTCATGCGCGGCCGCAAATCGTTCTGCTGTATAGTCCGGCGCACCATCACGCAACGGCGGCTGCTCGAATTCGCGCCAGTCTTCAAATAAAGTGAGCAGGTCCTCGTAGCCGCCGGCGGCAATGCTGTCTCCGGCAGTACAGGAATAGGCAGCAGCGACAAGCAGCAGCGCTAAAACAGGCGAGATTCGCCTGGCGATAAGTTCTGATTTCATGATGCCCCCGGTTTCACCGGCTTGTTTTTACACGTGCCTTTGTTCTGGCTGTTACCGGCCGCCTAGACAGGCACTGATTATTTCTTTGTTCAGTTTCACGGGATCATTGATGATCGCATAAAAGGCTCCGAGATATTTGAGCGCCGACCTGCGCGCTCTTTCCGTCAAGGACTGCGGCACCAACGCTGCCTCGATATCCTCGCGCCGATCATTGAACAGGGCAATCGTTTCATCGAGCTGGTCGTTGTGGCGGCATCGTCCACGATACAGGCGGCTGCGTACGGTTCTTATACCAAGACCTTTTGCCGGTAACGCGTATTTTGTGTTGATGATACCGGATTGATCGAAATCGTAGGCCAGCACGACCCAATTGTCCTCCGCACCGGGATGCGCGATGACCTTTCCATTGTGGCAACAATCTTCGGTACCAGGACCCTTTTTGATGGACCAGTCCGTGTTGGCGATCATGTATTGAAACAAACCGTAGGTACTGGTCTCTACAGGGTCGAGCTGTTCCACCTTTATCGACGGCGTCTTGACCGATTCCATCCCCAAACGTTGTGCTACTTCATCGTCCGATTCAATAAAGAACGCCGGTTGCACTTCATCGCGACGCTTTTTGTCGATATCACGATACGTGATGCTCAACATCCGCACGCGGAATGAGTGTTCGGACAAAACATTGTAGGCCTTATAAATGCCGAATTCCTGGTGCAGGTAACGGAGATAGGTCGAGCCCTTGTTGCAGTGGGTGACAATCTTCAGTTTTCGCTGGCCGGCGAACAACGTGGAACCCACCTGGTCCCGGTTCAAGGCAATAGATAAGGGTGGAAACGAACAATGCTCGAGGCGTGACCTGCCACGCGTCGTAATGTCGATGGCGATGGCCACTTCGTTACCGCTGGCGTCGATATAGCGAAGCTGCCCCTGGAGAACCGGTTTTCTTTTGGCGCGCCTTAGCAGAGTCTTCGTCGGCACTTCGAGAATAAGCTCGAGCGTATTGTCGGACTCGAAAAGCAGATAACCGTCGGCAAATCCTTCCGACGTGCCGGTTGTGGCAATGAAAGTAAAAAGAAGAATTATGCGCAGTCGCAGCATCTCACCAACTGATCGCTCTGCCTCAGTCGGTGTTTAGATTACCACTTACTGCTTACTAGGCCGGGAAAAAGTCGATCGGTTTGGTTGTTGTGATCGCTTCAACGTCCTTCGCTTCGAAGCGGAACAGTTTCACGCGTTGCACGAGCTTGCGCTCGAGTTCATCGTCGCCCAACTCGCTGGAAATGACCTCGCAAAACGTTACCTCGCCGGATGGTGCAATTGTGAGGCGCAGTACCAGTTTGCCTTCGAGCGACGGATCGTTGCGCAGCGCGCGATTGTAAAGTGCAAAGATGGCGCCCTTGTTCTTGTCGAACACCAGTTCGATCTCCTCGCGGCTACGGGATGCTTTGCCGCTCGTTCCTGTGCGACGTGCACCGCCGGCATTCTGACCCAGACCGGCAACCGGGCTGGTGACCTGCGTGGTCGAACGCGCACCGAGGCCGGTGCCGCCCGTGTTGCGGCTCATATTGGCTGTATTGATGCCGCCACTTGCCGTACCCACTTTCGACGTGATCATGGCGCGCTCGTTACGTACAGCTTCACCCACGGAAGACGTCAACGTCCGGCTGTCCGCGACTTTCTCCAGTACGTCGCTGTCTGCCAGGTCTGCCAGATCCTCCGCAAACGGCAGGAGTGCGGCTTGTGCTTTTTCGCGGGCGATCTTCTCGTAATCAATCGGCGGCGGTTCGGGCGCGGGTTCAGGCTCGGGCTCGGGTTCTTTCTCCACCACCTTCTCCGGCTCCGGTTCCTTGATTGGATCGGGCTCTTCGGGTTCCGGCTCCTTCGGCTTCGGCGGAGGTGGCGGTGGCGGCTTTTCCTGAAGCAAAAGCTTGGCTATGCGTGGCGGAATTTCCACCACATCATCCGGATCCGGCTCCATGGTAGGTATCCAGGGCCAGATGACACCGAGTACCAACGTCGCGAGAAATACGATTCCGAGCAGGCGCCGGAATTTCCTTTCCTGGCCGGAGCTGTTTGTCCACGGCAGCTCGTACTCTCTGTAAAAAGGCAAGTCCAAACCGTTTCTCCTAACCTGTATCCTTCGTCATCGATCTTTCCTATCGCGACGCAGTAATTTTTCCGAGCTCACCGAGTTGATCCGAGCTCTTCTGCAATACCGCCAGAGAAATCTGACCATAGTCGGACATTGTGCAAGTCGCCATGACCTTCTTGAGAAGCCTGTAAGGAATGTCTTTGTCGCCCATGATCGTTACTTCGCGACCGGCGATATCGTCCTGTGCTTCTCTTCTCAAAACGCGGTCGTTCTGCGACATCAGCGCTTGTCGGAGCTGCGGGATATCGTTTCCTTTGAGTCTTATGACGTCATCGACCTTGGCAATTGGCGTTCCCTGCACCAGGATGTCCTCTTCACCGATCAGGATGACGACCGTCTCCTTTGCCTTTTCTTCAGCAATCGACTCCGGCAACTGAATATCCTTGGCATTCGGCAAAGTCTGAACGTCCGAAGAATTGACGAGCAGGAAGAACACCAGGATCGTGAAAATGTCCATGAGGGATACGAGATTCAGCGCACCAAACTTCTTGCCGCGTTCGTGGCGCCGCTCCATGCGTTCTGCACGTCTTGATTTACGCATTCCTCACGCTCCCCCAGCCAAAATCGGTGCATCACCGATTGATATGTCCGGAAACAGGTCGGACCGGACGATTGTTTCTTCGACCTCGTCGATTGACACGGCAACGCGGACCCGGTCCATTACCTCCACCAGCGTGTCGTACGGTATCTCGGCTTCGAGCAATATCGCCACGTCGGTCTTTTCCGGATATCTATCCTTTATCTCGGCAAGTTTCTTGCTGAGTGCATCGTAGTCGTAGCCGTCCTCGGAATTGGGATACACACCCAGTGCGCCCAGATTGCGGTCACCGACCTCGATTTGATGTTTCCGAACAGTGACTTCCAGTTGGAGGGTCTGGTCCTGCGGATCCGCGGGCTCGTTTGAGGAGCCTGGCAAATACAATTCAAGTATTGCCAGTCGCGAGAACACCGCTGTTATCAGCAGGAACGGAACCAGAATCACCATCAGATTCATGAAGGCCGTGATGTTGAGCTCAGCCGTATCCGTGTTATTACGGCTACCTCTGCTGCGACGCATCATATGTTACGCTCCGGCAGGCTTGAGCTGACGTTCGGTAACTGCGTTCAGGAATTTGACGCTCGCCATTTCCAGACTGTCGACAATCTGATTCGTCTTCGTTTGCAAAAGCGCATGAATCAGAAGCAACGGAATCGCCACCATCAGACCGAACGCGGTCGTATTCATAGCGATGGAAATACTCGCTGACAGCATGTCCGCTTTGTCTGCGGGATTGGCGTTCGCTACCGCTGTAAATGCCCGTATAAGGCCGATAATCGTACCGAGCAATCCGAGCAGCGTTGCAATATTCGCGAGTGTCGCGAGATAGTGCGTGCGCTTTTCGAGCCGTGGTAACACTTCCATCAGGCTCTCTTCCATGGCTTTCTCGACGTCGTCACGGCGCCGCGCCGACTTCACGCGATAAAGACCGTAAGTCAGGATAGACCCGATGGCTGCTTTCGATTTGCCGGTTACCGTCGCGGCCTCCTGAAAATTGCCTGCCTTCAGGAAAGGCACGATCTTCTTCCAAAGTGCACGATTGCTTGCACCGGATAGCGTCAGATACGTCCAGCGCTCGACGGCAATTGCCAGGCCGAGCGCGAACACGATCAGGATCGGGTACATGAATAACCCACCCTGTTGGAAAAAACGGACTATGCCGCTCAAAACGTCCATTTGATTACTCCTCTTCTAAACCAAATCGTCCTAAAACGTCTAAACCTGCGCTCGAAAAAGCGCTACTCTTCTTTCTGTTTGTGCAGGTCGTCGTAGTAATCGACCTGACGAATAAATTCTTCCCGATCCAATGGCGCCAGTACTTCATCCAGGAGCGTATTCGCCGGCCGTCCCATCAAGTCTCCCGGATCGGCTTTCTTCCACGGCACGATGTACAGCACCTTCGGCAGTTCCTGGTTGCCGGTGATCTCGGTCCGCCCAAGATCCAATTCGTCCATCACACCGCCTGTGCCGACGGTCCGGCGCCTTACGTCCTGAGCCAGGACCGCCGAGGGAACACCAGGTTCCAGCGCCTCGCGCTCGGCAGCCTGCTCTTCAGCGGTCTCAACCTCGCGGGCAACCTCCGCGCTCGCAGCCTGCTCCGCGTCCGGCCCCCGCTCTTGTTCCTGTGCGACCACCGGCAGACTCGCTACGAGAAGCGCCAGCCAGGCTTGTCTAATTAGGCTGTTCATGACCATCACTCGGCCACATTCGCGGCTCTTTGTTGCGCGTTCAGCCGGCGCTTGAGATCCGCTATCCACTTTGTGACCTGCTTGTCCTCACCTTCGATCTCCTGATATCGCTCAAAGTGCCGCAGTGCGGCATCCAGCCGCTGTAAATAAAGCTCATTGAGGACGCCGAGGTTGTAGTGTGCCAAGGCGTAGTCGGGGCTGGCTGTGACGGCCTTCAAATAAGCAGACTCTGCTTCAATAAATTTACCCTGGCGTCGGAGCAGCATTCCGAGCTGATTCAGGGCTGCCGGATGTTCGGGGTCAATGATCAATGCGTCGGTGATATGGCCCTCCGCCGCCGTATCATCGCCGGCCTGTGCGCTGATAATCGCGAGATTCAAGTGCGCGCCGGGATACTCAGGGTACTGCAACACGAACTCCTTGAAGCGGAGCTCGGCATCTGTAAAGTCTCCCGCGGCCATGACAACCGCTGCCTGCTCATACAGGGTCAGCGCTTTCGTCGGAACGTCGTGGAGCCGTTCGTCGGCAGATACCTGTTCCTGGGAAGGACCGGTTTTTGCCGGCTTCGGACCCGAGGCGCAGCCACTCAAAGCAAATACGCAGAGGACCAACTGCGACAGGTGCCGCATCGATCCGATATTCCGGAGCAAATTAAAAAAGTGCTGTAACAACATCTTCACTACGCTCCAATTTTGCGTACCGGGCCGGCATCAGACTTGCCATCGCTCCAAAACTCTTCTTGACCCACTCGTCGTATACGCCATCGGCCGCTCGGTCCGTGTTCGCCTGAAACAGCTCGATCGCTTTTTCCTCAAATGGATAAGCCTGCTCCTCGAGCAAAATGTCGTACTGCTCGAGCGCGTCGGCATCGAGGTCTTTCGGGCGTTCGGATTCCATTAGATCGGTGCTGAATTGCTGGTAAACCTCTCCAAGGCGAAACGTTGCAGCCGTCGTCACTTCGGCAACGCCGTACTCTGCGGCATCGCCGTAAACCTTGAGGACGTTTTCCATCAGCGCTTTTTTGAGTTTCAGGCTGTCCGCAAGCGGCTGCGTTATTTTCATCGCAAAGAAGCTCCGTCGGACTGGCTCGGCCAATTCAAGCGATGCCTTGGCAGCGAGATATTTGGTGCGATCCGAACGCTGTGCGCCTGCAGTCGCGTCTGTCCGCACGAGTTCTTCGAGTCGCTGAGTGCGAGCCTGATGGTCTCCGCTGGCCTCGGCGAGCTGTAGCAAACGGTAGCGTGCTTCGATCGATTCGGAGATGGGGTTCGGGTAGCGAGCTACGATATTTTCCAGCGCTTTTTGCTCACGACCGGCCTGTCCGCTGTCTTTGTAAAGCTCGGAAGCCCTCCAAAGCGCTTCACGGCGTACGTCCTCACTGCTGCCCGGCGCTTCGGCAATTCGTTCGAACTCGCCTGCGGCCTCACCCATACGCCCGGCTTCGAGATAGGTAACCGCAAGTTTTTGAGTCACGTCATCGGCAAATTCACTGTCGGGATAATCTCGACGAAAATCCTGAAGTGCTGCCGACGCCCGGTCCCAGGCCTCGAGATTAATCAGGGCTGCCGCCGCATCGTATTCTGCGGTCGATCGAATGTCGGAATTCGGCACGACCTGGCCAACACGCTGGAAATGTGCCACTGCTGTCTCGAGATTGCCGGTGTCCCTGGCTTGCTCGCCCTGCTTGTATATGGTGGAAGCGATGCGATCTTTGATCTCCTGGTGGGCCGTCGCGTCTTCGGCGGGTGTGTACGGCTGCAAGCGATAATAGGCAGCCTCCGCCTCGACAAAGTTGTTCAGCTCGAATTGAGAATGCGCGATGACGGTCCAGGCAGTTCGCGCCAGCGGTCTCGAGACCGGCGGTTCTTTGGCAACCACGGTTTGACCGACGGCAACAGCGAGATCGAACTGATTTTGCCGGAACAAGTCCTCCGAAATGGTCGTCAATACAGCACCGGAATCGGGATGTTCGGGATAGGTGTCTGCAAATTTCAGGCCGCTGTCAAGATACTGCCGGTGCCACGCAAGCTTTTCATCACCTTGCAGGCGCTCTTCATGTTTGCGGTATGAAAGAATCGCTGCGTAGGCCGCCTCGCTTGAATGCCCGTGCACCGGATAATCGTATGCCGTGCGTTCGTACTCGAACGTTGCGTCGAAAAAGTCTTCGCTTTCGAACAGGATTTCGGCCAGCAGGAAGTTGGTGTTGGCGCTGTCAGGCTCGCCGGGGAAGTAGGCCAGATACTTGCGGTACCAGTTGGCAGCCTCCTGGTAGTCGCTTCGCTTGCCGTTTTTCTGTGCCTCGGCATGATAATACTGGGCGAGGTCGTTCAGATTTGCTTTCAGGTGCACCGCAACGGTCGTGTTCTGTTCAGGCGGATTTCGGACCCAGAACGGACTGTCCATGCCGTAGCGTTCTACGTATCGCTTCTTGCCTTCGAGAACCAGCGTTGGGAACTCACCACGCTTGTAAGCCTCGATGACCTCGACCTGCATGAGCGGCGACTTCGGATGGTAGGGATCCTGCTCGACGAAAGCTTCATAAGTCTCCGCCGCGTCGACGAACCGCTCCTTCTCGAGATACAGGTCACCGAGATTCATGTAAATCACGTAGCCGTAGGCTGGATAGCCACGCTTGTCCAGGAAAGCGTCGATGCTTGCCGCCCCTTTCATATAGGAGAAGCTGATGCTGAGAACGCGAAACGTGTCTTCGATCAACTCTCTCTCAGCCCGGCTTAGCGCTTCGAGACGGTCGTCGCCATCCTTCAATTCTATGCCGGCGACTTTGCGGTCCAGCAGATTGAAGAATGGATCCAGGCTGTCTTCGTGTAACGCGAGCTTGAACTGCGACCAGCCAAGTTTGTACAGTGATTGTTCGTAGAATCTGGATTCCTCGCCGAATTCCACGACGGACTGATAAGCAATCTCAGCATCAATGTAATTCTTTCTGAGGAAGAGCATTTCCCCACGGCGAAACTGAACCTCGTCGATGACCTGTGTTTGCGGATACCTGCCGATAAGTTCATTCAACACCCGAAGCGCGTCATCTGTTTTCCCGGATATTTCGTAGGCACGTGCCAGCTGATAAAGAACCGTGTCGTTTCGCCTGTAATCGGGATATGCTTCTAACAACTGGTGAAAAAGGGAGACCGTACTCTCGTAGCCGGATGCGTCCAGGGACTCAATATTTTCCGCAAGCTGTCGAGCTTCGGTTTCTTCAAGTTCGAGTTCGCCAAGCCTTCGCATCGCTTCGGCCCTGAGATCCGGGTCGTCTGATACCAGATCGAGAAACGCCTGGTAGTTTTCTTTGGCCATTTTCGTGCTGTTGACGATCAGCTTGCCGGGGCGCACCTCATAGGTCTTTTTTTCGAGGCTCTTGATCGTGTCCGGTTTCTTGATGTCGGCGTCCGCTGCCGGCGCCAGCGTGCAGGCAATCAGGAGCAACAACAGCCGTTGTGCGGATGCGATGTTCATTGCGACGCATCGCCAACGGTTGCCGACAGATCGTAAATGGTCGCAAGTGCGAAACGTGCCTGTACGGAGTAGGTGTCGAGGCGTTGTTTCTGCGCCTGCAACTCATCAACCGCAATTGACTGCAGAAACGCCCGTTGCCGGCCCATCGCAGCATCTACCTGCGATTTCAGCGCATCAATTCGCGGGTTCAGGCCGTCCACCCGGGCGTTAAAACCCACGAACATCAAGGGCTCGTCCCGCATGGTGTCATCGACGTTACGCCGCGCCCGCTGCGTCTCGACCAGGGCCTGGCCTGTATCCCGGAGGTCCCTGCGAATTTTCCACAGGCGCGCTTTGAATTCCTTTTCGAGGTTCCACTGCAACACGCCTTTCAATAATCTGATCTTGTCGCGGACCTCGGTGGCTTCCGAAATATCCGCAGCCAGCGCTGGTGTGCGCTCGAGCGCCGTGATCTCGCCCCACAGCGCGAACTCCCGTTCCGTCGCAAGAGCAAGAGAATCCCCGCTTTGCTCGATGCTGTTGAGCCTGGCCTCGAAGTCGAGCTTTCGATCGACCATGCTCTCGAGATCCGCTCGCGCAAGACTGTCTTCGATTCTCGGCAGCCGCTCGTTGTATGCGAACTCACGCGTGTCGAGCATGTTGCGATAGACGTCGATGTTCTTTTGCCATTCCTCGAGATTGCGGCGAAGGTAGCCAAGATCCCGGTAGTTCTTCAGACCTTCCTGAAACGAATGGGTCGCAAGCAGGTGGAACAGGTAGCGCGACTCGGGGCCTTCCGGTAGCTCCTCGAGTTTCCAGTACCAGCCCGTAGTCTCCAGCGGATCCTGGCCGAGGAAATCATCGAACAACGCACCGGATTCGATATGGCCAATTGTCCGGTCGATTCGATTCGTCTCTTCATAAAAAGCCTCGACCGCGTTCAGGTAGTGATCGGCTGCCTGACTGATGGAATCGAGTTTCGCCATCGCATAGGGAATCGCCAGCATGGATTCCTGCACGGCAGAGTCCAGCAGGTCGCGGCCTCGAAGCTCCATCCAGGGTACGAGCGCCCGGCGAAAATTATCGTTCTCGGCATCGGCCCAGCCGACACCCAGCAGCGCCTTGTTCGAGAAAGGGCCGGCTAGACGAACCCGCTGCAACGGCGGTTTCGCCGCCATCGGCTTGCCATCCTGTAGAAAGGCATAGCCGAGGGCCAGATTTGCTTTGTCCCGAAGGGAGCTGAGTTCCTCGTTATAAGGGTCGAGATTGCCGAGATCATCCAGTATCTGTGCGGCCTCATTCACCCGCCCGCTTCGAACCATTGCGACACCCAGATTGAATTTCGCGTAGCTGGCCCACTCCGTTTTGCCCTTCCAGGCCTGCAGCAAAGCGATCGCACGATCGTATTCGCCCTCGTCGATAAGGATTTGTGCCTGCAGCATATGACGTTCTGCTTCGAGCGCTTTGGGCAATTCGCTTTGAATGTTGTTCAGCGCATTCTGCGATTCGGTGAGATACCCGCGTTGGCGCCAAATCTTCGCCAGAAAAAACCAGGTCCGATCACGGGTCTCGGGTTCGACGTTGTTGGCAAGAAGACGCTCGAAAATTTCCGCAGCATGCAGATGATGCCCGTAAGACAGATACAGCCCGCCGAGCAGAAGCTCGGATTCGTCAATGTGGTTGTCGAGTTGAGACTGCTGTTGCGCAGCTAACATTCTTACGATTGCCGGGAAGTAATCTCCCTGATAGAAGTAAAACAATACTTCGCCGTAATGTGGGTCCCGGATGACAGTTGGTTCAGATTTGCCGTCTGCAGCCTGGCTTTGATGCGGATGTATCGTCACCGCTATGAAGACCCATAGAGCGACTATTTTGGCGAAGCGAGCGATCAATGATCACTCCCATTCCTTGATTTCGAACTCGGGCTGTTGCTTCTTGACCCTGTCGGTGATCTCGAGTTCGAGGTACTTCGCCCCTATGCCTTTGTTGAAGCTCATCGTTGCGCCGCGGCGGTAATCGCGAACATGCGGTCCCTTGCCGGTAAAAATGGCGATCAACTCATGCTCACCCGTCTTGAGATTTCCCATGTGAACACGGTGAACGCCACCGCGCAGTAAGGCGCCGGCCTCGCGCTCGGTGTAAAGGTAATTCGCAACTTCCTTGCCGTCGATTTTGAGATTGACAGAATCCAGGCCGAAGTACTCGCCGACATCCATCGAGATAAAGAATGCGACTTGGGAATTGGCCGGGAACAACAGTTCCTCTTCGAGCAGGAAGAGATCGCGGTTGAGATCGAGGACTTCTTTCTTCAGCGACTGGACGTCCTCGTCCAGGCTGCGAAACTGCTGGCGCTCCTGCGCTGCATCCGCTTCAGCGGACTGTGACATCGCGAGTAGCGCATCCGAGTCCAGTGTTGCGGCATCCTGGGCATGGATCGAAGCTGAACCCACGAAGCACAAGACGCAAATCGCTGCGATACCGAGATAATCTGATTTTGTCACCGTTCCTCTCCTACCCTTGCTTTTGGCCCTGCCAAATCCTGGTTCACTCTCGTAACAACGAACGAATCTCGTTCAGATATTGCTCCTCGTATCCCGGCTTGTAGCCGTGATGAATATGACGAACCGTGCCCTCACGATCGAGCAATACGGTTACCGGCATAGCCTCTACTTCGTAGAGTTTGCTGACTGTCTTTTTGTCATCGAAGAGCACGGGAAAACTGACGCCGAGTTCGTTGGCCATTGCCATCGCACGACGGTAATCGTCGTCGATGTTGACGCCGAGCAAACTGAATCCGACGCGATGATACCGGCTGTAGAGTTCGTCCAGCAGCGGCATCTCCTGCCGACACGGACCACACCAGGTCGCCCAGAAGTTGATCATCACGACGTCGCCGCGGTATTCACTCAGGCGAAGGTTGTCACCTGTCGCGCTCTTCAACACAAAATCCGGGGCTTCCTGTCCGGCAAGGTCCGACGAAGCAAGGCTGCTCGCCGTAAAGATAGATAACAGTGCTCCCAGCAATATGATTCTTAGTCCCTTCATCATCCTGATCCCTTTTTTAGCAAATTTGTGCAGCAATGCTTCCTGAAATGACGCTCACGCAACAGCCCGGAGCCATGCTCCGCAGGTCGTGAAACAGCCGACCGGCAAATGACACGAAATAGCCCGAAAACCGCACAACGGTCGGGCTTCTGCCGCAGCCCAAAAGCGGCGATCGACGCCTTATTTCAGTGGTCCATGGTGACAGCCAGAGCCCGCCTGGGGCCGTGATGATCGTCACAATTGGCCAGTCCGGTCTGAACATAATTTCCGCCCGCGAAAAGTGTGACAAAAGCCTTGATTTGCCAACCGGGACGATGATCCGCTGCAACCGTCGCCGGGCAGGCAAATTCGCTCTTTTTTACTTTGTTGACAGCGGCCAAGATCGATCAAATCCGCCGCAGAATAAATGGGGTCAGAGCCCTTTTTTCTCGGGCAAAAAGGGCTCTGACCCCATTTATCCCATTTATCCACTTATCCTATGATAAAGCTATGAGATTGAATTTAAAGTGAAAATCCGTCTGTATTCGGCGACAGGAGGCGTCGCGTTCCTGCCACAAATCGGCGAAAATATTTGCTGAATCAGACTATTCGGCGGGTTCGGGACTTGTTTCCGGAGGCTGTAATCCGTCGGAATAAAAGAGCCGGCCTTCTGCGTCGATGACGATTGCCTCGTAGTCAGGCAACGTTGCGATCAGCCGCAGTCCCTGATCTACCCCTAACACGAACACCGAAGTCGACAGTGCGTCAGTTAGTACCGCGTCCGGGCCAACGATCGTTGCGCTGTGAACACTGGTGGCAGGCTTGCCGGTCGCCGGCTCGATGATGTGGTGATAGCGCTTGCCGTCTTCCTCGAAATAGCGTTCGTAGTCCCCGGACGTAGAGATCGCTTCGTCTTCAAGCGGGATCGTCACGATGACTTCGGCGTCGTTTCTGGGATCCCGGATGCCAACCATAAAAGGCTGGCCGCGCCGATCGCCAAGTAAACGCGAATCACCGCCCGCTGTAACGATCGCATGACGAATTCCGCGGCTTCGAAGGAGGTTTACCGCCCGCTCGACCGTATAACCCTTGGCTATGCCGCCAAGATTGATTCTCACACCGGGCGCAAGGAAACGGACACTGCCTTCGAGCCGATCGACTTCGACCAGGCGGTAATCGATTCGCGTGAGTTCTTCCTCGATCGTTGCCGCGTCTGGCCGTCGCTGCTCTCTGAAATCGTAATGCTGGCCGACGCTGTCGTAAGTAATATCGAATGCACCATGCGTCAGCTTTGAGATATCGAGTGAGCGGAGAATCAGGTTGATCAACTCGTCGCCAGCGATGACTGGTCCATCTGCTGCACCGTGATTGATTTTCGAAATTTCACTGTCTTCTATGTAAGTGCTCATCAATCCCTCGACGCGAACGACCTCCGTGAAGATTTCTTCTACAACGTTTTTTCCTTCTTCCGCATCGTCGTGCCACACGTGAACACTGACTTCCGTTCCCATCATCGCACGCGTGTCGCCAAGCCATTCGGCGTGCGAAGGTCTTGAAATTACTGAAATTGCTACCACAACTGCTGCTAGTGTTACTGTCAGCCAAGGTTTATCCTTGCCGAAACAATTCTTCAACAGGGAGATGAACTGTGACCTCATTCGTAATTTTCCTCGCGGTAGTTGCCGCGCTGATCCTTTATGCAATTGGCATCTACAATAGTCTTGTCAACTTTCGCAATCGCGTCAAAAACGCTTTCGCACAAATCGACGTGCAGCTGACCCGGCGTTATGACCTGATTCCGAATCTCATCGAAGCTGTCAAAGGCTACATGAAGCATGAACGCGAAACACTCGACGCCGTCATCAATGCCCGCAATGGTGCCGTGTCGAGTCTCGAGGCTGCCAAAGCGGACCCGTCGAACGCCGACGCCATCAAGAAACTCGGTGCGGCCGAGGGCCTTCTTGGCGGCGCACTCGGACGTCTTTTTGCCCTTTCGGAAGCTTATCCTGATCTGAAAGCGAATCAAAATATGATGCAGTTCCAGGAGGAACTCGCGAGCACCGAAAACAAGGTGGCATTCTCGCGTCAAGCCTTTAATGATGCGGTTCTCTCCTACAACAACAAGGCTGAGAATTTCCCCAACAACGTCATTGCCGGCATGTTCCGTTTCGAACTGGCCAGCTTCCTCGACATCCAGTCGGAGGAAAAGCGCGAGGTGCCGGAAGTCGCGTTTACCTAGGTAGGCGCCTGTCCTGACGGGCGAAAAACCTAAGAACCGTGAATTTCTTTGATGCACAAGACCGCGCCCGGCGTTCGACGCGCTGGCTCGTGATCGTGTATGTCGTCGCGACCATCCTGATTGTAGCGGGCGTTACATTAATCGTTGCCGTCGCGTTCAATATGGTGGGGGAAACGGGGCGTCCCGCCGATCCCTCCATCCTGGTTGCGTCGGCAATTCTTGCTACCTTGTTCATCGTCGGCGCGACCATTTATAAGACGGCTCGATTGTCGTCGGGTGGCGGGCGAGTGGCGCTCGACATGGGTGGCACTCTGGTTGACGCGGACGTTCAGGATCCGCTGAGGCGACGTTTGAGAAACGTCGTTGAGGAAATAGCCATCGCATCCGGCGTGCCGGTTCCGGAAATCTATGTCCTGGAAGAAGAGATGAGCATCAATGCGTTTGCCGCCGGTTTTACGCCCGGCGACGCGGCCATCGCAGTGACGCACGGGACCCTGCAGATCCTCGACCGTGACGAGTTGCAGGGAGTCATCGCGCACGAATTCAGTCACATTCTTAACGGTGACATGCGGTTGAACATTCGCATGATGGGGGTGCTGTTCGGCATCATGGTGCTGGGCATCATCGGCAGGCTGATATTGCGTGGCGGTTATCACACCGGTCTGGCGTCCAGCCGGCGCAACAAGAATGCGCCGGCAATCATGTTAATTGGCCTTGGTCTCGCGGTCCTCGGCTGGCTCGGCGTGTTCTTTGCGAGGCTCATTAAGGCTGCCGTCTCAAGGCAGCGTGAATTTCTCGCTGATGCATCCGCAGTACAGTTCACGCGGCAATCCAACGGCATCGCGAATGCCCTCAAAAAGATCGGCGGCTATACCGCACACTCCTACATCCGCTCCGTCGATCCCGAAGAAGTCAGTCACATGCTGTTCGCCGGCGGCATCTCCCGACTGACTTCCCTGTTCGCAACGCACCCGCCGTTGACTGAACGCATCCAGGCACTCGATCCCGGATTCAATGCAGCCGACTATCCGGTCGTGGATGCACAGTTGGCTACTGCAGCAACCCGGCACGGCTCTGCCGAAGACCGGGCCACGGGCTTGGTATCGGCCGTCGCCGATGTGCACGCCGTTCAGCGCAGGATTCCGGCGTCAATTCCCGATACGGTCGGGTACCCGGATGCCGAACAAATTGCGTTCGCCGGGCAAATCAGGCGGTCGATCCCCTCGGAACTGTACGATGCCGCCCATTCACCCGAACAGGCGTGGATTCTGACACTGGCTCTGGCGCTTGATCGGAACACGCCGCATTCGGAGCGCCAGCTTCACTTTGTCAATGAGCAGCTGGGTGCCGAACGCAGCGAGCAGGTTCGCAAGTACCTGAGTCAAATAAGCAGTGTCGGGCCAGAGTATCGTCTGCCGCTTCTCGAGATCGCGTTTCCGGCCCTGAAACGGAGACCGCCGTCGCAACTGCAATACCTGCTCGAACTCGTGAGGCGGATCATCGAGCTGGACGGTGACGTTGATCTTCACGAGTACTGCTTTTATCGCGTATTGACCAGCAGCCTGGAACAAGCCGAAGATCCATCAGGCCGCCGCAGGGGGAATCGCGCTGGCAAGAAGGCTGTCAGGCTGGCGGCGATTGGCCTGCTTCGGACCGTTGCCCGGCACGGCCATGATTCGCCGGAGGCCCGCGCCAGCGCCTTCCGTGCAGGCATGGCTGAGTTCGGTGATTGGGCCCGCGATGCAGATTACAAAGACGAGACGTCGCAGGCCGTTGCCGTACTTGATCGAAGCCTGAACGTACTCGAAAAAATGAATTCCGCGGGCCGCAAGAGCCTGCTTCAGGCAGTCGCCAAAACCGTTAGTCACGACGGCCAATTGTCTGCCACCGAAGCGGAATTGCTGAGAGCGATCTGTGCCAGTGTGCACTGCCCATTGCCACCAATCCTGGGCCGGGAGGGCTCAGAGTGAGCTGGCCGTGAGTGCCGTGCGCAAATCGCGTATCATTGGGGATTATTGAACTCTTGGGCGCCAATCGATTCTTACCATTGAAGAGCTTCAATCTTGTTTTGGGCGCGTCCATGAGGGCGCAGATTTTCGAATTTTTGGAATAATATCATGCACATACGCTTAAGTTGCTGTTTGCTTGCCGTGTCGCTGATGGTCGCGATTCCGGCCGCCGCCGCCACCAAAGAGGAAAAACGAGTCGCAGATGCCACCGATGTAATCGATCAGCTCCTGCGGATTCCCGAGCAGACGGTCCCACCAGCGTTGCTCGCACGCGCTTACGCGGTTGCCGTAGTACCGAATGTGGTGAAATTAGGATTCGGGCTCGGTGCCCGCCGCGGCAAGGGCGTCCTGGTCGTTCGCCGGGAAGATAATTCCTGGAGCAATCCGGCATTTATCGCTTTGACTGGCGGCAGTTTCGGCTGGCAGATCGGCGCCCAGTCCACGGATATCATCCTGGTCTTCAAGACAAGAGACGGCGTCGAAGGGATTGCCGGTGGCAAGTTCACGCTCGGTGCCGATGCATCTATCGCAGCAGGCCCGGTTGGCCGGCACACAGAGGTCGCGACCGATGTTCAGTTCAAGGCGGAGGTGTTTTCCTATTCACGGAGCAGGGGCATTTTTGCGGGCGTCGCATTGGAAGGTGCGGGCGTCACGATGGACAGAGTGGCCAATGCTGCGTTCTACGGTTCATCAAGCATCACGCCCGAGCAGATCTTTACAAGTTCCGGCAACGCCGTGCCGGCTGTCGCCAATACGTTTGTCCAGGTCTTGACTGCACAAACGCGCCGCCTGCCAAGGCAGCCCGGCATGGAATCCGGTATCTCATCCGCCAACGTGCAGGAAGAGCCTGAATCGGAGGTTCGTACGTTTGGCATTCGGGATCCTGACGAACCCGTCGCCGACACAGGCGGACAAAACCAGGAGTATTGATCCAATCCGGCGAACCCTGATTAGTCGTTGAACGAGTTAATCGATCAGGTACATTCCTGGGTCGACGTAATCGGCCCAAACATTTATCTGCAGGCAGCAGCGCTTGCGCTGGTTTTCATTCTGCTCGGCAAGATTGCGGATGTCGTTCTCTGCAAAATCATAGCTCAGATTGTCGCGAGGTCGAAAACGGAATTCGACGATGAGTTGCTTGTCCTGCTGCACAGACCCATTTTTGTCACATTTGTCCTGATCGGCCTGGCGTTAGCGACGCGACGCCTGGAGATGCCGGCAACGCCCGAGTACATCACGCTCGGCATCCTCAGAACGATCGCGATTTTCATCTGGTTCGGATTTTTTAACGGCTTGTTTGGTCTCACTCTGTCGACCGTCAAGCGGAGCAGGATGAGCGGCATGCTGCAGGCGAGCATGCTGCCGTTGATTAGTACAATCGCCAGGGTGGTGCTGATCGCGCTAGCGGTGTATTTCGTCTTTCTGGCCTGGAACATCGACGTGACCGCCTGGGTTGCATCGGCGGGCATTGTCGGTCTGGCGTTAAGTTTCGCTGCGAAGGACACACTATCGAATTTGTTCGCCGGCGTATCCATTGTCGCCGACGCCCCTTACAAAACCGGCGATTTCATCATCCTGGACTCCGGCGAGCGTGGCATGGTCACGCACATCGGCCTGCGAAGTACACGAATACTGACGCGCGATGATGTCGAGATTACGGTTCCTAATGGTGTCATCGGCAACGGCAAGATTATCAATGAAGCCGGCGGCCCGTCCTCCCGACATCGCATTCGGGTTGCGGTTGGCGTTGCTTACGGCAGCGATCTCGATCACGTCATCGGCACGCTGGCGGCCATTGCCGACGAACACGAGGAAGTGTGTAACTCTCCCGAACCGCGAGTACGATTTCGAAGCTTTGGTGATTCCAGTCTCGATTTCGAATTGCTGTGCTGGATCAATCAGCCGGTAGACCGCGGCCGAATTTCACACGAACTTCACTGTGCCGTGTACAAGGCGTTTCAAAGCGCAGAAATCGAAATCCCGTTCCCGCAGCGGGATTTGCATGTTCGCACCATGCCGGCGCAAGGGAGTTGAAGTTCGGTTTGACAGATTCTTGAGTCGCCGCGAATTGTATCGCTTCTTCGAAGTGGAGCCCCGCTAGTTCGAATCCTGGCGACGCCGAAGTTCTTCCCGGATCGCTTCGAGGTCTTGTTCGACCTCGCCTGCCGGCGGTGAGTCTCCCGCAGGAACCTGCTCGACCTCACCGGAAACATCGGTTTGTGGCACGGTTTCGGGCCCGCCGACCGTTTCCGTCTGCGTCCCGCCCTCGGGTGCCGCATCAGGTGGCGGTACGTCGAATACCCCAAGATATTCCGCTTCTTCTCTCCTGCGTCGCGCCTCGATGGCGCGTCGCCTGGCTTCGGCGGCGGCCTGCTGAGTGCGCCGCAAGGACTTGCGCTTGCGCTCGGACTGGGCCTCAAGCTCGGCTCGTTCCTCTTTTTCTTCGTCTTTGGCAATACGATTGATCGCTTCGCGCGCGTTTATACACTCCGCTTCATACTTGGACACGTTGCGGTTTTCACCACAACGGACCATCGTGGCCTCAAGCAGGATGCGGTTGTCGAGGAACTCGCCGACAGTCCTCGGCGGCGGCTCCTCGGCACAGCCAGCAAGCAGGCTCAAACTGCCGCAAATGATTACCAGACGCGTTGTAGTCATTGACTTTAAGCCTACGCTTTGATTCCTGACACCCAAGTACTACGGGATTTGGGCCGAATATTACCATCGGCATCTTGCCATAAAGTAGCTGCAGTTTGCAGATTGGGAACAGGCAAAAAAAGGGGTCAGAGCCCTTTTTGCGATCACTGTGCCAGGCATGGTCGAATTCGCATAGAAAAAGGGCTCTGACCCCTTTTTTGCCTTTTTTGCAGTCTGTTATAGTGGCGCGGCGCTGCGCCAGGAGACCGTGCGAACGTGTCGGATTCCAATCAGTTTTCGTTACTTGGACAACGACGCTTTGCGCCTTTTTTTATTACCCAGTTTCTCGGCGCCCTGAATGACAATATTTTCCGCAACGGACTTATAATACTCATTACGTTTCAGGGTGTACGCATTGCCGGTATGGATGCAGGTCAGCTCGCAAATGTTGCCGGCGCACTGTTTATCCTTCCTTTTTTCCTTTTTTCTGCGACCGCCGGCCAGCTGGCCGATAAATACGAAAAGTCCAGCCTGATGCGAAGCATCAAAATGCTGGAAATCGTTCTCATGGTGATGGCCGCATTCGCCTTCGTAACGCAGAATTACACAATACTTCTGGCCGTGCTCTTTCTGATGGGGTGCCAGTCCACTCTGTTTGGTCCGGTCAAATACGCATATCTGCCACAGCAACTCGCAAGAGAAGAGCTTGTCGGCGGCAACGCACTCGTCGAATCCGGCACCTACATGGCGATCATCTTTGGATTGATTGTCGGCGGTATTTCCGTTGCTGCGGATTTCGAAAACCAGATCGTTCTCGCGTCGTGCCTGGTCGGTACAGCCGCCGTCGGGTACATCGCCAGCCGTCAGATACCGGCGACCAAGGCGGTCGATCCTGGGCTCGAGATCAACTGGAATGCCTGGACCGAGACCTGGCACATCGTCGGGTTTGCCAGGGAAGAACGTAGCGTTTTCCTGTCGATCCTCGGCATATCGTGGTTCTGGTTCTTTGGTTCGGCAATGACCATCCAGTTGCCCGGGTATACGCTCGGTATTCTCAACGGTAATGAGGCAATCACAACCGCTCTCTTGGTTGCGTTCGCGGTCGGCGTCGGCATTGGCTCCCTGCTTTGCGAACGCATGTCGGGCCACCGTATCGAACTCGGTCTTGTGCCATTCGGCTCGATCGGCCTAAGTCTGTTCGCGATCGATTTGTTTTTTGCCCAGCCCGACGCGCACGGGGTCGCCGTCTATACCGTCAGTGAGTTTCTCTTGCGCCCTGGGAGTTGGCGAGTCCTAATCGATCTGTCTCTGCTCGGTGCGTTCGGTGGATTCTACAGCGTGCCGCTTTATGCACTAATTCAACACCGGACGGAGCGACAGCACCTGTCCCGGGTTATCGCGGCCAACAACATAATCAACGCGATTTTTATGGTCTCGGCTGCCATTCTAGCATTCGGCGTTCTGGCGTCAGGCCTGTCGATACCGCAGTTTTATCTGATTCTGGCATTGCTCAATGCGATAGTCGCCATTTATATCTTTACCCTGTTGCCGGAATTCCTGATGCGTTTTCTGGTATGGATTGTCGTTAATACGCTCTATCGCGTGCGACCGACGGGCCTCGAAAACATTCCTGACACAGGTCCGGCCGTGCTCGTTTGCAATCACGTCAGCTTTGTCGATGCGCTTTTGGTTGGCGGCTCGATTCGCCGGCCCGTTCGCTTCGTCATGTATTACAAGATTTTCCAGATTCCGTTACTCCGATTCATATTCAAGACCGCGAAAGCAATTCCAATTGCGTCGGCGAAGGAAGACGAGTCGCTGCTGGAAAATGCCTTCGATCAGATTGACAAAGAACTCGGCGCCGGACATCTTGTTTGTATCTTCCCGGAAGGTGGCATATCAAGAGACGGTGAGATTCAGCGTTTCCGTCCCGGAATCGAGAGAATCATCGAGCGTCGCGGCGTACCCGTTATTCCGATTGCACTGGGTGGCCTTTGGGGTAGCTGGTTCAGCCGACGAAGCGGCGGCGGGCTTCGCAAGATTCCCGGCCGCCTCTGGGCCAAAGTAACAGTGCGCATCGGCGAAGCGGTATTACCGAAAGACGTTACCGCGGCGAACCTGGAATTGCTTGTACGCACGTTGCGCGGGGATACCCGCTAGGAAGAACGATAGAAACGCTGTGGAGGGATTGCTCCTACGGAGACTCCTTTTCTACGCCCAGTTTCGTATGCCACTCGGCAAGCAACTCATCCTTATTGCCGAAAAGCGCAGGACCCGCCGCATGACTGAATTGTAATTCGGCCACTTCTGGAAATCCTGCATCGCGCGTGAGTAACATGACGCGGTCTCCAAATGGGTTGCTGAGGCTCCCCGACTGCCCGGCACCAAGTCGGTCCGGCGTCCTTTGATCGAACACTATGTGCGAGCCGGCCAGGGCTTTTGGCGACCGAATCGCATCCAGCCATATTAGCCCGCCAGGCGAAATACCTGCCCGATGAATCCATCGAGCCGTACGAAACAATGCGCGCGATTCACTGGAACTGAAAAGAATATCGCTCACGGCGTCAGACAACTGCAATGTTGATGCGCCGATTCTGCCAGTCTCGACGTTCAACACCTGCGCGATATGCTGCGAGTCGATAATCACCAGTTGCTGCTTGTTCCGCGATATTCCCAGATTTCGGATGGCCGCGGTTCCTTGCCAGACTTTTCTGAGATGCCAGCTGCCCGTTCTGTCGCTGGCGAGACTCCGTAACGTCCCGCTCTCACCACCGACATAAATCAGATTGTCGATTGCGAATATGAGCCCGGCATGCAGCTCGCCAAGTTCGATGTCCGCGATCACCGCGCCGTTACCTGTATCAATCACCCAAATCCGGTGTCCGCCAAGCACAGCGAGACGACTGGCCGTCGGAGAGAAAGCGATCTGGTCAATGGCACTTGCCAACTTGCGCACGTGAAAAGAGCGAGGCAGCCCACTGCTCGTGTCCCAGACGCGAATCGTGCCGTCGAGTCCGGCGCTCGCAACAATCGCACCGTCATCGCTGAATGCAAGCCCGACGACAGC
>Ga0224508_10001460_pt1 | contig 21205 bp, 22 predicted proteins | sample SF_Jan12_sed_USG_4_FD_170157 | JGI IMG/M metagenome (GOLD analysis project Ga0224508, IMG submission 170157) | Sediment microbial communities from San Francisco Bay, California, United States - SF_Jan12_sed_USGS_21 | ecosystem: Environmental > Aquatic > Marine > Sediment | place: USA... | reverse complement strand
GGTTCGGTCAGTTCAAAGAAGCGTGACCTTCAACGCAGGGGCCCTGCAGCAATCGCTGGCCGCGCTGGAGGCAGTCGCAGGCAGACCCGAACGGTACGTCATCGCATTCAGCGGCGGTCTCGATTCGACGGTACTTTTGCACGCCTTGCATGCGACGTCTGAGCAACACGGCGTGCCATTGCTTGCGATCCACGTCGACCATGGTTTGCACGATGATTCCGGTGACTGGGCGCGGCACTGCGAGTCGGTTGCCACAGGGCTGGGAGTGTGTCATCGCTGCCTCTCTGTCGCGGTACAACTCGAATCCGGCCAGGGACCCGAAGCCTCTGCACGCGAGGCCCGCTACACGGCTTTGCACGGCGAACTGCGGGGCGGCGACTGGTTGTTGAGCGCACACCACCGCGAGGACCAGGCCGAAACCTTGCTGATCAACCTCGTGCGCGGCAGCGGACCGGCCGGAATTGCCGGCATCGGCAAGTTGCGCCCATTTGGCCCTGGCTGGCTGGTACGCCCCTTACTCGATGTCGAGCGTGTCGAGCTGGAGACCTATGCCGCCGCCGACGGGCTGCAGTGGGTCGAGGATCCCAGCAACCAGGACCGGCGATTCGATCGCAATTTTCTGCGCCACGAAATTCTGCCGCGGCTAAAGGCACGCTGGCCCGACATCGCGGCCAGGCTGCAACGCAGTGCGCAGCACGCCAGCGAGGCTTCGCAGCTACTCGCAAACCTTGCAGAAATAGATCTCGAGTCACTGGGCGGGGCCCCCGAACGCTTGCCCATCGACGCGCTTACGGCGCTGTCTTCTGCACGGCAACGCAACCTGTTGCGGCATGCCTTGCGCAGCCTCGGTCTGTCGACACCGACCGCGTTACAGCTGCGGCGCATCCTCGAGGAAGTGATTCCTGCGCGCGAGGACGCGCAGCCACTCGTCAGCTGGCCGGGAGCCGCGGTTCGGCGCTACCGCAATGCTCTGTACCTGCTTCCCGAGAAACTCGAGCCGGCGCCCGAATCAGTGCCGGTGTCCGGTTCGCGAGTGGCTGTCGGCGCCGGCCTCGGCGAGCTTGTTTTCGAGAAAAGCGCAGGTCGGGGTCTTGCCGAACGTGTTTTCGCGCAAGGCCTGAGACTCGCGTTTCGCCACGGAGGCGAAGAATTTCAGCCATATGGTCATAGACATACGCGCAAACTCAAGAAATTACTTCAGGAAGAGGGCGTAGTGCCCTGGATGCGTGATCGTTTGCCGCTGCTGTACGCCGGCGAGCGCCTGGTTGCCGTCGGCGATTTGTGGCTCGCGGCTGATGTCGTCGCCGAGCCCGGCGTCGCCGTGCATTGGGAAAGGCGACCGGTATTGCATTGAGCCCCTCGAATACGGCATTTGTCGTTGTGTCGCATTAGGCTATCTGATAACGTCTAAAACCGTCTTTAGTCCAACGACGGCGCGGAATTCGAAGGGTTGGAAGAAAGCACAACGCTGGTCAGGCAGTGCTTTTACTCCAGCCCTTTCTTGTTTCTCGCTTTCCGCGAAAAAGCACTTGGGTTCACACATGACTTCGTATGTTTTCATCACTGGCGGTGTGGTTTCTTCATTAGGGAAAGGGATCACCTCAGCCTGCCTCGGCGCCATACTCGAGGCGCGCGGATTGACGATCAGCATGATCAAGCTCGATCCGTACATCAACGTGGATCCGGGAACCATGAGCCCCTTCCAGCACGGCGAGGTGTTCGTCACGCATGATGGCACCGAGACCGATCTCGACCTCGGTCACTACGAACGTTTCGTGCGCACTGCCAGCGGTGGTCGCGACAGCAACTTCACGACCGGACGTATCTACGAGAGCGTCATCGGCAAGGAGCGTCGCGGCGATTACCTGGGCGCGACCGTGCAGGTCATTCCGCATATCACGGACGAGATCAAGGACAGCATCCATCGCGGCGCGGGCGATGCCGACATTTGCCTGGTTGAGATCGGCGGCACGGTCGGTGACATCGAGTCACTGCCGTTCCTGGAGGCGATTCGCCAGATGGGCGTCGAGCTCGGACACGATCGTGTCGTCTACGTGCACCTGACGCTCGTGCCATACATCCCGACGAGTTCGGAAATCAAGACCAAGCCTACCCAGCACTCGGTGAAGGAACTGCGGTCGATTGGTATTCAGCCCGATATCCTGGTTTGCCGGTCCGAACAACCGCTGCCGTCAGATGAGCGCAAGAAGATTGCGCTGTTCACCAACGTCCCGGAAAAGTCGGTTATTTCTGCCTACGATGCGGACGATCTCTACAAGATACCCGCCATGATGCATGAACAGGGGCTGGATGGAATTGTTACCCGCCAGCTTGGGCTCGACCTGCCGAAGGCCGATCTGCATGAATGGGACGAAGTGGTTGAGGCAAAGCAAAATCCGACCGCCGAGGTGAATGTGGCCATGGTCGGCAAGTACATGGAGCTCAAGGATTCGTATATCTCCCTCGTTGAAGCGCTGCAGCATGGCGGCATTCACACGCGGACGAAAGTCAGGATTCACTTCCTGGATTCGACGGAAATTGAAGAGGATGGCCCGGACTGCCTGCAGGACATGGACGGTATCGTCGTACCGGGAGGATTCGGCGACCGCGGGATCGAGGGCAAGATCGAAGCGGTGCGCTTTGCGCGCGAGAGCGGCATTCCCTACCTGGGCATCTGCCTCGGTATGCAGGTCGCCGTCATCGAAGCGGCCCGCAACCTGGCGGGACTCGAAGGCGCCATGAGCACGGAATTCGAGCGGGAGACACCGCACCCCGTCGTGGGGCTGATCACTGAATGGCAGGACGCCGCCGGCAGCACCGAGGAACGCAGCGAAGACTCGGATATGGGCGGGACGATGCGCCTGGGTGCGCAGGAGGTCAGCCTCGTTGACGGCTCGCTGGCTGCTCGCAGCTACGGTGCGACGAGTGTCGTCGAGCGGCACCGCCATCGCTACGAGGTCAATAACAACTACCGGGAGCGCCTGTCCGAGGCCGGCCTGGTTTTCTCGGGATTGTCGGTCGACGACCTGGTCGAAATGGTCGAATTGCCCGATCATCCGTTCTTTCTCGCGAGCCAGTTTCACCCGGAATTCACATCGAACCCGCGTGATGGGCACCCGTTGTTCAAGAGCTACATTGAGGCCGTGCGAGAACACAGCCAGGGTGAATTGCCCGAGGTGGCGCAGGGATGAAACTTTGCGGCTTCGACGCTGGCAACGACCAGCCGATCTTCCTGATTGCCGGCACTTGCGTGGTTGAAAGTGAGCAGATGACGCTCGATACGGCGGGTGCGCTGAAAGAGATGACAGGCGATCTCGGCATTCCGTTCATTTACAAATCGTCCTTCGACAAGGCGAATCGCTCGTCTCGCGATGGCTTCCGCGGTCCTGGCATGGAAGAGGGCCTGCGTATTCTGAGTGAGGTGAAGAAGCAGTTAGACCTTCCGATCCTGACGGACGTACATGAAGACACGCCGATGGACGAGGTGGCTGATGTCGTCGACGTGTTGCAGACACCGGCGTTTCTTTGCCGCCAGACCAACTTCATATTGCGGACGGCGGCTACCGGCCTGCCGGTGAACGTCAAGAAAGGCCAGTTTCTGTCGCCCTGGGAAATGCAGAACGTCGTCGACAAGGCGAAATCGACAGGTAACGACAACATCATGGTATGCGAGCGTGGCTTCTCCTTCGGCTACAACAACCTGGTGTCCGACATGCGTAGCCTTGCTGTCATGCGCGGTACGGGCGCTCCCGTCGTATTTGATGCGACGCACTCGGTGCAGCAGCCGGGTGGCCTGGGTACGGCATCCGGTGGCAAACGGGAGTTCATTCCGGTCCTGGCACGCGCTGCGGCCGCCGCCGGTGTGGCCGGCTTCTTCATGGAGACGCACCCGGATCCGGCGACGGCACTAAGTGATGGTCCTAATGCCTGGCCGCTCGATAAGATGAAAGAATTGCTCGAAACGCTCATGTCGATCGACGCGAGCGTCAAACAACGCGGCTACCAGGAGGCTGAGTACGGCCTCGGAGTACCCGACTCGCCCTAGAAGATGGAATGACAATGATCAAGATTACGGACATTCGTGGTCGGGAGATTCTCGACTCACGCGGCAACCCTACAGTCGAAGCAGACGTGACGTTGGCCGATGGCAGCACGGCCAGGGCAGGCGTGCCTTCCGGCGCCTCGACAGGCACACGCGAAGCCGTTGAGTTACGAGATGGTGATAAGTCGCGTTACCTTGGCAAGGGCGTGCAAAAGGCGGTCGCCAATGTCAATGGCGTGCTTCGCGATGCACTGCTCGCCAAAGAATTCGAAAACCAACGTGCGCTCGATGACTGCATGATCGCGCTGGATGGCAGCGCCAATAAAGCCAAGCTCGGCGCCAACGCGTTGCTGGCGATCTCGCTGGCGACGGCCAAGGCGGATGCGGCCTCGAAAGGCGTTTCCCTGTTTCGTCATCTCGGCAGTAGCACGATGATGCCGGTGCCGATGATGAACATTATCAACGGTGGTGCGCACGCGGATAACAGTGTCGACATCCAGGAGTTCATGATCCTGCCAGTCGGCGCGCCCAATTTTGCCGAGGCGTTGCGCTATGGCGCAGAGGTGTTCCACAGCCTGAAGAGCGTGCTGAGCGGGCAGGGGCTGAATACGGCTGTTGGCGACGAAGGCGGTTTCGCACCGGACCTGCCGTCCAATCGCGCCGCTCTCGACACGATCATGACGGCGATCGAAAAGGCCGGATTCAAGGCCGGAGACGACATCCTGCTGGGCCTCGATGCGGCCAGCTCCGAGTTTTATAAAGACGGTGTCTACGACCTCGAATCAGAAGGCCGGCAGTTCGATTCGGCGGGATTCACGGAGTATCTTGCCGAACTGGCTGATGCCTACCCGATCATCACGATCGAGGACGGCATGGACGAAAGCGACTGGGAGGGCTGGGCGCAGCTCACCAACGCCATCGGCGATCGGGTCCAGATCGTGGGTGACGACCTGTTCGTGACCAATACGTCGATCCTGCAGCGTGGCATCAACGAAAAAATTGGCAATTCTATATTGATAAAACCCAACCAAATCGGTACCTTAAGCGAAACTCTTGATGCGATTACTATGGCAGACGAAGCGGGTTACTCCGCGGTGATCTCGCACCGGTCCGGCGAAACGTCGGATGCGACGATCGCTGACATCGCGGTAGGCACCCAGGCGACACAGATCAAGACCGGCTCCCTGTCCCGGTCGGACCGTATCGCCAAGTACAACCAGCTGCTGCGCATCGAAGAGGAATTGGGCGACACAGCAGGGTATGCGGCTCGCGACGCGTTTTCAGTCAAGCTCGACTAGAAAGACGCGGCAACAGGCGCTTGGGGAAGAAGCTTGAGCGGTTCACGCTGGTTACTGGTTTTGTTGGCGCTTGCAGCGCTCGGTCTGCTGTCCGAGCTGTTGCTGTCCGATGATGGTTATCGCAAGACGGTAAATCTGCGCAGCGCCGTCGCGGAACAGCGTGAACTCAATGAGTCCCTGCGCGCGCGCAATGCGGCGCTCGATGCCGAGGTCGTCAACCTCAAGCAGGGTCGCGACGCCGCGGAAGAGCGTGCGCGCACCGATCTCGGCATGATCGGCCGGTCAGAGACCTTCTTCCAGGTCGTGCCGGTCGCCAGCACCTCGTACTAGGACTTTCCATGTCACTTCCGGACTGGGCCCGTGCACACGGCGCCCCGTTGTTTACAGCCGTGATTCGCTCAAGCCCCGAGGACTTTCGCGTCACCGAAGAACTCGGCTACGAGTTCACCGGTGACGGTGAGCACGATTTCCTCTGGATCGAAAAGACGGGCGCCAATACAGAATGGGTGTCGCGCCAGCTGGCGCGCTTCGCGGACGTGCAGGCCCGGGACGTGGGCTACGCGGGGCTCAAGGATCGCCACGCCGTAACGCGGCAATGGTTCAGCGTGCCGCGCTGGCATGAACCGGACTGGATCCGGCTCGAGGCCGAGGGCGTCGAGGTTCTCGATGTGCAACGGCACAACCGGAAGCTCCGGCGCGGCGCGCATAAAGCCAATCGCTTCACTATCGTCCTGCGCGGTGAAGAGATCCCGAAGCATGCCGATGCACTGGAGCATCGCGCGCGGCTCATTCGCGAGCAGGGCGTACCGAACTACTTTGGCGAGCAGCGCTTCGGACGAGACGGGAACAACCTGGCTCTCGCCGACGCCTTTGCGGCGGGCAAACGTTTGCCGCGTCACAAGCGCAGTCTGGCTATCTCGACCATACGGTCGTTCGTCTTCAATGAGACATTGCATGCGCGCGTTGAGGGCGGTACCTGGTCGAGCCTGTTACCTGGAGACAAGGCCAATCTTGACGGCACTGGCAGCGTCTTCGATGTCGAGGCGGTCGACGCAGAGCTTGCGCGCCGTTGTGATGAGTTCGACATTCATCCGGCCGGCGAACTGGTCGGTGATGGGTCCCGGTGCGAGAACGAGAAATGGCTCGCGGCACTGGCAAAAGCGCGCGTTGAACCCGGGAGTCGAAGTCTCAGACTCCGGGTCCCGGACCTGGAGTGGTCTATCGCTGATGAAGCGCTAAGCCTGGATTTCACACTCGTCCGCGGCTCGTTCGCGACGTCAGTCCTGCGGGAGCTTGCCCAGGTTATCGATGCGTCCAGAACAGGCGGCCGCTACCAAGCAGTGCCGTCGCAAGACTGAAGTCCAGCACGGCCATCGCCATGAGCCCGCCGAAGTTGCCAATGGCGAGCCCCGATAGGGTCGCACCCAGCGCGATCATTGCGACCAGGAACAGGTAAAAGCCCGGACGATAGGCTTGCCAGATACGAGGCTTCTCCAGGGCGGCGATGCGATCCAGGTTCCTGCGGCAGGCTTTCTCAAAGATCAGTTCCGTCTTGATGCCGCCGATCAGCAGCCCGGCGGGAATCGCCAGCCAGGTCCAGCTCTCTCCGGGGCGCAGCGCGAGGGCCTGTGCCAGGAGGCTGCCTCCTTTGAGTAGCAGTACGATGCCGCCAGAGAGCCAGATAGCGCCGGCGGTGAATTTGGTGAGGTCGTGAGCCATAGGGTTGGCCGTAATACTAGCAATCCCCGGGCGTGACAGCGTATTTCCGCTGCCAGGCGTTGTTGGAATTACTGATTGCGGAGCACACCAGTTGGGACGAGGCTATCGTGGATATCAACGCCTGGCAGGTGCGACATTGAATAATCTACGGTTGCTGGGTCTTCTGCTGATTCTCGCCGTTGGCGCTTGTGACCCGGGTGAGTCAGACCCACAGGGACATGCACTCTCGGATGCTACGGCTATTGGGATTTCACTTCAGTCGGAGAGTCTGGCGGGTCCCGAGCTCGACAAGTTCTCGCGTCTTGTGGGCCGCGCGAAAATTGTTGGCCTGGGTGAGAGTCGGCACGATACGAAAGAGCAATTTGAGATCAAGTCTCTGCTGGCGAAGCACCTGATTCGGGATCTGGGATTCCGGGTGCTGGTTTTCGAGGAGAGCTTCTCGCACGCACTCGCTCTGGATTCCTACGTAATCACAGGCAACGGAGACCTACGGTCGATACTGAACGGCCTGGCCGGCTGGTATCTCTGGGACACCGAGGAGATGGTCGGGATTCTGGAGTGGATCAGGCAATTCAACGAAACCGTTCCAGCGGAAGATATGGTCCGGGTGTTTGGCATGGACATTACCGCGCCAGCACTTGGGATTCGTCGTGCCTCGCGCGTCGCGGACAAGCTGGATCCGTCGTCAGGCTGGCTGGCGCGCGAGTATGGCCTGGATCTGCATGCCGGAGAATTCTGGCCACAGGTAGTTGAACGGTATGCGACTGTACCATTGGCCGACGCTGAACTCATTCGTACTAATCTCGGGGAGCTGGCTGACTTCCTCGAGGCCGAGGCTCGCAAGCCGGACGCGGGTCCGACTGTTCGCTATGCGGCCATAGAAGCCCAGGTCGGCAGCAGCGGACATGCCATGTTCTCATCGGACGGTATGGCCGCGATTGGCGAAGCACGCGAGCGGGGCATGACTGACGTAGTGGACTGGATTGTCAGTCATAACGGAGTGAACGCCAAGACGATTATCTGGACACACAATCTGCACGCGGCGAAGACGCGGTTTCGCATGCCAGACCTCGTGGAGGGCTACCTTGAGCCCATGGGAATGTTGCTTGATCAGACCTATGGCACACACTACCTGGCTGTCGGCGGGACGTTTGGCACGGGCGAATATACAGACGAGATGCCGCCGGGACGCCGCCGTTTCGAGCACATGGGCGGCGAGACGATCGACGGGGCCATGACGGAACTTGGGTACCCAGCGGCACTTCTCGATTTCACGCATCTTGGGGAGACGTCCCGGCCGTCGCTTTGGCTGGCCACCGAACGGGCGTGGCGCATGCAGGATGGGGTCGCGTTCCTGTCGGCCGGGGAGGGTTTTGACGCGATCTACTACGTTGAGCGAGTGTCTCGTGCGCAACTGACGCCACGCGCGCTGCAGCGGTACAAGGTGACGGTGGATTGAGACCTGCACCTGCTGCATAAAACAGATTAGATAATAACTATAAGCTACTGTTTTTGTAGCAAAACATAGACTGCACCTGTTCCCCCATCAACTTGTCGCGTGGACACGAACGCGAGGACACTGTCCCAACGTCTCAGCCAGCGATTCACGGCATTCTTGAGCACGGGCCCGCGGCCTCCGGAGCCCAACCCCTTGCCATGAACAACACGCACGCAGTACTTGCCTTGTGAGGCACTGTAGTCGATGAAGTCGGCGAGCCGGGGCTTGGCCTCTTCCAGCGTCATACCGTGGAGGTCGATCTCGGCCTGCACGCTGTAAGCACCGCGCTGCAGTTTGCGCATCGTGCGCTTGCCGACATGCTGCCGGTGAAAGCGCAAGGCGGCGCCGTAGCCGTGCTCGATCGTATCGATGTCATCCTCAAGGCTTTCCGCGAGGACTTCACGCTCGTCGGCCTTGGAGAAGCGGGCTCGCGGCTTCGGTTTTGGTTTCGTGGCGGGTACGCGCGCCTCGGCCTCGAGCGGTTTCGTACCGCGCATTGCCTGGCGAAATTCGTCGGTGTCTTTGTCCTTCACTGTCTGGTCTTTGAGGCTATGGTGTGCGCTGAACAACCGGTATAGTGAGCGCGTCTCCGGAGCCAATCAAGGCGCCGCCCGTCGAATTGCAGGATGAAAAGCCACTTTAAGAATGAAGATCCTCGTAAGCAATGACGACGGGTATCTCGCCACAGGTATCAACACGCTGACCGACGCGTTGGCGCAGGTTGCTGATGTGGTTGTCGTTGCGCCGGATCGCAACCGGTCCGCGGCCAGTAATTCGCTGACGCTGTCCACACCGTTGCGCGTATCGAAAGTGGCTGAGAATCGTTACAAGGTCGATGGGACGCCGTCCGACTGCGTGCACCTGGCGCTTACCGGATTTCTGGACTACGAGCCGGATCTCGTGGTGTCCGGTATCAATCATGGTGCGAATCTCGGCGACGACGTTATCTACTCGGGAACCGTGGCCGCAGCGATGGAAGGGCGGTTTCTCGGCCTGCCGACGATTGCGGTATCGCTCGTCGGCCAGACGCTGGTCGGGGCCAGGCTGCAACACTTCGATACGGCGGCACGTGTAGCGGTGGAACTCGTGCAGAAAATCGAGCGTGCGTCTCTCGCACACGATACGGTACTCAACGTTAACGTCCCGGACCGTCCTTACGATGAACTGACCGGCGTTCTGGCGACGCGGCTGGGCTTTCGCCACAAGTCCGAGCAGATTCTCAATGACACGGATCCCTATGGTCGGCCTATCTACTGGGTCGGTCCGGCAGGCGAGAGCCAGGATGCGGGCGAGGGGACGGATTTCCATGCGATCGAGCAGGGCTCGGTAGCCGTTACCCCACTCAAAGTCGACCTGACGCGCCATGACATGGTGTCCAACATCGCGGACTGGCTCGCTCGATGATCGACGTTCGAAAGGGCATCGGCATGACCTCGGCGCGCACCCGCGACCGCCTGGTACAGCGGCTTCGCGACCAGGGCATTCGCAACACCGCCGTGCTCGAGCAGATTCGCAACGTGCCCAGGCACCTGTTCGTCGATGAAGCGCTGGCCAGTCGGGCCTATGAAGATACGGCGCTTCCTATCGGTCTTGGACAGACGATCAGCCAGCCCTACGTCGTGGCCAGGATGACCGAGGCGCTCCTCGATGGTTTCGATGGCGGAAACGTCCTCGAAGTCGGGACGGGCTGTGGTTACCAGACGGCGGTGCTGTCACCACTGGTGAAGAAGATTTACACCGTGGAGCGCATTCCCGAATTACTGCGCAAGACGAAGCAGCGGCTTCGAGACCTCGATATCTACAATGTGCAGTTCAAACCGGGCGATGGCTGGGAAGGCTGGCGCAAATACGGGCCCTACGACGGGATCATCGTGACGGCGGCGCCCAGCGAGGTTCCGGAGAAATTACTGGAACAACTGGCGCCGGGAGGCAGGTTGATCATTCCTGTCGGACCCCCGGGGGTACAAAATCTCGTGAAGATCACGAACTGCAACGATCACTTCGAGCAAGAGTCGCTGGGAGCGGTCAGCTTCGTGCCGCTCGTGAAGGGGCGCTCGTGACCTTGTTCAAGCCCTGGTACGACCGCGTACTGCGCTGGTCCAGGCACAGGCACGCCGAACGCTACCTCGGTGCCATGAGTTTTGCCGAGTCGTCGTTCTTTCCGATTCCCGTCGATGTCATGCTGGCCCCGATGTGCCTGGCCGATCGGGAGCGCTGGGTACGCTACGCGCTCATTGCAACCGTCTTCTCGGTGCTGGGCGGACTCGGCGGATACGCCATCGGCTGGGGTATGTTCGAGGCGATTGAGCCGTGGCTGAGCGAGTCGCACTACTGGGACGCCTACCTCAAGGCCCGGAGCTGGTTCGACGACTACGGCATCTGGGTCATTTTCGTTGCGGGCTTCTCGCCAATTCCTTACAAGGTATTCACGATTGCTGCCGGGGTCGCGGCGTTGAGTCTTCCCGGGTTCTTTATCGGCTCACTGGTAGGGCGTGCGGCGCGCTTCTTCCTCGTGGCGGGGCTGGTGCGCCTCGGCGGTGACCGCTTCGAGTCGACGCTCTCGAAACACATCGAGCGGATCGGCTGGGCGCTGGTTGCCGTTACGGTAATTGTCATCGCGTGGCTTATGATGCGGGGGTAGTAGTGTACGCTCCGTCTTCTCAGGCAGCGTATGCAGTTTTCCAGCATCCACCATGACCTCCCGCATTTTCATCATCCTGGCCCTCTCCCTGGCACTCGCATCCTGCGGTGGCCGTTCGACGTGGCAGGACACGCCGCAGACTCACATTGTGCGCAAGGGTGAGACGCTGTTTTCCATCGCCTGGCGCTATGGCAAGGATGCGGATTCACTGGCACGCTGGAATCGCCTGGGCGACGGCTCGCTGATTCACCCGGGCCAGGTCATTCGCCTGACGCCACCGAGCGGGTCGACAAGCCGATCGACGGCGGGCCGCAGCGCACCGAAGCCACCTGCCAGGCCGTTGCCGACGATTCCCGCGCAGCCCAGCCCCAAATGGTCCTGGCCGACGAGCGGTCGAATCAACGTCGAATTTGGCGCAAAGCCCGGCCCCGGGACCGGCGTGCTGATCAACGGCAGGACCGGGCAGGCCATTACCGCCGCGGCTTCCGGGCGCGTGGTGTATGCCGGAAGTGGACTGATCGGATATGGCAGGCTTATTATTCTTAAACATAACGACACCTACCTGAGTGCCTACGGGTACACAGCGTCGCTGATGGTCAAAGAAGGGCAAGAAGTAAAAAAAGGCCAGCGGATAGCGACGATGGGGGAGGGGCCGGAACGCAAGCCGCGACTGCATTTCGAGATCAGGCGCAATGGCAAGCCAGTTAACCCGCGACAGTTTCTGCCTGCGAGATAACTACAGAAGATCTCTAGCAATCGCTCCTTGCCACAGACTGGGGGGTTTGTTTTGGGACAGTTGCTGGATCCAACGCGACAGTACCTCGACGAGATCGGCATCTCGCCGTTGCTCACTGCCGACGAAGAAAAAATGTACGCGCGTCGTGCGCTGCAGGGCGATGAATCTGCGCGCCAGCGAATGATCGAAAGCAATCTGCGGCTCGTCGTGAAGATTGCACGTCGCTACATCAATCGCGGACTACCGCTGCTCGATCTCATTGAAGAAGGCAATCTGGGCCTGATTCACGCGGTCAAGAAGTTCGATCCCGAGCGTGGCTTTCGATTCTCTACCTACGCCACCTGGTGGATACGCCAGACCATCGAACGCGGCATCATGAACCAGTCGCGAACTGTGCGTCTGCCGATTCACGTCATCAAGGACATCAACTCCTGCCTGCGCGCTACGCGTCGCTTGCGGCAGGAACTCGATCGCGCGCCGTCAATGCAGGAAGTGGCAGATGATCTGGATCGCGATGTCGCCGACGTAGAGCGACTCATGGGACTGCATGAACGGGTCACGCTGCGGGCCAGCAGCCGTGACCATGAAGGCGACGGGCCGGTAGATCGCCTGCGCGCTCGGCGCTCGGCGGAGCCATCTCGTTGTGCGCAGCAGGAGAATATCAATGGCATCGTCGACCACTGGGTCTGCGAACTCAATGAGAAGCAACGAGAGGTGGTGGAGCGTCGCTTCGGCCTGCATGGGTACAGGCGTGCGACGCTGGAGCAGATCGGTGATGAGATCGGCGTGACACGTGAACGAGTGCGACAGATTCAACTCGACGCGCTGAAGAACCTGCGCGAGATGCTGGAAAGCAATGGCATCTCGGGTGACGTGGTACTCGACTGATATCTACAGGTAAAGAACCGCAGCGACCTTGCGGCCCTCATTGGCCAGCACGTTAAACGTCCGCGCGGCAGCGGCCGTGTCCATAGTTTCGAAGCCGACACCCTTGCGAGCGAAAGCAAACGTCAATTCGCGTGGCGGGAAGACGTTGTCTACGCCAGTGCCAAGCAGAACAATTTCAGGACACGTATCGAGGATTGCTGAGAAGTCTGCCTCGCTAAGGTCGGCGATACGTGTGTCCTGCCATGGGCCAAGCAACTCGTCAGGGGTTAGCGCAATCGACTCGGTGTACGAGTCTTCGTTGACTCGGATGACCGCCTCAGAAACACTGCGTATGACCAGCCTGGCAGATAATTCTCTTGTGAATTTCAAAGACGCATCCCTTACCATCGACGCCACATCGTGAACGGATCATATGATAAAAATGCCGCGGTCGTCGTCCTGCCGCCGATCAGGGGCGGGCGACTGACGGACAAGTCATTGCGAGCCTGGTTGGCGCAGTCCGACCTGAGCCTGGCAAGTGAGCCGCAGGAGTTGCTTGCCATGATCCTCGGTGAATTCGGCTTGCCGTACCCCGAACAGGGATTGGCCGCGCTCCGTATGTGGGGGCAGACCGGTGATCGGCCTACTGTCTGGATCGCAGCCGCTGATCCGGTGTACCTGGAACCGCGGCTCGATCATTTGTGCCTGCACGCGTTGCGGCGGTCCGGGATACCATCATCAGATCTTCGGCCGCTGTTCGACCACTTGCAGGTCACGCTGGCGGAAGACCAGCGTTACGGATTCGCGCGCCTGGGGTCCTACGGTTACCTGCGGGCCGAGGAGCCGATATCGACCTCATCCGTACCGGCCTACGTCATTGATCAACGGGAGCCCGGCGAATTCCTGCCGAGCGGCGAGCAGACGGTTATGCACAGGAGTATTCTCAGCGAAATCGAGATGGCGCTCCACGAGCACGAAGTGAACAAGCGTCGCGTCGAGGAAGGCAAACAGCCCGTCAATTCACTGTGGCTGTGGGGCGGTGGTTTCGCACCGGAGAAGATTACGCGGCCGCAACCGCCCCTGTTTGCCGATGATCCGCTGCTCGCGGGTTACTGGGAGAGCGCGACCGCCGTAGGCGAAGTCTGGCCGGGCAATTTCCAGGCATGTGCAGATGCATCCTTGCGCGGCTTCGTCGCCGTCACGCCGGAGAGCGACTACCGCACGGAGACGCTTGAATCATACCTGGGCGAGTTGCGGCAGCTGTTGCGTTCGAAACGCGTGAGTCAGCTGATTCTCCTGTTCCGCGACGGTGTACGTGCCGATGTTCGGCGGTCGAATACGCTCAAGTTCTGGCGGCGCGACAGCGAATTGCTTGCATGAGCGGTCGGCGCGACAGGCCAATCATCTGCCGTCCAATGCCAAGCGCGGCGGACATCGCCCGGCTCGGTGACATCGATCCGCTGCACGCGAGGTTGTTTGCCATGCGCGGTCTAACCGAAGCGATTCAGCTCGACTACGGGCTTGCGCAGCTCGCACCTGTTGGATCCCTGGAAAATATCGACGAAGCCGCCGAGCTCGTCATTGCGAATCGCGGTGAGAGGATCGTCGTCGTCGGTGACTTCGACGTTGACGGTGCGACGAGCACCGCGCTCGTGCTTCGTTGCCTGCGTGAATTCGGGTTTACCGACACCGAATACCTCGTACCCAATCGTTTCGAATACGGCTACGGCCTGACACCGGAAATCGTGCAGGTTGCTGCGAAGAAGTCGCCCGCATTGCTGATTACCGTGGATAACGGTGTGTCCAGCGTGGCAGGCGTTGCCGAGGCAAACAAGCTCGGTATTCCTGTGCTCGTGACGGACCACCATCTGCCGGCTGAGGAGCTGCCGGACGCAGCCGTTATCGTCAACCCGAATCTCGAAGGCAGTCGGTTCCCGAGCCGGTCCCTGGCCGGTGTCGGTGTCGCGTTCTACCTGATGGCACGCGTCGGCCGAATGCTCGAGGAGCAGGGCGTCGACGGTGCGGCCAGGGTGCCGGCCAGGTACCTGGACCTGGTCGCGCTCGGGACTGTCGCCGACGTTGTGCCGCTCGACCACAACAATCGCGTACTCGTGCAACAGGGTCTATTGCGAATTCGCGCGGGGCAGTCGGTCGTCGGTATTCAGGCGCTCCTGAAACAATCGGGCAGGTCATTGGCGCGCTGTGTCAGCACAGATCTCGGCTTTGCAGTCGGCCCGCGCATTAATGCGTCCGGACGCCTCGAAGATATCTCGGTCGGTATTGAGTGTCTGTTGACCGATGACTTCGACATCGCGATGAGCCATGCGCAGTCGCTCGATCGCATCAATAGCGAACGGCGCGATATCGAGTCCACGATGAGAGAGCAGGCGTTTGCCTACGTGGACAAGCTCGGCTCCCAGCGCTGGCCCGCCTGCGTCTGCGTCTACGACAAGTCCTGGCACCAGGGGGTCGTTGGCCTGATCGCGGCCCGCGTGCGGGAGCGCTGTCACCGGCCCGTGATTGCATTTGCCCGCGAGGACGATCAGTTCCTGAAGGGATCCGCACGGTCGATCCAGGGCGTGCATATCCGCGATCTGCTCGAAGCGGTGTCTGCAATGCACCCGGGCATGATCGAGAAATTCGGCGGCCATGCCATGGCGGCGGGGCTGACCATTGCGGCGGATGCGCTGGAACAGTTCGAGAAGGCCGCCGCCGAGCAGATGGCGCGGCTGTACCCGAGGGCTGACTTCAGCGGGGCAATACTGACCGACGGACAGCTGCCCGGAGATGCCATCAATCTCGGCTTTGCGCGCTCGCTGCGCGACGCAGGCCCCTGGGGTTCCGCTTTTCCGGAACCCATGTGGAGCGGTGATTTCTCGATCGTGGAGCAGCGCACGGTCGGCGAGAATCACCTCAAACTCAGGGTGCGCCCGGCTGGTGGTGGCAATGTGGTGGATGCGATCGCGTTCAACCAGGCGGGGCCGGTCTATCGGGGCAATGTGCAGCTTGCGTTCAAGCTGGACGTTAACGAATATCGTGGCATCGAAAACCCGCAGCTCGTCGTTGAGCAAATCGCCCCTTTAACCGCTGCCGACGCGTGCTAACATCGCGCCTTTTCCGCAGCAACGAACCAGCGAAACCCTCATGGAAACCACCCCGATCAAACAGACAATTGCCGATCTCGACGAACGCTCCAATGCGTTGAGGAGGTATCTTTGACTATGAGGGCAAGGCAGAGCGCCTGACCGAGGTCCAGCGCGAACTCGAACAACCCGATGTCTGGAACGAACCTGAGCGCGCCCAGGCGCTGGGGCAGGAGCGAGCCAGGCTCGAGCAGGTCGTCGCAGGGCTGGACAAGATCACGACCGGTCTCACCGACGCCGGCGAACTCCTCGAGATGGCCATCGAAGAAGACGATGACGACACGATCAACGAAGTCGTCAGCGATCTTCGACAATTCGAGAAAATCGTCAGCGGTCTCGAATTCCGCCGCATGTTCTCGGGTGAGATGGATCCAAATAACGCTTATGTCGATATCCAGTCGGGTGCCGGTGGCACCGAGGCGCAGGACTGGTGCGAAATGTTGTTGCGTATGTACTTGCGTTGGGCTGAAGCGCACGGCTTCAAAGCCGAAGTAATAGAAGCATCGGCGGGTGAAGTGGCCGGTATCAAGAGTGCGACTGTGTACATCGTCGGGGAGTACGCCTATGGCTGGCTGCGTACTGAGACCGGCGTCCATCGACTGGTGCGCAAGTCACCGTTCGATTCCGGCAATCGGCGGCATACATCGTTCGGGTCAGTGTTCGTATCGCCCGAAGTGGACGACAATATCGACATTGAGATCGATCCGTCGGATTTGCGAATCGATGTTTACCGCGCGAGTGGCGCCGGTGGCCAGCATGTGAACCGCACGGAATCAGCCGTGCGCATCACGCACTTGCCGACGAATACTGTCGTGCAATGCCAGAACGATCGTTCGCAGCACAAGAACAAGGCGACGGCAATGAACCAGCTCAAGGCCAAACTTTACGAACTCGAGTTACAGGAGCGCCGCTCGGCAGCTGCTGAGGTCGAGGAAGGAAAGTCGGACGTTGGCTGGGGCAGCCAGATTCGTAATTACGTGCTCGACCAGAGCCGCATCAAGGATTTGCGTACCGGCATTGAAACCGGTAACACTCAGGCCGTACTCGACGGTGGGCTCGACGCCTTCATCGAGGCGAGTCTCAAGCAGGGACTGTAAACTTAAAACGGAATACTTGTGAGTAACGACAAGCAACAAGACGAAAACAAACTGATCGCCGAAAGGCGAGCCAAGCTCGATGCGCTCAGGGAGCAGGGCAACGCGTTTCCGAACGACTTTCGGCGTAATGCGATTGCCGAAGAGCTGCATCAGACGTTTCACGCGCACGACAACGATGCCCTGGCCGAGGAAAAGGTAGAGGTCAGCGTATCGGGCCGCATGATGCGCAAGAACGTCATGGGCAAGGCGAGTTTTATCGCGCTGCAGGACCGGTCAGGTAGAATCCAGGTGCGCGTCGAACGCGATCGCCTGCCCGAGGGCGTCTACCAGGCTTTCAAGAAGTGGGATGTCGGCGATATCGTCGGTGCTTCGGGCGTGCTGATGCGCACGAATAAAGGCGAACTCACGGTCCTGGCGGATGAGATCCGGCTGCTGACCAAGTCACTGCGACCCTTGCCAGAGAAGTGGGCCGGGCTGTCGGACCAGGAGACCCGCTATCGCCAGCGTTACGTCGACCTGATCATCAATGAGTCGAGCCGCGACGTATTTCGTAAGCGCTCACAGATCATTACCTACATGCGCGGATTCCTCGAGTCACTCGACTTTCTTGAAGTGGAAACACCGATGATGCAGGTTACGCCGGGCGGTGCGATCGCGCGCCCGTTTACGACGCATCACAACGCGTTGGATATGCCTTTGTACTTGCGTATCGCACCCGAGTTGAATCTGAAGCGGCTTGTCGTTGGTGGCTTCGATCGCGTCTACGAGATCAACCGCAATTTCCGGAACGAAGGTGTATCGACGCAGCACAATCCCGAGTTCACGATGCTCGAGGCCTATCGCGCCTACGCCGACTACAACGACTGGATGGACACGACCGAGGCGATGCTCCACGGCATGGCCGAAGCTGTGAACGGGACGACGCGGGTGGAGTACCAGGGAGAGACTTTCGACTTCGGCAAGAAGTTCGCGCGCATGACAGTCGAGGAAGCGATCGGGAAATACAATCCGGACTTCGACATGTCGAAGATACGGGACCGTGACTACCTGGCCGCGTATTGCGAGAAGATCGGCGTTCACGTCAAGGATAACTATGGCGCGGGCAAACTCCAGACCGAGATCTTCGACGAGACCGGCGAAGCACAACTGCGTGAGCCAACTTTCATTACGCAGTACCCGGCCGAGGTATCGCCGCTGGCGCGCAAGAATGACGAAGATCCGTTCGTGACCGATCGCTTTGAACTGTTCATAGCAGGACGGGAAATCGCAAATGGCTTCTCGGAGTTGAACGATTCGGAAGACCAGGCCGAGCGTTTCCAGGCCCAGGTCGAGAACGCGGCATCGGGGGATGACGAGGCCATGTCATACGACCATGACTACATCCGTGCCCTCGAATACGGCTTACCGCCGACGACGGGAATCGGTATCGGCGTGGACCGACTCGTCATGCTCCTGACAGACTCGCCGTCGATTCGCGATGTGTTGTTATTCCCGCACATGCGACCGGAAGTCTTCGACTAGCACCTCTGCGCGCCCTGCGACGCTTTCCGCTGCCCCTGACGCCAGCGGGTTTGGTCTATACTGAAATTGGAGACCACAACCGCAAACAAAAAAAATACAACATGACTCGGGGGCGATATGAGAAAGATACTTAGCTTATGTCTAATTGGATGCTTGTGCCTGGTCCTTGGTACGGCCTATGCGAACCCTTACGGGAAGCCAAAACGCGGCATGCATCCGGATGCGGCGCAGGAGCTGCGCGACGCGGGTGTCGACAAGTATTTTGGCCAGTTCACACCGGCGTTCTCCACTGACGTCGGCGACGGCTGGACCAAACATACATTCGATCCGGGGGCGAGCTTCGACGGCCCGTTATGCATCGCCGGCACAGCGTATTCTGTGTTCACCAAGAAACGCAGTCCGACCAACGTCCTGATCATGCTCCAGGGCGGCGGCGCGTGCTGGCAGGACTTCTACAACTGCAACATCCTCTCGGAAGATCAGGAACCGCCACCCCCGCCTGCGGGCATTTGGGATGACGTGTCCGGACTGAACCCGCTTGAGGACTGGTCCGTCGTCTACATGCCATACTGCGACGGCTCGGTATTCTCCGGTGATAACGACGTTATCGACCCGTCCTGGCAGGCATTCATTGAAGCCAGCCTGGGGCTGCCAGCCGGCTCGGGACCGCTGGTGCGATTTCATCGCGGTCTGCGCAATGTCACTGCAGGCGTCAACGTGGCGAAGGACATGTTCCCTCATGCCGACCGTATTGTCGTAGCCGGATCGAGTGCCGGCGGAGTCGGCGCAACCGCGTTTGCGCCGTTTCTCGCGCGCAAAGCATACGGCAACCGGGCCGACCTGATGGTCTTCAACGATGCCGGTCCGGTGGCCATCAACCTGGCTGATACAGGCGCAATCTCCGCCCGCGCGGCGGACTGGAAATTCGGTCAGTTTTACCCGTCCAGTTGCACCGCATGCGATGACCACGGGCAGAGCACCGAACTGATCAAGTGGCGCATGGCTAACGACAGCACTATTCGTGAAGCGTTCTACTCCACTGATTTCGATCTGACCAACCGCTTCTTTATGAAGTTGATTCCACCGTTCGTGGATTTCGACATTGGTGGCCAGATCTACCGAGAACTGATTATTAGCGAGCACGGGGCTGTTCACGACTTGTACCCGAATCGCTACAAGCGCTTTATTCGCGCCAACCAGTTTTCGCACACGGCATTACAGACCCTGGATTTCTATGAATCGGCTAATGGGGTGCCGTTGTATTTCTGGTTAGGCCATTTTCTGGCAAATGGCCCGGGCTGGACCGATATCGTCGAATAGACTGCCGGGCCCAACCTCTCGATCTAGAGGTAGGGAAGAGGTTCGCGACGGAGCGTTGCGCCGTTGACAGCCAACGCTTCGTCGGCCTTTTCGACCGGCACGACGGCCAGCAGGTCGTTGCCGGCGACATTGAGTACCTCGCCGACATCGCGACCATCCAGGGAGACCTTGTCGCCCTCGGCCACGGGCGCCTCACATCTGAAGCGCAGCGCACGGCGCTTGGTCGCGCCCTTGTAATGCGTGCGCGCGACAATTTCCTGCCCCGGGTAACAACCCTTGTCCATGCTGATGGCATCCAGCAAGTCAAAATTGAGCATATGTGGCGTGAATTGCTCCACCTGTTTGCTGCCGATGTAGGGATAGCCATGCTCCAGGAGGAAAGCCGGGTCGACCGTCTGACCTTCGTCGACGATTTCAAATTCGACCTTGGAGCGAAAACGGAACATCGTCAGGCGTTTCACGATGTCCTCGGCCGTATCCGCCGTGGCTGACAGGTTGTAGCCGTTCTCGGTCTTGCCGATGGTCCCGAACCAGATGACCCGGCCCTTGGGGTTGCACCAGGCGGCAAGGATTTCACCTTCGGCCTCGAGTCGACGTAAATCATTGGTGAGCTGCGCCTGGAGAAACTCGAAGGCGTCGGGGCCGCTTGCTTTGATGGTCAGGATAGGGTGCATACTAAAGTAGTCAATAGTTGGTACTGCAGGTTGTCCAAGGCTCTGGCATACTCTCGCCATGAGCGCACGGGACCCCAAGAATAAGGTCGAAAAGGCCGATTCCAAGAGCGAGCCTGAACAGGATCATACCCCAGCGGAGACTGTAGACCGGCCGAAAGAGATCGGTGGTCGCGGCGGTCTCGATCCGACCCGCTATGGCGATTGGGAAAAATCCGGGCGCTGTATCGATTTTTGATCAAGAAGCTACCTCATGAATAATCACGACAGGCCTCTGTCGCCTCACCTCTCGATCTATCGCTGGCCCGTGACCATGGCCTCGTCGATTCTGCACCGGGTCACTGGCGTCGGGATGGCCGTGGGCTTCATTGTCCTGGTCGGCTGGTTGTTTGACGCGGCCTCCGGACCGGTTGTTTACGCGAAGTTCCTCGCTGCCATGGACACTACGGTCGGTTACGTGCTCCTTGTCGGCTGGAGTTTCTCCTTTTTCTTCCACCTTTCGAACGGTATCCGGCATCTTGTCTGGGACACGGGCCGCGGTTTCGAGAAAGAGCAGGCGACCGCCTCAGCCTGGTTCGTCATCGTGGTATCCATCGTGCTGACCGCCGTGTTCTGGTGGGTGGCGTCATGAGCCTGCGTTCACCGCTCGGCC
>Ga0224508_10001459_pt1 | contig 21205 bp, 21 predicted proteins | sample SF_Jan12_sed_USG_4_FD_170157 | JGI IMG/M metagenome (GOLD analysis project Ga0224508, IMG submission 170157) | Sediment microbial communities from San Francisco Bay, California, United States - SF_Jan12_sed_USGS_21 | ecosystem: Environmental > Aquatic > Marine > Sediment | place: USA... | reverse complement strand
ATTCAAGCGCCGTCCGCGATTACCCGATGTCCACACATGACATTGCCCGACGGCCGCCTGCTCGAAAGCGGCGTCGAGGGTAGGCCCCATGCCGCGCACTCCGATGTCTGCCTGATGGCAAATGGTCCTATTGTCGTTCATTCGCTGCGGGCATCGTCAACCACGAATGCGCGAACTCTTTGTTGCCGCAATGCGGCTCACAAATGCTCCTTATCCCATTCCTCGCAACTCACGCCGAGCTGCGAAAGCGCCTCCAGGAGGTAGTCGCTCAGCAGAGGCATGCCCATGATGTAATCCGCCGTTTGCTCCGTATGGCTTTCGTTGGCGTTTGCGTTCGCGGTGTCCCATTCCTCGACCGAGTATTCACCACGGCCGAGCCAAGCCATGGCCACGAGCGCGCTCTGTTCGTCGACGTCCAGCGATTCGATGAGTGCCTTCAATTCGTCATACGTATTGTCATCGCCACTGCTTGCAAGAACGCCGCGAAACCCGTCATCCGTGGCGTTTGAACCTGGATTGTCCTCCACTGGCGCCTCTTGCGCGCTGAATTCCCGCGCCTTCACGCTGATGAAGTAAACCGTCTCCGGGTTGATGATCAGATTATCGACCATGGTCCGCGCCTCAACGCTTGTTCCGCATGCGCATCCATTGAATTTGGCAGCGGTGCTTCGCGCATTGACATCGGTCAAGCAGTCCGGCGCTCGCCATGTTGGCAAAACACGTGTGACTTGAAACAATCGGAACGGCCCAAGCCAGTCGCGATTTCCGTTCTTCGGTTTGATCCGAAAGTCGGATGGCGCAACCGCTCGCACGAAACCGCCGCGAGGCCGCACGCTATTGTTGACACGATCAGCCCGTGCGCCACGCTGCGGTCGATTTGCACTGACGGCATATACGTTCGCCTGCCCACTCGCTCGCGAATGGCTGTCGGCACATCAGGCATTGACGGGCCTTACGCTCGCCGCTGCGCTCTGAGTCCGGTTTCCTGTGGTAAACTCGCATTCTAACCTTTCATGTTGCGAGCCAATTGGGCCACTTCGATTTACGCGTAGCCAATCGGGCACGCCTTGTGCGTGTGTGAGACGTTTCCTAATCAGCGGGCGTAAATTTCATGCGTGTCGAACCATCGGATCGGATGGTGACGATCACAAGCCACGCCGCATCGAACACTCAGAAAATGGCCAATTCCCGGCTTGCCCGGCCTCGATACATTTTATGATCGAACAATCGACCCTCGCTCACATCAATGGGAGGCAGAGCCGAGCAGCAACGTCTTATTCGTAAATAGGTGATTTTTTGAGAAATTAAAGCAGCAACCGGGAACAGTACCAATTGTGAACGCATTCAATCAGCATGGCGGAATGCCAATGTGATGCCCAACGAGTAGCGTCCATACATGACAATACCCACTTCCACTTTCTGATGCGCGGTCAGGCCGGCACCAAGTCTCGGGCGGCGGCTTTCGCCACCTGGCCCGCCACAAAAGGAGCTAGGCTGGCGCCGAACGCCAAAACCCATCCGGTGAAACCCGGATCGGAAAGGGCAAGGACCGAGGACAATCCGGGCGCATAAATCGCCGACAAGATCAGCGCTGCGCACAGCGCCAACGCCGCCCAAATAAATGGATTGCGCGTCACCTCGTTCAACAGCAGTTTGGACCCTCGAGCCCGCATGTTGAACACATGCCAAAGTTGGCCGAAAGCCAAGGTGAGGAAGGCGACCGATATTGCAGTATCTTCGCTCATATCGAGCCAGAAAAGAGACACCGTGAATGAAGCAAGCGTCGCGATCGTAATCATTGCCGCGTAAGCGCCGATCAACCACCAGTGCTGCGCATCTACAATCGGTTCCCCCGGGTTTCTTGGCGGGTGGCGCATGATATCGGGCTCGCCTTCACCGACGCCGAGCGCAAAGGCGGGAAACACATCGGTTACCAGGTTGAGATAGAGGATGTGTAGCGGCAAGAGTGGCAAGGGGAGGCCCCCCAAGGTCGCGACACCGATAATCAAAATTTCGCTCAGATTGCATGACATCAGATAGATGACGAACTTGCGGATATTGCCGAAAATGACTCGGCCTTGCTCCATAGCCGCGACGATCGACGGAAACGAATCGTCGCGCAGCACCATGTCTGCGGCCTCGCGAGCGACCTGCGTCCCCCGCTGACCCATGGCGATGCCGATATCCGCCTTCTTGAGCGCCGGCGCGTCGTTGACGCCGTCTCCGGTCATCGCGACGACGGCGCCACTCGATTGATAAAGTGAGACAAGATCGAGCTTTGTCTTAGGGCTGATGCGCGCAAATATTGTGGCATCCATGACGCGTTGGCGGTTCTCTTCGGACAATTCGTCGAGGTTCCCAAGGTCATCGGCCTGGATGGCGCGGGCGTCGGCGCCGTTGATAAGGCCCACGTCCCGTGCGATCTTGCTTGCCGTCTCCGTATGGTCGCCCGTCAACATAACGACGCGCACGCCCGCCTTCCGGCAGGCGGCGATGGCGTCCGGGACGTCGGACCTCGGTGGGTCGAGCAGCCCGACAAGGCCGAGCAAGGTAAGATCCTGATATGGCGTTTCTTGCTCGGAGCCCGCCTCCTTGGTGGCAAGCGCGAGCACGCGAAAGCCGTCGGCGGCCAAGTCTCGGCTGCGTCGTAGCCATTCCGCACGGCCGGCTTCATCGATGGATTCGACACTCTCCGAAGACAGGATTCGCGAACAATATCCGATGACGGCCTCGGGCGCGCCCTTGACCGCGACCAGAAATCCGCCAGATGCATGATGGATCGTGGCCATCATTTTCGTTTCCGTCGTGAAGGCCTCTTCTCGAAGTTCCGGTAATTCCCGCAGCAGGGCCGATCGTTCGAGACCGCCCTGCCGCCCGACGGCGAGCAGGGCGAGTTCCATCGGGTCGCCGACCCCTTCCGATCCGCTTTGTCCGCCGTTGTCGGAGAGGGATGCGTTGTTGCACAGCACGGCGACGCGCAGGGCGGCATGTAGCGGCTCGCATTTTCCGGGATCGACCGGTGCGCCCTCGATCTCGAAGACTGGTCCGTTAAGCGCCAGCCGCCCGGTTACACCGATGACGCCATCGGGCAGCACTAACCGCTCGACCGTCATGCGGTTTTCGGTGAGCGTCCCGGTCTTATCGGTCATGACAACGGTCGTCGCCCCCAATGTTTCGACCGCGGAGAGCCGTTCGATCAGGGCGTTGCGGCGCGCCATGCGCCACATGCCGCGCGCCAGCGCCACCGTCGCCACGATTGGCAGGCCTTCGGGTATGGCGGCGACGGCCAGAGCGACCGTGGTCTGAACCATCGTCAGGAGCGGTCGCCCGGTGTAAACGCCGACTGCCGCTATCAGCACCGTCAACGCGAGTGTGACCCAGACAAGCTGGCCGCCCAGCCGATCCAGTCTTTTCTCCAAGGGAGACAGTGCGGCTTCCGCGGCTTGCGCCATTTCGGATATCCGACCGAGTTCGGTCGCCATGCCCGTCGCGACAACGGTTCCCGCGCCGGAGCCTCCTGTAACGGCGGTGCCTTTGAATGCCATGTTCGTCCAATCGGCGACGACGGTCTCCGGCTCCAGCGGCTCGATGGTCTTGGCAACGGGAACGGATTCGCCGGTCAGCGTCGACTCGTCGCATTGGAGGTTTGCCGCTTCAAGCAGGCGTAGGTCGGCGGCCACGATATCGCCCCCCTCGAGGAGCACGACGTCACCCGGCACCAGCTCTTCCGCCGGAATTTCCATGACCGCGCCGCCCCGCCGCACTTTTACCTTTACCAGGGTGAGACGGCGAAGCCCCTCCATGGAGCGAACCGCTTTTATTTCCGTAGCGAAGCCGATCGCGGAGTTGATTGCCAGGACGGCCAAGATCGCGACGGCCTCGGTCACGTTGCGAAAATAAAAAGACAGCCCGGCGGCCGCGGCAAGCAACCACACAATTACGCCGTTGAATTGCTCAACGAGGATGCGCCAGACACTCTCGCGTTTGGCTTGACGCAGCTGGTTTCGACCGTATTGCCGCCGGCGCTGTCTGACCGCACTGGCGCTCAATCCGATCTCCGGGTCGACCTCCAATTTTTTCAGAACGGCTTCCCGGGATGAGCAATGGGCCTCTATCATGCCTTTGAGATTTTCGATTTTGCGGGCGGAGCAATCCACACGCGCAGCGCCCGCGCCCACAAAATTCGGCTTCCGCAGTAGCGTCGACACAGCAGAATGATCACGCACACTGGCAGCACCACGTGGAAAATCGAAGGTGTCCGAAGTTAAAACGGCCGTCCCGGTTCAAGTCGGATCGCATTGACACTGCTCTCAACGCCGCTCGACGCGAAAAGTTAGGTCGCCGAGCCGAAGCCGCGCGCCGGGAGCAAGCCGCGCTGGACCGTCGTTCGGATCCACGGGCCGTTCATCGACAGCCGTTCCGGACCCAGAATTCAGGTCTGTGACACCAAGGTCATCTTCCAATGGAACCAACTGCGCATGTTGCTTGGCGACCCCATCGGCGGCCAAGCAGTGGTCGCAAGAGGGGTCACAGCCGATTACAAAACCCTTCGGCCCCCGGCGCAGGTCATCTTGCGAAATAACAATATCAATAGGACCGCCCGCTGCATCCTCGCAGTGCAACCGCCAATCGCCTCGCCGTTTCCCGTGGTGCCATGGCAGCTGGAGAAGCATATGACCAAGCGAGCGAGCGCCATTGCGGGCGGCCGAGCCGCCGAGGACGACGATGTGGACCACGTGCCGCGGCCAGTATCTGTGGAGGAGCAGGACAAGCGCGAAGACAATTGCAACTGCGGCCAGGGCATACCAATAAAAATTCGCTGAGGCCACACCGAGAATGATCCGGCACACCCTATGGTCACCATCGTAGGGAATTTTCAGGGCCTTGAGTTTATCGACCAATACCGAGACGTGTGAGGCGAAGAAAACACCCTGGATCACATCGTAAACGACGGGCATGCCGCTTGGCGTGATCAACATCGCCATCTCACGTTGGGTGTTCACACCGACAATCTGACCGCAGGGATTGACGATCGGTCCGCCACTGTTGCCGGGATTGGTGGCGGCCGAATGCTGAATCAGCTGTATCTGGGGACCGTCCTTGGTCCAGGCACCCACGAAAATTCGGTTCGCTACGCCGGCGGTGAAGCTTGTACCGCTGTCGGCGTTGAGCCGTTCTCCCGCACCCGGATATCCGATGGCGAACACCGTCGTTCCCTTAGAAAGCGTGTCGGTGCCGGATTCGCTCAAGACGGCAGGTGGCCGGTCGAGGTTCTCCACTTTCAGCACCGCCAAATCCTCGTCGGGATAGGCCTGAACTATGGTCGCGGTTCGGCGCGGCATCTGTGTCGCGCCGCTCTCCGTCACAAAGAGGCCCCAGCCCTCGTCGACATGCGGCTGGACAACATGGTAGATGGTCACGATATGTCCTTGTTTGCTGACGACAAAGCCACTGGCGCTTATGATGCCCGTCGGCCCTTCGACGATGACGCGGACCATGCTTGGCTCGACCATTTTTGCGACCGTTGTCGGCTCGATCGCGGCGCTCGGTGTCACCACAAGCAGGTTCGCGGCTGCCGCAGCGAGGATTAAGGTACGGAGTGCCATGCCTCAGATCATATGACAAGGATACGGCGCGCGCACTAGATGCCAATAATTTAGCGGCTGTTGGCGTTTAGGGCGTATCGACAGTTGATCTCCCGCGATGCTCTCAAGCACGTAAGTCCGGCGGACCGAAAAGTTTGACCCAGGTCAACGAGACCGGCTCCTAATATCGTTAGAAAGAAAACCTGATTCGAACGTTGCGGTTGGTGCGTTGTGCCGGCGTTGTGCGGCGAAGAATGTGTGAATCTATGAGGTGCTTCCGTCACGAATTTGAACCGAACGCCGGAGTCCAATATCGTGAATGTGGCCGAATCCGAAGGGCGTGATTTTGAAACGAAATCGAACGGCGAGCACAGTACCGATACCGCCCTGGAACGTCTGACCGGAGAGGAAATCCTTTCAGTCGTACGGGGCCTCGTTCTCGATCTACATCCACGTCGCGGCCGGTCGATCAGGGTCGATTTGCAATGCACGCTCGAAGGCGACCTCGGGATAGATAGCCTCGGGCGGGCGGAACTGCTTCAACGCTTGGAGCGCGAGTTTAGAGTTCACCTTGCAGAAGACCTGTTGAGCCGTGCGGATACACCGGGAGACCTTCTTGCCGCAGTCCGGCAAGCGCATCTTGGGGAAACGGTTACGTCCCGATTGCCAATCGAGCCCCCCATACCCCGGGAAGCCGAGGCCGAGCCCGCAGCGGCTGCGACGTTGATAGACGTGCTAGACTGGCATGTCGCGGCCCACCCGGACAGACCACATATCCGGCTTTCCGAAACGTCCGAGCGAGCACGAACAATTACCTATGCGGAATTGTCCGTTAACGCCCGCCAGGTGGCCGCTGGACTATTGCATCTCGGCTTGGAGCCGGGCGATAGGGTCGCGATCATGTTGCCAACCGGCGAAGATTTCTTTCTTGCCTTCTTCGGAGCGCTGTACGCGGGCGCCGTACCTGTCCCTCTTTATCCGCCCGCCCGTGTCTCCCGTATCGAGGAGCATTTGCGGTGTCAGGTCGGTATCCTTGCGAATGCGGGCGCGTCCGTGCTGGTGACGATGCAGGCGGGTCTGCGGTTGGCTGCCCTCCTGAAGTCGCAAACCGATGCGCTAAAACACGTTGAGACAGTAAAACGCCTCCATTCTGAAGAGACGCCCGGTGTGCCACCGATTGGCCACAAGGACCTTGCCATGCTGCAATATACCTCCGGCAGCACGGGCGACCCAAAGGGCGTGATGCTGAGCCACGAAAACATACTGGCGAACATTCGTGCCATGGGTGCGGCAATGAATGTCGACGGGTCCGATGTCTTCGTGAGTTGGCTGCCGCTGTATCATGATATGGGATTGATCGGCGCTTGGTTAGGCAGTCTATATTTTGGCGTGCCCGTGGCCATCATGTCGCCGATGCAATTTATCCTGCGCCCCGAATCTTGGTTATGGTCGATTCATCGAAATCGCGGCACGATTTCGGCGGCTCCTAATTTCGCCTTCGAACTCTGCCTTCAGAAGATCGATGACAGCCAAATCGAAGGGTTGGACCTTTCTTCGCTTCGTGTGGTCATCGATGGGGCGGAGTCCGTTAGCGCCTCGACGGTTCGCCGATTCACGACGCGATTCGCCGACTACGGTCTGCGCGCGGAGGCGATTGCGCCGAGTTATGGCCTCGCCGAAAACACCGTCGGCTTGACATGCTCTCCGCCTGGCAGGGGCGTCGCTGTCGACCGGGTTCGGCGGGATACTTTCACCAAACGCGGCCATGCCGATCCCGCATTGCCGACCGACGAGCAAGCAATAGAATTCGTCGCTTGCGGTCAGCCGATTCCAAACCATCAGGTTCGTATCGTCGATGCGTCGGGCCGCGAGGCACCCGAACGGATGGAGGGCCGGCTCCAATTCTGCGGGCCATCGGCGACACGCGGTTACTTCGACAACCCGGCGCAGACGGCTACGCTATTCGACGGCGAATGGCTTAACAGCGGTGATCTGGCTTATATCGCGAAAGGCGATGTCTATATCACCGGTCGAAGCAAGGACGTCATTATTCGCGCAGGCCGCAACATATACCCGCAGGAAATCGAGGAGGCGATCGGCGACATCCCAGGCATTCGCAAGAATTGCGTCGCCGTCTTCGGAACAATCGACCGTGCGTCTGGAACGGAACGGATCGTCATAGTCGCGGAATCGGAACAGGCAGATAGCGAAGCGCAAGAAGGGCTGAGGCGAAAAATCAGCGACGTCGCGACCGATCTGCTTGAGACGCCGCCCGACGACATTTTCCTCGGTGCCGCGGATACGGTGCCCAAGACGGCAAGCGGCAAAATTCGCCGCACCAGCGCACGCGAACTTTATGAGGCCGGCCGTCTCGGCGCCGAGGATCAGCCGCTCTGGCTGCAGCTCATGCATTTGGGGCTTGCCGGTTATTGGGCCCGGCTGCGCCGCGCCGTGCGAGTCCTCGGCGCCAGTCTGTATGCGGTCTATTGGTGGATCGTTCTGATATCCGTTGGTGGTGTTTGCTGGCTGATCGTTGTCCTTCTGCCGGTTCGCCGGTGGCGATGGAGTGTTATTCACCGCTGCGCAAGGTTCGTGCTGCGGTTGACGGCAATGCCGGTGGAAGTTCGAGGGCAGGAAAACATTGTCGAGGACAGTTGCGTGTTGGTCGCGAACCATTCCAGCTATTTGGACGGATTAGTGCTTGCCGCGGCGTTACCCGGTAATATCGTCATCGTCGCGAAGAAGGAACTTGCACCGCAGTTCGTTGCGGGAACGTTTCTACGCCGTATCGATACGCTATTTGTCGACCGCCGCGATCCGGAGGCCGGCGTGGCGGAGACCGAAGCCGCGGGACGGCGCGCCGGCGGACGACAACGTTTAGTGTTCTTTCCGGAAGGGACCTTCACGCGCGTGCCCGGGCTGTTACCGTTTCACTTGGGGGCGTTCGCTGTCGCAACCCAGGCGGCGGTGCCGGTCGTGCCGGTCGCAATCCGCGGCACGCGGTCCGTTCTGCGCAACGGCCAGTGGCTTCCACGCCGTGGCAAAATTTCCATGGAAATTGGTGAGGCGTTGTTGCCGGAAAAAGCGGATTTCACCGCTGCGGTGAAGCTGCGTGATCATGCCCGGGCTTTCATCCTCGAGCATTGCGGCGAGCCGGATCGAGGTTAGAAGCGTTGCTTACGCCACGTGCTCAACGCTGCCATTCCCCGGCGTTCGATTGGGCCAGCCGCGATAATGCGAGATCGAGATACAGGCCCTCGGTCGGCGTTGTCAGAGCAATTCGACTTGAGCGGGGCAAGGGTCGTCCGTAGCTTCGGCGGATGAAAAATCCCTTCCGCCGTTTCTACAGTTCACCCTAGATCGTCCGCCTCACGGTGATGATGTACATCCGGTATCCTCTGTCGCTGCGCCAGATCGAGGACCTACTGTTCGAATGTTGCATCGCCATTTGCCACGAGACGGTGCGGTTCTGTTGGAACCGATTCGGTCCGATATTCGCAGCGGAAATCAGAAAGCGCCGCGCAAACAGGCCGGACACATGACAGCACCCGACCAATGTGCATCAACGTTACAAAAACTCTTGCCAACAAGGAGCCGTCCACATGTGTCATCGACACCCGCTTACCTTGCGTCGCCGGCAATGGCTGTTCCTTCCGCCGCAATGCGGTCCTCCGGGTGTTGCCATTGGGGCGTCGTATCTCGAGCGCTTCTGGTGTCTCCGCGGTCGGCCCGCATAGCTTCCGCCTGCCATCTATCGTCGTCGGACCAGCGGCGGCCGAGGTCGATGACGACGCCTGGTTTTTGGATCGTCTCCAATGCGCCGAGGCCGGATCGAACGATTTCGTATTGATCTTCGGGATCGAAGGCGAGGCCGGACGTATGGCCGAGGGGATAGTCGACGAACACCGCGCGCGGTGGATTGCCGGCGGTTGTAATGTCATAGGCGCTGGTGAGGGAGATCGTCGGTGTACCGGCGGATTCGAGATGGCGGGCGATCAGACACACGGTCTGATGGCATACCGGTCACATGGGTATGAGCAAGACCGCGTCGACCGCCTGTGCTTCGAATTGTGCTGCCAGGTCCGGGATCAGTTCCTCACGCACCCGGCGCTGGGAATAGATGCCACCCATGCAGGACAAGGCTTCGTCTGCCACCGTGCCGACAAATCCTTCATTTTCGAGACGCTTCAAGGCCGCCAACGGTAAGATGCAATCCGGATCCTGCCGCGGATCTTCCAGATACTGCTCTGTGATGTGTGAGAACCGGATGTCCTGTTTCGGCGTCGTCTTCGGGATCGCCCGGACGCTGATGTCGTCCTTGTAGTGGAACGCCGTCTGGCCGAGCGCATAGGCGCCGGACGTTGTCAGGACGCCTATGCGCGCTTCCGACACCGGTTTCGTCATTGGGGCGAAAGCCGGCGGTTCCTCGGCGTAGACCCACCGGTAGGGTGCGTAGCCGAGCTTTGTGTAACGTGCGGTGATCGCGTCGATATATCGGACGGGCACGGGCAATTCTCCTTTTTCGACCGCATTCAATCGTAGCCGGCAATCCTCAGGCGGATCCTATTCCCGAGTAAGATTTTGGGCGAGCAACAGATTGACCGCAACCGGTGATCGTGTGAGGGCCTGCTCATGATGGATCCGCCGAGTGCGCAACGCTGGATTTCGCGCACCCGCCGAATTTTCGTTCATAGGGATGATCGAGAACGTTTGTTGTGGCTAATAGCGGAAGTCGAGTGGGGTCGCCGGAATGTCCGCAGTTGGGTGAAATGCGGATACCGGCTAATGCTCCTCGGATGTCAGCTTCTAGCCATAAGCGACATTTCACTAAGCGCCCGAAGAACCACAGAGCGCCTTATAATGCTATGTGTGTAGGACTGAGCAACTCGATAGGCTTGCGATATGGCAAATTTCTATCAACCGGACCTTGGCGCAAATTCCGATGATCCTTTTGCGCGTGATGCGGATGGGAAACTGATCCGGCGTAGCTATTGGCTCGACATGCCCGATCCATCAGTGGTCCTTGCTATGACACAAGGTATCGGTGCCCCCATCAGCAACGAACATAAGCGACTTCACTTGAAGGATATTGGCCGGGAACATCTCATCGAGCAGGTTTGTATACAGGAAGTGCTTCCGCCGGAGAGTAGTTGAACAGACAAGGTTTATGAGAGGTCGGCTTCTGGGGGGTAAAGCGAACACAATCCGCACGGTCCGGTAACTTCGCTTCGTAGCCAGATGGGACAATTATTTCCGATGCTGCCAACGTCTTGATCAGCGTCGGAAGCCGGCAACCGCTATAGATCTGCCATCGGTTATTGTTGGCCTCGACTTGCACGCGGCCTTCAAAGCGCGTTGTAGCCGCCGTCCACCAACAGGTCGGCCCCCGTCATGAAAGAGGACTCTTCGCTCGCCAAGAACAAAGCTGCGACGGCGATCTCCTCCTCGCGGCCGAGCCGTTGCAACAGTGTCAGCTTGCCGAGGAGTTCCACGGCTTTTTCGGGGTCGCCATAGCGCCAGCGGATGCGTTCGGTCTCAATGGGCCCTGGTGACAGGCTGTTCACGCGGATGCTTTGTTCCGCGTGGTCGATGGCCATGACTTTGGCGAGTTGGATGAGGCCGGCCTTGGCGACGCCGTACCAGCTCCGGTGCTTCTTGCCGACGTGGCCGAGCTGCGAGGCGACATGAATGATGCTGCCACCGCCCCCGGCCGCCATCGCGGGGACAGCGTGCTTGCTGACGAGGAACGCGCCCGTAAGGTTGACCTCAAGCGAGCGTTTCCAGTCCGCTTCGGGGATTTCGGCCACACTGCCGTCGGCGATGAAAGTGGCGGCGTTGTTCACGAGAATGTCGAGCCGGCCGAACCGCGTTTTGGCGAGTTCGACCATGGCGGCCGCGTCGGCCGCCTCGGATACATCGGCACCCAAGGCCGCGGCCCTGCCGCCGGCCCCGGTGATCAGCAGTTCGGTCTCCTCGACCTCATCCTTCTTGATGTCCGCTGCGACGACGGCGGCGCCTTCGGCCGCGAACCGGCGAGCGATGGCGCGTCCGATGCCTCCCGCCGCCCCTGTGACAACGGCGACCTTGTCGGCGAGACGGCCGCCGGGGACGACACCTGATCCGCTCACGGCGTCCGGTCCTCTTCGTGCCAGGTCAGCTGCTCGTTATAGGAGGCGCGGTACGAGCGGTAGATCTTGGCGTGGTTGGCAGCGTCAACTGTATCATCGCCGGTTGGCGGATACTCCAGCTCGAAGTTCCCGTAACGGTCCTCGCCCCGCACCAGCATCGCCGAGACGGAGTGTGTCCCAATATGGCGGACACGGGTCGGAATGTAACTTATACCCAGCCCGATCCGGCGATCGCCACTGTTGTTCGCCGACGAGCTATGGATGCACAGCGTGTTGTGCAGAGAAAACTCACCTGTGGCGAGCGCCGCAAAGGTGGCGTCGGTGTCGTCGAACGGCTCGATGACGCACTGGCCGCCGCCGTTGATGCTGTTGGGATCCGCCCGGGGACGATGGCGCATCGGCCGGGCTGCGCCCTTGCCCAGGACGAACCGCATACAACCGGCTTCGACAGACGCCTCGGACAAGGCGACCCAGGCGGTGACATGCTCATGGGGCCGCAACCCGAAGAATGTCCAGTCCTGATGCCACAACGTAACCGCCTCGCTATGCGGTTCCTTGACGAAGAAGGTCGCCATCCAGACCAGGATGTCCGGCCCGATCACTTGTTGGACAACGTCTAGGATTGCTGGTTCACGCACCAAGCGGTTGGCCCAAGGGAAGCGAACATGCGGCTTGAAGCGTTCGTCCATGGCCGAGATCGATTGCCCGGCTTGGCTCTCGAATGCCTCGAGCGCGGCGCGATATTCACGCGCTGCCGGCGCACCGATCCCAGGCAAGGGGTACAGGAAACCATCCCGCCGGTACGCGGTGACTGCCTCCGCACTGAGCATCTGCATGGGAATTCCTCCGCGATGAGCAACGCCGGCCGCGGCGCGGCCTACATCTTAATCGTATTGCCATGAACAATGTAACGCGGCGCCAACACCGAACAAAGTTCAATGCACAACGTGACGTGCGATTTCGGGCGGGGCTGCACGACGCCGATCCTGGTCATGCCGGACGACACGCAGCCGCATCCCTATGCCGTGGCGTCAGATGCCGCGCGCCCGCGCCACCGGGAACGTAAGGTTCATTTTGGTCGGTCATTTTGACGGGCGCACCGGGTCCGGCCTACAGTACGGCCAATATCTTATTCATTCCCCCCGCCGCCTGCCCGCGGGAGCAATCGCATTCAGGAGTACGCCGCATGCCACGCAAAATTCCGGACGACGAAATGAAGGTGCGGGTTGATTTGGCCGCCTGTTACCGCTTGATCGATCATTACGGCATGTCGGACCTATTGGGGACTCATATTTCCGCGCGCGTGCCGGGCACGGATGACGAGTTTTTCCTAAATCCCTACGGCGTCTATTTCGAGGAAATGACCGCCTCGGCATTGCTGCGCGTAAATATGGACGGCGAGGTGCTCGACGAAAGTAACTATTCGGTCAACCCGGCCGGCTTCACAATTCACAGTGCCATTCTCAGTGGCCGGCCCGACGTCAATTGCGCGCTGCACACGCACACCGTGGCCGGCATGGCGGTGTCGGCGATGGAGGAAGGGCTGCTACCGCTGACCCAAACGTCCATGCAGTTCTACAAGCGTCTGTCCTACCACGATTACGAAGGCGGCGCGTCCCGCGAGGGCGCGGAAGAGGAATGCGCCCGGCTGCAAGAAGATCTCGGTCCAAAAAACATGTCTATGGTCCTGCGCAATCACGGCTTGCTGACCTGCGGCACGACGATTGCCGACGCGTTCCGTCGCATGAAAAAACTGGAGCATGCTTGCGAGGTGCAAATGCATGCCATGGCCATGCGCGGCGAAGGTCAGACCTTGAAATTGATCGATGAGGACGTGCGCGAGGAAATCTATCAGGTTTATGAAAAACGCGGTGCCGAACAAGGCGACATGGGCTGGCCCGGCCACCTCCGCCGTCTCGACCGCGAGGATACGTCCTACCGGCATTAGGCCGCGGCACGCCGCCTCGTTTGAAATAGAGGACGATTTGGCCACCCTTCTCGAATTTCGATCGGTGCCGGCGGTACTACGGCAATACTGGGTCACCACATGATCGTATTCGGAACGCTGATCGGAAACAGCCTTCCGGTACAGAATCAGGATTTTTCCATTTCTATCCGGGCTTCGAGTTCCGCCAACGGCGGGAACCGCGTTACGCCCGTCAGGGCAAATCGAACAGTGTGAGGGATAGACATGCTCGTGGATATGGAAACCCGGCTGGGGATGCGGATCGGAACCTTTGTGCCGGCGGCGGGGGCGCTCGCCTTCCGGTTTCCCGAAACATCTGGCGGGGTTGAGCCGATGGTGCAGGCCTTCATCGGCGGCGTCACCGACCGCGATTCCCGCGCGCCTTCCACCAGGCATCCGAATCGCGGTGTGATCTTGATTGAAGCGCCCTATGCCGAAATGGCGGTGCTGCCGCGAAGTCTGTGGTCGTCCTGCCCGACGCCACCGGCGCATGAATGGGTGCTGGAGCAGATTCGCCCCGGCGACCGGCCCTCGCCAGACGAGGCCGGTGGTCTTTGCATCTCGTCGATGGAAGTGGACCCGGTGATAGAGGACGAATTCAACGAGTGGTACAACGAAGAACATATGCCACTGATGGACGCCGTGCCCGGCATGTTGTCGGCGCGCCGCTTCCACGCGACCAGCGGCCTGCCGCGATATGTGGCGGTTTACCACCTGGAATCTCCCGAGGTGTATAAGCACCGCAGCTGGTACAAGGCGAACCAGACACCGTGGCTCCGCCGCATCCACCGACACCGGCTGCGCACCTTGCACATGATCCTGGAGCGGGTCGAACTACCGAAATAATGCGCGCCCGCGATTGCTCCGGCACCGCCGTGGGCCCCACTTGCGCATCTGGGCGCTCTGCAAGAGCAACGTGCGGGAACGCGAACGCATGGGAGCCTGAACGCCGTCAGCCGTGACGCGCGGCGATGAATGTGGCGGTCGCCTCGGCGCAGACATCCGCCTGTGTTGCGGCGGCGTGATAGCCCGACCCTTCCACTGTCACGAGTTGCGAGTCCGAAATCTGTTTCTGCCAGGCGATGACACTGTCGATGGGCCGACGCGGACTGTCCGAGGAGATCACCAAAGTCGGGCATTTTATCTGCGGCAGGTCGCCGCGAACGTCGATGCTGGAAACGTACCGGAGAAAGCCCAGCATGGATGAGCGTGGCGTGGCCGCCATCATGTCGATCCACCAGTCCTTCGCCGCCCGGCTCATCCCCTCGAGCCGCGCATCCATCGTCGCCCTTGCCCAGGCGGCTACGTCCTCGTGCTCGACCTGGTCGAGCCAGTCCGGCTGGGTCGGACCGATCATCGGCGTGCCCACCAGGGTCAGCGAGCGAACCAACTCCGGCCGGGTACTGGTTGCCCGCACGGCTACCGGCCCTGCCACTTTCGCCGCGACGAGATGAACGCCCGCCGGCGCGAGTCGCTCGATAACCGCGGCAAGATCGCCCGCGAGCGTATCGACGCTCCAGGGGAAATCCTCCTCCATCGGCGTCGATTTGCCGAAGCCTCTCTGGTCGATGCGGATGACCCGCCAGCGCCGCGCTAGATGCGGCACCCAGGCCCGCCAGGCCTCGGCGGATTCGGCAAGGCCGTGAACCAGCAGGACCGTTTCCGGTTCTGTCCAAGGATCGGTGAAATCATCGATCACGTAGTTGATTTCAGCAGCGGGCGTGACGGCTAGAGTCGGCATTGGACAGCTCCATTTATGGATGAGTAGAAAACTCAGCACCGGACTGTATTCACCGCCGGTCCGCGGGTCATGCCGTCGTTCCTCCGTCCACCGCCAGCGACGCCCCGGTAATATAAGAGGCCTCGTCGGAGATCAGGAACAGGGCCGCGTTGGCGATTTCCTCGGGTTGGGCCTTGCGGCCGATGGTGATCCCGGGCCCTCTGGCGCGGATCAGTTCCTCGACATCCTGGCCCTGCGTGCCTTCCTGGTCCGGTCGCGCGGTGAAGGTCCGCAGCATCGGCGTATCGGTCGTGCCCGGGCATACTACATTCACGCGGATGTTTTCGCCGCCCAGCCGCTTGGCCAGCGCCTTGGCGAAACCGACCACGCCGAATTTGGCCATCGAATAAATCGGGCTCTTCAGCGACCCGCGGATGCCGGACGTCGAGGCCGTATAGAGCAGGCTCCCGCCGCCGCGCGCGCGCAGCAGGGGAATGGCGGAGTCGGTAGCCACCACCAGTGTCCGCAGGTTCAGAATGATCGCGAGATCGAAATCGGCCATGTCGACGCCTTCGACTTTGGCCGGGCCCGGATGGCCAACATGGTTCCAGATGAAATCCAGCCCGCCGAATTCGTCCGCGGTTTCCTCGATCATGCCCCGGCTGTCGCTGTCCTTGGTCAGGTCGGCGACGATCCCTTTCGCGCGCCCGCCATTGTCGGTGATCTCGCGCACCACCCGCTCGACCGCGGGCGCATCTATATCCACCACGCCCACCATTGCGCCTTCCTTCGCGAAGCGCAGCGCGCCCGCGCGTCCCATTCCCGACCCGGCGGCCGTGACGATGCCGATTTTTCCTTCCAGTCGCATCTGCCGTCTCCCTGTTGACTGGCAAAATACTCGCTCTTGCCCGCGCCGGTATCAACCTTGGCGGCGGGTCGGGTTAAGAGAATGGATGCGCACCGACGCGGCGATTGGTAGCCTTGCCGGAACCATGAATAATAATTCGACGTAAACAGGTTGGAGTCCGGGCGATTATGAGCACAGTAAGTGAATCTCCCGTCGCGATGCGCCTTGCACGGATGGCGTATTCGGCCGCCCAGAAAGAGGAAACCGACGATCAGGATCTCCATGCGGTCGAGAGGATCCTCCTCGATACGCTCGCCTGCGCGATGGCCGCGGTGGATGCGCCGCCGGTAAGGGCCACGCGAAAATGGGCACAACAGATCGGCGGCGGACCGAAGGCCCATATCCTGGGGACGGGGGAAACGAGTTCGGTCCTCGGCGCGGCGCTCTGCAATAGCACGATGGCGCGTCATGTCGATATGAACGACTGCGACTGGGCCCGCGATCCCGCCCATCCGAGTGACAATATTGGCGCATGCCTTGCGGTCGCCGACGTGACGAATGCGACGGCCGCGGAAGTGATCAGGGCGATCCTCATCGCCTATGAAGTGCAGATGCGGACGACCGAGCTCACCAAGGTCTCGTTTTTCAAGACCTCTGGCTGGGATCATACGACCTTCGTTACACTGGCCAGTGCGGCGGCCACCGGGGTGCTGCTGCGTCTCGATCCGGAACCGCTTGCCCATGCGCTGGCCATCGGCGCGAGTTATCCGGTGCCCGGCCAGGTCCGCGTGGGCCAGATTTCCATGATGAAGGCGGCGAGCGCCGGACTTGCCGTCACGCGCGGCATCGAAGCGGCCTATCTTGCGGCGAGCGGCGTCACGGGCCCGCTCGACATCTTCGAGGGCCAGCGGGGTCTTTCCCGGCTTGTTCTCGGCGAATGCGACTGGGATGTCCTCACCGCGCCGGTCGAGGCGTGGCGGCTGCCCCGTACCTGCCTCAAGCAGTATCCCGCCGCCTACGTGATCCACAGCGCAATCGACGCGGCCCTGGCGCTGCGCCGCGACGTATCCGCTGAAAACATAAGTGCCGTCGAGGTTGCCGCCTTCGGCTGGCTGATCGAGGACATGGTGCACGGGATGGGCGGCGTGTCCCGCTACGAGATCAACGCGCGCGAGACGGCAGACCACAGCCTGCCCTACTGTGTGGCGGTCTCACTGGTCGACGGCGAATACAATCTCCGCCAGCTCGATGCGCGGCGCTGGGAAGACCCGGACGTAAAGGCGATGCTGGAAAAGGTGACATGCGTGCACGATCCGGCGATGGATGCGGGTTTCCCCGGCAATCGTCCGACCCGCATCAGCGTGACGTTACGGGACGGCACGGTCCTGAGCGAAGAAGCGCCCTTCCCGAAGGGCGACCCCCGCAACCCGATGACCGACGAGGACATTGCCCGAAAGTTCCGGAACCTTTCGGGTGCGGTTCTTTCCCCGGCCTGCCAGCAGCGGCTTATCGATCTGACGCTGGATTTTCGCAATCGTACTCTGGCGGAACTGTTCGAGGCCAGCACGCCGGATGGGTCTTCGGCGCCGACATGAACAGGCCCGGTACGGACAGTGTCATCCTTGGTGCGCGCTGCAATACGAAGTTAATCGACGTGAATGACAGCCTTTCCGGCAATCTCTCGATTGAATAGCCGTTCCGCCTGCATCCCGAGTTCAGCGAGGCCGCCCTCCGCGTTGATCGTAACGTGGAGTCGGCCGGCGGCGATGAGGTCGGCGAGCACGCCCAGCCCGTCCGTGGCCGACCGCCGGCCGAACTCAGTAAATAGATAGAGCCCGTAATAACGCGCCCGGCCAATTCGGAAGAAATCGCCCACGTCGATGGTCGCCTGTTCGCCAGCGGACACGCCGAAGTTCACGACGACACCGCCTTTAGCGACTAGGTGCATGCAGTCCGCGAGAACCTGGCCACCGACCGAGTCGAGAATGCAGTGATAGGGCCCATACGCTCCCGCCTCGGTCGCTCGATCACCGACAACGACCTGATCGGCGCCCGCCTGCAGAATCAGGTTCCGGTGTTCTTCGCGTCGAATCAACGCGACGACCGTGGCGCCGGACAGTCTCGCAAGCTGTATTCCAAACAGGCCGACGCCGCCGGACGCGCCGGTGACCAGAACCCGACGGCCAAGGAGCTGGCCACCCTGTTCCAACGCGTAGAGCGCCGTCAGACCCGCGACTGGAAGCGCCGCCGCCAGCGCGAATGTGACGCCGTCGGGCAGCACCGCCATCTGCCTCGTCTCCACCGCTGCGCGATCGGCCCAGGATCCGGACCGTACAAGGCCGACGATTCGGCTGCCGGCTGGCGGACCCGAGCCGTCGGCGGCGGGTTCAAGAACGGTTCCTGCAAGGTCCCAACCGAGATGCGTTCCGGGTTCGCTGCGCCGCGCCCGCCTGACTTCGCCCAGATTGAGCGAAACCGCCTTCACCTGGACGAGGGCCTGGTTGGATAGGGGGACAGGATCCGGGGCCTCGCTTATTGCGAGATGGCCGGATGATTCCGGATCAACCAGCACTGCGCGCATGTTTCCAATCTTCCTGGTTCTATTTCCAACATCGACCCGAGCGACCGATGAACAGATATCTCGCTGCATTCGGCCGGGGTGGTGGCGCCGCCTAACTTGGTATCAACCCGCCGTCGACGTTGTAGGCCTGGCCCGTGATGTTGCGGGCGCCGGGCGACGCTAGGAAAACGGCCATCGCGGCAATATCCTCCGGCAGGTTGGCGCGGCCGATCGGGATCGGCTTGAGATGATTTTCCAGCGCTTCCTCGATGCTGACGCCCTGTTCCTGAGCCCGAACCTCCAGGTTCCGGTCGCTCAGCGGCGTCCGGGTGACACCGGGGCAGATGGCGTTCACGTTGATGTTGTGTGGGCCCAATTGCTGTGCGGCCGTCTTCGTCAATGCAATGACCGCGCCCTTGCTCGCCGCGTAGGCAGCGTTCGACGTGCCAACATAGCCGCGCCCGGCGATCGACGCGAGATTGATGATACGGCCGCTGCCCTGCTCGATCATCGTGCGCGCCGCGCGTTGCAGACAGAAGAACACGCCTTTTGCATTGACGCGATGAATGCGGTCCCAATCCTCCTCGGTGAGGTCCATGACATAGGCGCGGCGCGTGACGCCCGCGTTGTTCACGATGACGTCGAGGCGGCCGAATTCGCCGACGGCGGTCTCGACCATCGCGTCGATCTCGTCGACATTCCCGACATCTGTTTGCAGGGCTAGTGTTTTCGTCTGGAACTCTGCGGCTTCTTCCGCGCATTTTCGGGCGGCATCGCCGTCGATATCCGCCGACACGATCTGTGCGCCGGCTTCCGCCATGGCGAGGGTGATTGCCTTGCCAATTCCGGCGCCGGATCCTGTTACCAGGACAACCTTGTCTTTGAGAATCATCGCGTCCTCTCTGTAAAGCTCGACGCCGTATACTTGTTCTGGCAGGATTTTTTTTAAGATGACCAAGATCGACCTGAGTATCAACGACGAGAGCCGCGATGTCGATATCGACCCGTCGACCCCACTGATGGTGGTGTCTCAGGCTAATGTGAAGCAGTCTCCAAAATGCGGGGCGACGGCGTTTTTAGGCCGCCAGCTGACGCCACTCGGACAGCGCGGCTGAGTGGTTTTTCTTGAAGGTTTCGCGGGGACTGAGGTGACGGTCGAGGTTGAAGTGGTTGTGGATCGAGGCATGGGCCGAAGCGAACTTCTGAAGCGTCTTGATGTCTCGGAATTTCGACGTCGCCCCTTCTCGTCGCCGGAACGGCTGGTGTGAGTTTTCCGCCCGGTTATTGAGCCGACGCCCGCATTCCTGACGTTCTATATTTTCGATCACTTTCATCGCTGCGCCATATGAGCGAAGACGGTCTGTCACGATCGACCAAGGTCGGCCGTAGCGTTTCATCGTTCGTTTGAGAAACTTCAGCGCCGCCCTGCGATCCCGGCGTTTCGTGGCAAATACCTCGAGCACCTCGCCTTCGTGGAAAACGGCCCGCCAAAGATAGCGCATCTCGCCATTGATCCGCACGAACACCGCGTGCCGTATGATCAAAGGCGGAAAGCGATGTCGCTTGAAGGAAATTGGGGGCATTCGGCGACGGTAGCGACACCTGATCGACCCGGCTGGACATTAAACGAGTCAATACCTTCACGTCTTATTTGCACCATGCCGAAGCACGATCTTATTGATCGATATCCACTAGCCCCGCCAAGTTATCGCGGCGGAGCTTCTCTTTGAGAACCATTACCATCAACGCCAGTTGGGCCGTGTCCACGTTCGACCAACCGCTGGTCACGGTCCCATCACGCCATAGCACCGAAAGAGCCACGGCCTCGATCTGTTCCACGTTCTCCAGGCCGTCAGTAAAAATCTCGGCGGGTGTGGTCCCGTGCAGGCTCTCAACCGTGCCCATGGGTCCGCTCCTGCAGATGCTTGCTCGCCGATCCGACGACGCCTGCCGTAGAGGCCAACGGGAACGCCATCTTTACGATCCAATCGGGATATCCGATTGCATTCGGTTTCATTTCGATTCTCCTTTTAAGGCCACATCCGGCAGCATCCCGACAGTTAGCCGGTCATCAGGAGGATGTCCTTTTACAACCAATATTCTTATTTCCGGATCTATTGCCGAAATTGTAGCTACATACGTCTTGGAAAGTTCGGGTGCATGGAATTGACTGGCGCAACCACTGACAATCGGTAAAAACACCGGTGATAGTGCCCTGCGCCACGTTGCAAATTGTCGGAGGCTTCGGCGTCCCATATCACATTATGCATTTCACAAGGTCTATTTGCATTGAGGAAGATCACTTAAAAGGTCCGCTCCGGGTCATAATCGGGCTCGCTGCCGTTTCAACTTCATGTCCGCTGTTGGGGGAAGACCGGAAGTCGGTCAGGAGCGCCGGA